>Ga0129333_10003870_pt1 | contig 14034 bp, 15 predicted proteins | sample CPB6_08_DNA_FD_94474 | JGI IMG/M metagenome (GOLD analysis project Ga0129333, IMG submission 94474) | Freshwater to marine salinity gradient microbial communities from Chesapeake Bay, USA - CPBay_Sum_0.6_0.8_DNA | ecosystem: Environmental > Aquatic > Marine > Coastal | place: USA: Chesapeake... | reverse complement strand
TTGAAGGCTAACCTATCATTCTAACCAAGGAGTAATTAATGAAGAAGCTACTTATTACTGCAGCCGCTATTGCTTTTGCAACTAGCGCATATGCTACAGACCTTCCTCAAAAGAAGGCCGCTCCTGCAGCCCCTGCAGCAGCACCTGCAGCATCTGCAGACAATACGATTTCAGCTGGATATGGTTTCGACTATACACCAGGTGAATTTAGCAAGTCAACTGCTACTAACTATTCTGTAGCATACACACGTAATCTCGGTGCAGGTTTTTCAGCTGGAGTTGCAGCTGGTACATCACAAGCCGCTGACCAAGGTGCATTGAAGCAGACTATTGAAGCACAGGCTGGCTATAAGCTTCCAGTTTTTGCTGGTTTCACTGCTAAGGCTGGTGCAGGCATTGGTGAACGTTTCACTGATGGTGCCAACTATGGCTATTATGCACTTCGTGCAGGTATGGACTATAGCCTTACCAATAATATTGTTATCAATACTGCCAACTATCGTTACCGTAACTCATTTGATGCTGCTTACGGTTATGAATCACATCAAGTTGGTACTGGTGCCTCTTATAGCTTTGCTAAGGACCAGGCTGTCGGTGTTAATATTTCACGTTCTTATGATAAGGACTGGAACAAGTCATCTGACGGTGTAATGCTCAACTATTCGTTGAATTTCTGATAAAAAAAGTTCCTAGAACTATTGTTTTTCATAAAACTTTCATACTAGGGATCTATATAAGGGACGGAAGAAATTCCGTCCCTTTTTTATTAACTCAGGAGTTAACATGTTTATAAAGAACGTTCTTGCCGTTATCGGATCTATGTTCATTGCAACTTCAGCCTTTGCAGGTGAAGTCACAGGTGCTGGTTCATCATTCTTTTTTCCTATTGCCTCTAAATGGGCAACAGAATATGACAAATTATCAGGCACAAAAGTAAACTACCAATCAATTGGTTCAAGTGCAGGTATTAAACAGATCGATGCAAAGACAGTAACATTTGGTGCAACTGATGCACCAGTAAAACCAGAAGACCTAGAAAAGAAAGGTCAGGTTCAATTTCCAATTATTGTTGGTGGTATTGTTGCTGTAGTTAATCTTAAAGAAGTAGAAAATCTAGTTCTCAATAATGATCTTATTGCAAAGATCTATATGGATAAGATTAAAAAGTGGAATGATAAAGAGATTGCAGATCTCAATCCAGGTGTAAAGCTTCCTGATCTTCCTATCATAAAGATTCGCCGTTCTGACGGTTCAGGTACAACCTGGAACTTCACAAAGTATCTTTCAGAAGCAAATGCAGACTGGAAGAAAGACTTTGGACAAGGTTCTTCTATTGAATGGGCTGGTACTACAATAGGCGGTAAAGGAAATGATGGTGTTGCCTCTAACGTGATGCAGACTAATGGTTCTATTGGATACGTAGAATATGCATTCGCTAAGCAGAACGGACTTAAAGTTGCAGATATGATTGGTACAGATAGTAAGAGAGTATCTCCTGGTATCAAGGCTTTTCAGACTACATGGCCAATGGTAGCAACAACATATGTTGTAATGTATAAGGAAAACGAAGATAAGGATGCAGTCAAGAAAGCTGTAGAGTTCTTTAAGTTTACATTCACTCGCGATAAAGATGCAGAGGATTTAGATTACGTTCCTTTGAACGAAACACAGAAGTCTGAAGTTAATAAGATTCTTACAAGTATTAAGTAACAGTTGATTTTTTAATAAGAAGCCTCTATTATCATATTATAGGTAATGGAGGCTTTCCTATGTTTCAACGTCAAGGCAAATCGCATAAGGCTGCACTATCTGATTCTGATAAGATCTCATTGAGATCTATGGTAGAATTCTGTAAGAAAGCAAAGACTGATCTTGAGAATGCAGGTGAAACTGACTCTGCTCTTCGTTTCGAGATCCTAGAAGAATGGCTTCGTAATGACTTTAAAGGTTCGTTTACGTATAGTTCTAAGATGATCGGACTCTAATATACTAGCTATAACTCTAAAAGAGGGTAGAAATACCCTCTTTTTTTATTCCTATAAATAATAGATATTAGTATAATTATAAAGTTGTATATCTATGGCAGATTCAGAAAAAGAAAAATTTATCAAAAGAGCTACTAATTTTAAAACGTTTAATTTCATTGAGAGAGATTTTACGTCTACAACATTTAAAGAAGAGATAAGACAGCTCTTTGATACCTATTATTTTGGACTTAAAAAAGATGATCCTGTACGAGATTACAGAACAGATAGTCTAACTTTTGAGAATATACAAAAGATAATTAAAAATCTTAGAGATAACAACGAAGAAAAATATCTAAATTTATTTGAGTATGGTGAAGATTTAGGTTTTGGTTCTGGTGAAGTTGCACTATACTATATGGTAAATAGCGCTAAATTAGGCGGCAAAGGAAGTGCAGGTAAAGATGTATTCTGTAATAATGGTGAGTTTGAAGTAAAAGCAGCAGTGGTTTATAAAAAAATATACGCGTCTAACTTTAAAGTAGGTGGTACATTTTCATTAAATGATATTATTGATAGATTAGACTCTCTAAGAGCAAAATTGCAATTAGCCGGTAATAAGTCAGCTATTAATACTAGTGTATTAGAAACAATGAAAGAAAAAGCAAAAAAAGAATATGAAGACATTGAAAACGCATATGCTAAATTGCTTTATGATAATTATTTTGGATCTCACAAAGTAGTATTTTTTAATAATTCAGATAATAAAGAAAAAGGTAATATTCTAGCAATTAAAAAAGTTAAAAAAGAAGAAATAAAAATTAATGTTTTAACTTCAAATACAATTAAACCTCTGGTACTATTATGAAAACATTCTCAACATATATCACAGAACAAGCTGTTACAAAACTTAAACATCTTGAGCATCCTGAAGATAATGCAGTATCAAGCCATCAAGGGTTTGCACATGCATTTCATGCCTTACATGACATACATAAGGCACTCAAAGGTCAAAAACACACATCACATATTACTACAAAGTTAGATGGTTCTCCTTCAATAGTATTTGGTCATCATCCTGAATCAGGTAAATTTTTTGTTGCATCCAAGTCTGCATTTAATAAGAACCCAAAGATCAACCATACCCATGAAGATATAGATAGACATCATAGTGAGTCACCAGGACTTGCAAACAAGCTACATCAAGCATTAAACCATCTACCTAAAGTAGCTCCCAAGAAAGGTGTATACCAAGGTGACTTCATGCACTCACATGATGAGATGCATCATACAGATCATAAGGTAAGCTTTAAACCTAACACTATTACTTACTCTCTTCATAAGAATTCAGAAGAAGGTAAGAAAGCAGCTAACTCAAAAATAGGTGTAGCCGTGCACACTAAATATGAAGGTAAGACATTTGATACTATGCACGCTACTCCAGATGTAGATCATGATAAGTTTAAACACCATAAAGATGTTCATTTAATATCTCCTGAGGCAAAACTATGAGTAATCTCTCTAAAGAGCAGTCAGCTGCTTTTGAACATCATATGGAAAAAGCAAAAGAACTTCACGATAAAGTTCCTCATGATTTTCATAATATAGTTGGTAAGCACTCAGAACATTTTAGTACATATATCAATAAAACAGTAAGAGAAAACACCACTCCTACTGTTGCTGGTTTACATTCACATATAGGTGCTCGTCATCAAAAAGCAATTGCAGATGTCTCTACTAATGCTGCCAAGGCTCGTAAGACAGAAGCAATGCATTCTGATCTTAAACACCTTGATGATAATAAGCATCATTTTGAAACTGCTATGAAGATCCACCATCATATTCAGTCTGCAAAAGACATACTCGTGCATGGTTTGAATAAAGCAAATAAAACTGAAGGTGGTATGGAACATCATATTGATGGAAAAGAAACACACCCAGAAGGTTACGTTGCACACCATAGCGGTGGTTCTATTAAATTGGTAAACAGAAAAGAATTCTCAGCTGCTAATTTTGCTGCTACTAAAGCTTGGAAAAAGTGATTAATGAATGAGAATGAGTTACTTAAGAATTTTGCCAAGCTTTTAGGACCAGCTGGAGAAGATGTTCTACAAGGTATGGAAGAAAAAAGAGCGAAAGAGGAAAAATTTCTCGAATCGCTAGCTGCTGCCTTGGGGCCAGAATCTAAAAAAGCTCTCAACGAATTAAACGAAAAAGAAGCTTTAGAAAAACAAATTCGTGAAGAAAAAATTCTTAAGAAAAAACAAGAAGTAGAAGAACAAAGAGCAAAAGAAGAAAAGCTCTTACGTGAGTTGAACAATTCGCTCTCTCGTCTTATTGATAATAATCAAGACCAGCTTCCTCTTATTGCACAAGAAATTTCTCAAACTATTGCTGATGTTAATGCTGAGATAGCAGAAGAACCAGTAATGGGAGTAACTGCTACGGTTGAAGCTGTTGTAGAAGATCTACAACCTCTACCGCAATTGCCTGTTGACGATATTGTCAATCAGACTGTCATGGCACTTTCTAAAGCAACACCAGATGCAGTACAAGATGTTGCAGATGCTATCCCAGATGGCTTTAGAAAAGAACTTGACATTATCAAAAAGTCTATTGCCGATCTTCATAGAATGGCTTCTAGACATTCACAGATGGGTGGTGGTGGTGAAGTTTGGCTTAAGAAATTAGATGATGTTAGTTATCAATCAGTAAGCGCTGCAACAGACGGCCAGGTGCTTACTTTTGATGCAGATATTAATAAATGGATAGCTGCAGATCCTACTGGTGGTGGAGGGGTAAGCGGGCAAGGTTATTACGCATCCGCTTATTACTATGATGGTAACGTACATATTACAGATACTTCTGTAGAATATGTAGTTCCTATTAATACTTTTGCTGCAAACAACGGAGTTATTTTAAATTCTAATAGTGAAATTATTCCACTATATTCAGGTACATATGAAATAACATTTAGTATACAGTTTGTTAATACTGATAATTCTCAATCAGACGTAGATGTATGGGTTAGACAAAATTATATAGATGATTCTTTTTCTAATTCTAGATTTACTGTCCCTGCAAGAAAAAATGCTTCAATTCCTGGATATTTAATTGCAACTACTCCTATAATAATTAATTGTACTGCTAATCAAAAAATACAATTAATGTTTGCTTCCGACTCAACAGGAATTTTTATTGCATCTTTACCTCAACAAGTAGATAACCCTCATACAACTCCTGCTACACCTGCAGTTATTGTTACCTTTAAGCAAATAGCAAGTGTTATTCAAGGGTATACAGGTTCTAAAGGTGATATAGGCTACTCAGGTTCTATTGGGATAGGTTATACTGGTTCTAAAGGTGATTTAGGTTATACTGGTTCTGCAGGTTATATTGGTGCAGACGGTTATACAGGATCTAAAGGTGATATTGGTTACACAGGTTCTGCTGGATATATTGGTGCAGACGGTTATACTGGTTCTAAAGGTGATATTGGTTATACAGGTTCAAAAGGTGATCCAGGGGATCCGAATGGTTTTACAGGATCTACCGGTTACACTGGTTCATTAGGGTATACTGGTTCTCAGGGTGAGATAGGATATACAGGTTCTAAAGGTGATACAGGTAGTACAGGGTTTACCGGATCTCAAGGTGAAGTAGGGTACTCAGGTTCAGTAGGGTATACTGGTTCTGCAGGTGCTGGATATACAGGATCACAAGGCAATACAGGATATACAGGTTCTGCAGGTACAAACGGTTTTACTGGTTCACAGGGCGAAATAGGGTATACAGGTTCTGCTGGATATATTGGCGCAGATGGTTATACTGGATCTAGAGGTGATATAGGATACACCGGTTCAACAGGCTATACTGGTTCACAGGGTGATACAGGTTTTATAGGTTCTATTGGTTATACAGGATCACAAGGTGAATTAGGATATACAGGTTCTATCGGTTATACCGGATCACAAGGTGAATTAGGGTATACTGGTTCAACTGGATATACTGGTTCTATAGGTTATACTGGATCACAGGGTATTCAAGGTATTCAAGGATACACTGGGTCACAAGGTGATATTGGTTTTACAGGTTCTATTGGTTATACAGGTAGTCTTCCTACTGGTATAGTAAGTAATCTTTCTAATACTATAACAATTGAATCAGGATATAACTTTTTACCACAAGATGATGCATTACAGGATTTAGGTTCTCCTACTAATAGATTTAAGACACTTTATCTTTCTGGTAATACATTATTTGTAGGTAATGTTGCATTATCTGATAGCGGTGGTTCACTGACGGTAACACAAGCAAACGGTTACATAGCACCGGTTGCTACAAGTCTTGGGTTAGGTGTAGTTGATGGACAGATGCTTCTATCTAACAGCACCACTACATATTGGCACTCCCTATATACATTATCAGCTACTCCTCCAAGCAATCCTAATTACGGGGACATATGGTATTATACAGTAGATGATAAACCATATATGTGGGTACAAGATAGTAATAGTAGTTTCTGGTTTGATTTTTCTCCTTCTGCAGGTTAATTAATGGCATTTCCTTCTACTCCATCTAATGGTCAACAGTATACTCAGAACGGTTATGTTTATGAGTATAATGCATCATTAAATTTATGGAAAAAAGTAGCAACAGTAACAACGTCTGCTAATTCTGCAAACGTGAATGCTTTAACTGCAAATACTGCGCAGATTGATAATCTAACTGCTAATACAGCTAATGTTATTACACTTACAGTTGATACAACTTACATATCAACATTATTTGCAAATAACACATCAGGTGTTGACGGACAAGTTCTAGCATCTAACGGTACTGGTATATACTGGGTCAATCACCTGGATCTAGGTACTACCGGTTTTCAAGGTTCGGTAGGCTATCAAGGATCAGCTGGTGTTGTAGGTTATCAGGGATCTTCAGGTGAATCAGCTGCTGCTGGATATCAAGGTTCAGTTGGTTTTCAAGGATCAATAGGTAATACCGGTTATCAAGGCTCTGTAGGTACATCTGGTGTAGATGGTTATCAAGGATCAGTAGGTTATAGCGGTTCAGTAGGTCAAACAGGATATCAAGGTTCGCTAGGTGATACAGGCTACCAAGGCTCGTTTGGTGATACTGGATATACAGGATCGGTAGGTAATACCGGTTATCAAGGATCTACTGGTGATGCTGGTTCAAATGGTTTACCAGGTTACCAAGGTTCATTAGGCAATACTGGTTATACAGGTTCAGTTGGACAAACCGGCTATCAAGGGTCACAAGGCACTACCGGTACAAGCGGTGATGTTGGTTATTCAGGTTCAGTGGGCTCAACTGGTTTTCAAGGTTCAGTAGGCTATCAAGGTTCAGTAGGCTATCAAGGTTCAGTAGGCTATCAAGGTTCGTTTGGTGATACTGGCTATCAAGGATCATCTGGACACCAAGGTTCTACTGGTTTCCAAGGTTCGTTTGGTAATACTGGATTTCAAGGTTCAGCTGGGTTTCAAGGATCGTTAGGAGACACTGGTTACCAAGGTTCTTCAGGCAATACAGGATATCAAGGATCGTTTGGGGACACTGGTTACCAAGGATCATTTGGTAACACAGGATACCAAGGTTCATTTGGTAACACAGGATACCAAGGTTCATTTGGTGATACTGGTTATCAAGGATCGTTGGGTAATCAAGGTCCGGTAGGATATAAAGGCTCTGCTGGTGATGTAGGTTATACTGGTTCACAAGGTATAACAGGGTTTACCGGTTCTATCGGCTCTACTGGATACCAAGGATCTCAAGGTGATACTGGTTATACTGGTTCAACAGGTTCAACAGGTGCAGGAGGAGATCAAGGTTATACCGGATCTGTGGGTTATACTGGTTCACAAGGTTATACAGGATCTCAAGGTGATATCGGTTATACTGGATCACAAGGTTCACAAGGTATAACTGGTTACACTGGATCACAAGGATCCCAAGGTAATACCGGATACACAGGTTCTAAAGGTGATATAGGTTACACTGGATCTTCTGGTTCTTCTGGTAGTGTTGGTTACACTGGTTCTCAAGGTGATATTGGTTATACTGGTTCTACTGGTACGTTTGCTACAGGTCAATCAATAATTGCAGAAGATATTACTGCATTAGGTAATGTAGATTTCTCTAACGCATACTTTATGATTGTACCTACAGGTAATACAAGCGTTAGACCTCCGGTAGCTAACACAGGCTCGTTAAGATATAATACACAGTTAGCTGTATTAGAATATGCAGATGGTTCACAATGGAATATAGTTGGTTCATCTCAGAATACCTTTACGGCTAATGTAATTACATCTACTACTCTTAATACTGATAGTGTAAGTTCTAATAACGTAACATCTACTAATGGTATTATTAGCTATCTTGCTTCTGAGAGTATAACTGTTAACTCAGGTATCAGTGTAGGTAATACTACAGTTAATACATCTATCGATGCTTACCATATATTCTCTGGAAGTGCAGAGACTAATGCATATATTTCTGCTACTACACTTTCAGTATCTAATACATCAAGTAATAGTACTATTTACCCCAATTTAATATTAGTTGGTAATAGCACATCAAATGCGCAGTTTAATCTGGTGGGTGGTTATCAAGGGTTTAACGTAACCAAATATTCTATAACAGCTACTGGTTTAGTAACAATACAAACCGATCTCCCTCACGGGTATACAACACAGAAGAATATTTTTATTAGCTTGTCTAATATGAATAGAGCTTTTCTTGATGGGAATAAAATACCTGTTTCTGCTTGGCCTACTGTAAATACGTTTACATTTACTACGAGTGCTGCAAAAGTTCCTAATTTAAAAATAATTTCAGTACAACGTGATAACGGTTTAGCAACCTACTATACTCAAGGTGCACATGGTCTTTTAGCTAATGATAAAATTAATATTACTGGTATCGCTTCTACAATAGATGCTGGTTCTTTTAATGCATCAGGTGTTTATGTTAATTCAGTACCATCTTCTACATCATTTACAACTTATAATGCAGCTAAAACAAACCGATCTTTTAATGTAAACACTTCTTCAAGTCTCTACATTCCTGCAACAACAACTACTACTGCTGGTAATGTAACTGCAAAATTAACTCTTTCTACAACTCATACATTAAAAGTAGGAGAGTATGTTGAGATTGTAGGTGTTACAGGTACATATAGCAATTTTGTATTATGTGGTGTTAATGTAAGTCTTAATGGTGTATTCAAGATAACTGCTGTTACTTCTAATACAATAACATTTGTTCTTTTAACAAGAGTAAAAGGTCAACCAGCTAGTTCATTATTAAATAACGTAAGTATAAGCGGATCACCTGTAGCAACAGTGTATGGTAATTTTGCTAACACTACTATTACTACTCTTGCTTATCCTTCTTTACCGGTAATTACATCTACTGTTGCAACCAGTGGTACTGCTGCATTTGCAAATCCAATATTCATAAGTGTATCAGATGCTGATTATTCTACTAAAATTACACCTACATCTATCTTTGTTGGTAATGCTGCTGGTAATAATGTCTTTATTGATGTAACTGGTGTTAAAGTTACTAAGAAGGGTTCTGTTCTTGAATCTTATGTAGACGGTGATGGTCTAAGAGTAATATCAGTATTAGAAGAAGGTGGTGAATTAGATCCTAATTCTGCAATATTCTTTGCAAACACTACTATTCTTACACTTGGTAATTCTGAAATTTCTACTACAATCACAAGTAGTAATGTAACTACATCATCATTGACAGTAGGTGATTCTGCTACTGAAGGAACTGTATTAGATGGTTCATCTATTACTTTAAATAGTTTCTCTAACACATCACAAAATACATCTATTACAGCTACATCAGCTTCTTTTGGTGGTTCAGTTTATGTTAATGATATTCTAGCTGCAAATACTATCGCCGCTAACGGTGCAATAGGATCTGCTGGTCAAGTACTCACTTCTAATGGTTCATCAGTATACTGGTCTACACCAGCTACTGGTGGTGGAGGTGGTGGGTCATCTGTTACTATAAGTGATACAGCACCAGGTTCAGCATCTGCGGGAGATTTATGGTGGAACAGTGATACAGGTGGCCTGTATATATACTATAGTGACGGATCATCTTCTCAATGGGTTGAAGCAACACCTAGAAAACCAGCTGCTTCTTCACCGTTTGGCTACTCAATTATATTTGGAGGATTCTAATGGCTGCTCCTAACATGCTTAATTTAAGTGGTGCAGTAGGTAAAACATTCTTTGCTAACTTAACCAGCACGGCTAATACCACTCTAATTGCTGGTAACGCTAATCAGGTTTTTAAAATAAATAATATTACAGTAGCTAACTTAGATGCAACTACTGGTTATGATGTTACGATGTATATTGCTAATAATAGCACCGTTACTGCATTTGCATATCAAATTACTGTGCCTGCTAAATCTTCTCTGGTTGTTAACGATAAATCAGGACAATTTTATCTAGAAGAAGACCAACAGATACAAGGTGGTACTTCTGCATCAAATAAACTTTCAGTTTTAATTAGTTATGAGATATTGAGTTAATAGTATGCCTAGATCAGAGAATGGTGGGGTGATAGGTGCAAGAAATTTTTCAACACAAAGATTTGCTATCGGTGTATATCAATTAAAATCACAATTTGTAGCAAACATTAATGGTGCATGGCCGAGAAGCGGTAGTTTGTTTCTTGCAGTTTCACATGCTACTACCCCTTACTTTTCTATATATCCATTTTCTTCTTTAGGTTTTGGAGTTAGACTTTCTACTCCAGCAACGCTACCCACCGGTCAAGGTAATGGTGTTGCATTTGCACCTGATGGCACCTCTGTAGTAGTTGCTCATGCAGTTTCTCCTTTTGTTTCAGCTTATCCTTTTAGCGGTTTAGGGATAGGAACAAAATATAGTGATCCTTCTACACTACCAGGAGGTGGTGCGCTTGGAGTTGCTATTAACCCAGTTACAAAAGATGTTGCAATTGCACACAATCTTACACCATACTGTACAGTTTATTCTTGGAGCAGTGGTTTTGGAAGTGAATATAGTGACCCAGCAACGCTACCTGCTAATATAGGACAAAGTGTAACGTTTAGTAATAATGGTAATGAAATTGCTGTAGGAGCTGCAGCTTCTCCATTCCTTTATGTATATCCGTGGAGCAGTGGTTGGGGAACAAAGTATTCTGATCATGCTTCTAATTATACATCTTCTGTTGCAGATATTAGAGCTGTAAAATTTCATCCTACAGATACTGTTATAACTGTAGGTTTTAACTCTTCAGGTACACTAGGAGGTACAAAGATTGAACGTGCTTATGGGTTTACTTCAGGTGTAGGGTTTACATCAACTTTATATGATCAGCAGTCAACATTACCTTCTGGTGATTATTTAGGTGCAGCTGGAACAAGAGGTAATGATGTTTTTAGTTTAGATTGGCATCCTACAGGTAATGATATTGCATATGGTACTAACGGTAACCTCCCCTATACACGTGTATTTTCTTTTAATACATCTACAGGATTTGTTGCAAAATATGCAGATCCAGCCACAGACGCTGCAGGTATATCTATAAATGGTATAGGATTTAGCCCTAATGGAGACTATCTAGCAACAGCACATCCTACTACACCTTTTGTTACAGCATGGCCATGGACAACAGGTACAGGATTTGGTTCAAAGTTTACTAATCCAGGAACACTTCCTACAGGTACTGGCACATCAATTGCTTGGGTATTAGTTTAATTCTTTAACATAGGAGTAAAAAAACAATGGTTGATTTTTTGACAATTAGCGATAGTGATAAGAAACTTAATTTAGCACGTGCACTCGTTGGACGTGAACAGGAAATTCATTCTTACGATATAAATATCGGTAACTATGAAGCAATGCTATTAGGATTACCAACAGGTGAATGGCCTAATCTAATAGCTTCTTATAAGAATACACCAATTGAATTAGTACCAGAAGATCTTCATCAGTCTGTAACAGATTATCAGTTTAGAGATAGGTTAAAGGCTCTTCTTGCAACTGAGAAATTAGAAAGAAGTAAGTCAGTGAGAATTTATGAAGCAATTAGAACACAAATTCCTTCTGGTGAACTTTCTGGTCTAGTATCTCAAGTATTAGCTGAACAACAGAAGTAATAAATGGCTCTTAATTTTCCAGATACCCCAGTACACGGTGATCAGTATGTTGCTCCCAGTGGGATCGTATACATATATAATTCATTTACATCATCTTGGGATTCTTCAGATTACGGGTTTATAGGTTCAACAGGTCATCAAGGTTCAGTGGGATTCAAAGGATCATTTGGTGGTACTGGGTATCAAGGTTCAGTAGGTACTACTACAGCTCAGTTTGTTACATATTCTTCTTACATGTATGCTAGAGAACTTATACTATTATAACAAGGAGTAAAATAAATGGCAGGTAATGTTAACCCAATATTTGCTGCGGTAGGAAAGATTGGATGGGCCCAGCTTGCAGCTGCAAATACAGGTGCAGACCTTTCTACTAACGCAGCATTAATTTTTACTGCAGATGCTACAAACGGTTCTATTGTTAACGAGGTAAGAGCAAAATATCTTCCTGGTACATCAACAGTGGCAACTGCTTTTCGTGTCTGGATTAATAATGGTAGTACACTTTCAACAACTACAAACAACACACTTGTAGCAGAAATAACTATTCCTATTATTTCAACTTCACAGACATCAGCAACAGCAGATTATGTTATACCAATGTCTAGAGGTGGTATTATTCTTCCTCCTGGATATAGAATGTATGCAACTATTGGTACCTATTCTACGGGTACGTTTATGATTTCAGCATATGGTGGAGATTACTGATGCTTCTATTAATGGAATTTCAATGGGGTCTTGAAGGTGATCACTACCAAGAGGTAATTAATGGCTATATTACTAGATGGTTTGATTTACAAGGCAATGAAGTAACTCTACCTACAGATAACCCAAGAGGAGTTGCATATTCTTGTAAAGATTTAAACCCATTAATACCTAGTTGGTATACACCTCCAGCAGAGTGATAACATGTTATCAGGTTTTATAAGACCGCAAGAAACTAAACACAGCTACGTTTTCCAAGGTACTGGTGGCACAGGCGCAGGTACTAACGGATTTACTGCATGGACTAAACCTATAGGTATTAGTTTTATGTCTATAATTTGTATTGGTGCAGGTGGTGGAGGAGGCGGTGGTAGATCTGCAGCTGCCGGTACTGCAAGAGGTGGAGGCGGCGGAGGTGCTAGCGGGCATGTCAACTCTGCTCTTTTTATTGCTGCTTATCTACCTGATATACTATACATTGCAGTAGGTGCTGGTGGTGCAGGTGGTGGTGCAGGTGTATCCGGTTCAACAGGGGGAACCTCTTATATTGGTTATGCTCCTGCTACAGGTTCTAACTATAGTTTTCTATTAGCAGCAGGTGGTAACGGTGGTACTGGTACACAGACTACAGGTGGTGGTGCAGGTGGAACTGCTGGTACAGCTTTAACCATATCAAGTATACCTCTTTCCGTGCAAGCAATTGCTACAGATTTTTCTGTTAACGTAGCAGGTGCTGCAGGTGGTGCAGCAGTTGCAGGTACATCTACATCCAACTATACCGCCACATTTGTATCCGGTGGTGCAGGAGGAGGTGGCACTTCAACTGGTAACGTAGGTGCTGCAGGTGGAAACCAGGTTTCATCTTCTTCTTATCTCATACCTAATACTGGTGGTATTATCGTGACAGGAGGTCCTGGAGGTGGTGTAAGTTTACCAGGTGGTTCTGGTTGGTTTAACTGGAAACCTATTTTAGGTATTGGAGGAGCTGGTGGAGGTGGTTCTGCAACTACTGGTGGTAACGGAGGACTAGGTGGGTTTGGTTGTGGAGGCGGTGGCGCCGGTGCTGGAACTACAGGTGGTACTGGTGGTAACGGAGGCGACGGTTTAGTACTTATTAACTGCTGGTAGCTAAATATGCGATAGGAGTTAAAAATGGCTGATATATCTACACCTGTAAACGTAACAATG
>Ga0129333_10003867_pt1 | contig 14046 bp, 7 predicted proteins | sample CPB6_08_DNA_FD_94474 | JGI IMG/M metagenome (GOLD analysis project Ga0129333, IMG submission 94474) | Freshwater to marine salinity gradient microbial communities from Chesapeake Bay, USA - CPBay_Sum_0.6_0.8_DNA | ecosystem: Environmental > Aquatic > Marine > Coastal | place: USA: Chesapeake Bay... | reverse complement strand
TACTTCGATTGATACAGAAACGATTACCGATCAAAATGGTAATCCGGTTACCGTAGTAACCAACCCGGACGTTGCGATTGCTTACAGTACTCTTGAAGAAGTATCGCGTGAAGTACAAGCCGAGGGTTGGACGTTTAACAAAGAGTTTAATGTCACGTTCACCCCTGATAATAACGATGAGATCCTGTGGCCAAATAACGTAATCCAACTAGATCTAGCTGATGATCCTAGGTATCCTAGTTATCGAGAAAAGGATACAGTAAAGCGTAATGGTAAACTGTATGATCGCATGAATCATACCTACACTTGGGAAGAGCCTGTCTATTGTGACGTGCTTTGGCTTTTCTCTTGGGATGACTTACCATCACCTGTCCAAGATTACATTACCTGTAGGGCTGCCACAATCGTCTCTAGCAGGCTTGTGGGAGACCCTGGGCAGTACCAGATCCTACAACAGAAAGAAGCCTATGCACGGGCTATGGCAGTAGAGTATGAGTGCAATCAAGGGGACTACAGTATGTTTGGTTATCCCCGTGAAGGTACATACTATCAAAGCTATCAACCTTACAATACCCTGCAGAGATACTGATGGCAGCAGTCACACAAACTATTCCTACTTTCCTTGGTGGTGTCAGTAAACAGACTGACATCAAGAAGCAACCTGGACAAGTTGATGAAATCCTAAATGGCTACCCTGATCCTACTTACGGTCTATTGAAAAGGAATGGTAGTCAGTTCATAGACCTTATCACTGAGGGTACAGCTGGTGAATTTACTGATGGTCATTGGTTCACTATCTCTAGGGATAACGATGAACGCTACATCGGTATAATCACTAAGGCTGGTAATATCCGTATCTGGAATACTGTACCTACAATTAGTAGTGGTGTGCTTAACATTAGTGAAGCTACTATTACTAATAAGACAGATGCAGATGTTGTCTCCTATCTAACTCCGCCTGTTACAACTAAAGGTGTTGATGACTTCCACACCTTTTCTTATCTAGATCAGACCTATATTGTTAATAAAAATAAGACTGTAGCAATGACAGCGAAGAGTGATTACTATCTTCGTACAAGAGCTACGGTTGTTATTGGTAGTATTGACTATGACAATATCTACAAGATTTTCATCAACGGTACTCAATATGATTTCACTACTGTTGATGAGGCTGCTGCTACCACTCGTGGCTATCCTGTAACTTCTGATGAAATCCTTACTGGTCTAAAAGCTGATATTGATGCAGCACTTAGTGCTACCTTTAATGTCATCAAATATGCCAATAGTTTGGAGATTGAAATCAAAGATGGTCAAACTCCATTCACTATTGAAGTAGCTGGTGGTATCCAAGGTGTCTCTCTTACCTGCTATCAAGATGATGTAGTTAGTTCTGCACGTCTTGCTGCATATACCAAACCTGGTAGACGTGTTAAGATCACCAATAGCATTGATGAACGTGCTTCTTATTATGTTCAATTTGCTTCTACTGGTAATGCACCTGGTGGTACTTCTGCAGTTAATGAAGGTTCTGGTTTCTGGGAAGAAGCACGAGGATGGGACATTGATGTAGATGCTAACGGTACTCCTATCGCTACTGGTGGTAAGTTTATCGCTAAACTTGCATCGAGCGGTTTCAATGCTCAGACTATGCCTTATAAGCTGGTTAGCACTGGTACCAATACATTCTCCATTTCCAAAGAAACTTGGGCTTCTCGTTTCACAGGTAATGACTATGGTAATCCTGTACCTTCATTCGTAGGTAGGGAGATTCAGTTTGGTCTTGTTTACAGTAACCGACTTGTTTTCCTCACTCAGGACACAATTGCGATGAGTGTGGCAAAAGACTTTGAGAACTTCTTCTTTACTAGTGCTCAAACAATTATTGCTTCTGACCCTGTAGACGTTGAGACATCAAGCGCTAAGGTTAGTAACCTTTACTGCGCTGTACCTCAGGCACAAGGTCTAGTCCTATTCAGTGAGTACGAACAGTACCTGCTCTATTCAGAAAGTGGTATCATCTCGCCTACTGATGTTATTGTACGTACAATTAGTCAGTATGAAGCAGATAGAGTTATTGCTGCACAAGATACTGGTGACTTCATCGGCTTTGTATCTAAGGTATCTGGTTCTACCAAACTTCTAGGTATGCAAGCACGTGGTAATGTAGCTGCTGCTGATATATCAGAAGTTAGTAGGGTTGCTGCTGGCTATCTACCAAAGGGTCTACAAAACCTTGTTGTTAATGTGCAAGACTCTTTGCTTGCCCTTTATGCCATTGATTCTAATGAGATATTCCTGTACAAGTATTATGCTGCTGGGCAGGAAACAGTCATGCAGGCTTGGTTTAAATGGCAGCTGATAAATCCAATTAAGTTTATTACTGTTATTAACAACTACTTTGTTGCTGTTGTTAAAAGCGGTAATCAATACCAAGTAATTATTCTAGACATCATTCAAAACCTAGATCCCGCTGAAGTAGATGCTAGTCCTGCTATCACTACAACACGTTTGGATCAGGCATTCGTTGTCAAGTATGGTGGTACTATCACTTACAACAGTACCACTAAGAAGTCCACTATTCCTAAGCCTTACGCACACGTTACAGGGAAGACTCCTCTAGTCGTTACCGCGCAAACCATGCAAGATGGCACTGCAACTGATTACAGTACGCTGTATAAGTTGTCTGCTACTCCAAACCCAAATGTTACACATGACTTCATCCTTGAAGTAGAAGTAGATGGTAGTGGTAATTGGTTAGTGCTTGGTGATTGGACAGGTAAAGAGTATGATCTGGTAGCTGGATATAAGTTCAACTTTGACGTAGATCTACCACGGTATTTCTATCGTTCACAGAACAATGTAGATTGGACATCTTCATTGACTATTGCTCGTATGAAGTTTGAGATTGGATTTAGTGGTGCTATTAATTTCTACATTACTCGCTATGGTGCTCCTGAATGGATCTATGTAGCTGGTGTGCAGAATGCTGGATACTACCTATCTAATGCAACACCTACTATTGATCGGACAATTCTTACCGTGCCTATTCATCAAAAGAATACAAACTTTAATCTTAAGATAAACAGCACCTCACCATTCCCGGTATCTCTAAACAGCATGACTTGGGAAGGTCAGTATGCTCCACGTTATTATAGGAGGGCTTGATAAATGGCATTTCCCATAGGGTTAGCTATTGGTCTAGGTGGGTCTCTTGTTAGCGGCTTGTTTGGTGGTGCTCAGCAGAGTGCTCAGAATGCTGCTGCTGAACGTCAAGCTCAACTTCAATATGAAGCCAACCTAGCTAATTGGAATTTTAATAAGACAAGTGCTCGTCGTCAATATAAGTATGACAAGCAGACTGTTGCACTTCAACGGCAGAACACTGAACAGAACTTAGCTTATCAAGAAGCTACAGCTGATCAAAGCTGGCGTTATCAGATGCAAATTCAAGCATTTGATTATGCCAATCAGATGCGTGCCTTTAATAAGTCACAGCAGACTGCTTCTCAACAACTAGGTTTTAATAACCTTGCTTATGACTTTGCATTGCAAGATTCTGCACGTTGGGAGCAAGAACAAAGTGTAATGCTTGACTTTGAAGAGAAGTCAACCATGATGGAGTTTCGCTACAATCAACGTGGTGAAGCTTTGAATATGCAACAAGCAGAAGCTGTGCTACAACAGACTCGTGGTATGGGTCAACTGCAACAGCAGAAAGCTTATGTTGATGGTCTTAAGCAAATGGGTGCTGCTCAAGCAAGAGGTGCTATGGGCATCAGTGCTGAGAAGGCTGCACAAGCTGCTATTGCAGAAACTGGGGCTGTCACTGCTGCTATCATTCAAGATGTTATTAATGGTCAGCAGAATTATGCACTCACCTCAGAAGCTATCAATATGAAGCTTGAGCAGCTTAACGATAACTTCTACATGGATAAGGCTCAGCTTGCTGCATCACGTGTTAGCCTTGCTAACCAAGCTAAAGTCATGCAACGTCAAGCTTCCCTTAGTAAATATCAAGCTGATCTTAATGCTATGGCTAACGTCATGCTTGAACCGATTATGCCCCCTGCTATGCCTAAGCCTTTGGCACTGCCTCGTCCTACACTTCAAGATCCGCTTGAGTTCGATAAGAAGCTGTGGAACAGTGTACGTCCTAAGAAAGGGTATGTTGGTGGTATGAGTCCTGTTGCTGCTGGTCTTGGTCAGTTTGCTTCTGGTGCATTCAATGCTGCACTTAGTTCGTATAATCCAGCTACTAGGTCCTTTACATAATGGCTAAATTTAAAAGTTATGCAAGTCCTACTGGATTCCAACCTATTCAGGCGCCTGATGAATCCAGGAAATATCTAGCACAAGGTCAAGAACAACTGCAAGCAATGCAACGTGCTATGCAGTTTGATCTGGCTAATCGAGATCGCTATGCCAATGCTATGCAGAATGCACAGCAGATGGAGATGCAGAATCGAGAGATGATCTTTAAACAAGATCAACGTAACCGTGCTGCTGTTCAAGATCAAATCAACAATAACTATCAGCAAACCATTCGTGATGCTGATCGTCAAGGTAGACAAGAGATAGCTACTCTTCAAGCTCTTTCCACATTTTCTGATACTGCATTTAAAGCTCTTGGTGAGTTTAACCAGAAGAGAGAAGAAGGTATTAAGCTTGGTGTACAGAAATCTCTTTATGCCCTTGGTCTTGATACTAAAGGTTTGATTGAGATCCACAAGCTAGATCGCAACCTAACAGATCAAGCTCTTAACGAAAATCAGTTCGTTCAGAATCTTCTTAAGCAAGGTGGCTCTATTCAAGATGTCCGCTACTTGATGAAGAACAGTAATGCGAAGTACTGGTCTGAGTCTAGGCAGCTTGCTGAAGGTATCGGTGTTGGTTATGGCAACTTTGTTAATGAAAACTATGAGACAAAGTTCAAGGTTCGTGAAGGACAAGAGATTAGTTATGCTGAAGCTCGCCAAACTGGTGACATAGAAGCACAACAAACTATCCTTTCTCAGCTTCGTTCCCAATATATCAAAGATTCTGGTGCTCTTAATCTTAGTCCTCAAGTAGCTGCATCGTATATCCACCCTTCAATGCGTGCTTTTGAAAGCCAATTGGAACAATCAGCCAATGCTGAGTACCGTAAACTTGCTGATGCTGAAACTCAGAACAACATCACTCGTGGTATCCATCAAAAGATTAGTACTGAAGGTGCTCTAGGTGCTGCTCAGTGGCTGTCCTCCCTTCCTGCTGGTGCTCAGCGTCGTGCTGGTAAAGCTAACCTTCTAGGTTACTTTGCAACTGCTGCAGCTGGTGATGGTTGGCAAGATGCACAAGCTGTGTGGCAAGATCTACTTAATCAACCTATTACCTTAGGTGATGGTACTGTTACAACCTTTGGTGAATTCAATCAGAATGATCCTTCTGTTATTGAAGTAACTCGTTCTTTTGTTCAGGCTAAGGCACGTACTATTCAAGACTTCAATCTTGAGCAGAACGAAATGATGACTCAGCGTAACATGGCTGAAAATGACATCATTAAGATGCTTGAAGAACTGCCTAACGGGTACACTGATGCTGATATTGAAGCAGCAGAAGCACGTCTTGATGAGATTGCTCCTGGTATGGATAGTCAGCGGCTTAATAGTATGATGAAGAACGAGTCTACCAACGCTCTTTATCGTAACAAGATCACCAAACAACTTGAAGATCTTGCTGATCGTGGTCTTTTGACTGAGGAACGTCTCAACAGTATGGGTATTCCTGGTACTATTGCTGCTCAATTTAGAGGTTTAGCTCAGGCTACCAGTAAAGACCGTGCTGCTAACGGTAACTTCAAACCACAGATGGATGCCTTGGCTGCACTTGCTAAGTCTCCTCCGACTATCCAAGCTAAGCCTGATGGTACTTATCATTGGTCAGTACCTTTGATGACGCAACAGCTTCAGAATAGGTTCCTGACTAAGTACTCTGAACTGAAAGCTGCTGGTGATCCTAATGCTGTAAACGCTGCTCTATCTTTTGTACAGCAAGAGTTTGTAGCACAATCTAAGAACCCTCAGTTCTTCTCTACTGATAGCACTAACCTTGGTGGTTATTCTCAATTTACTAGAGCTATTACTCCATCTACTGCCTCCTCTGCACGTATGCAGTGGGTACAAGGTAGTGTTGCAAGGTTAGGTGTTAAAGCATTGGATAGTATTGGTTCTATCTTTACTGTTTCTGAACTCAATCAGATTGAACAGGATATGAAGAAGCCTGGATTCAAAATGGATCCAATGGCTGAGTACATTGGTAGGCAAATGGGTGTTGATCCGTTGACTGTAATCAACAGACAGCGTATTGCATCTGATATGTCCCCAGTTAAACTTCCTGAGTCTGTTGTCAGCTTTAGTCAGACTGTTAACCCTCAACTGAAGCGGATGCTTGATGCTTATGGGACACCTATGTTGTCTACACGGGCGATGACATCTACTCGTACCTTCAACCCTACACTTGTTCCTAAAGGTTATGGTCCTCTTGTTGTAGAGGCTGCACAAAAGGCTGGTATTTCACCAGTGTTTGTTGCTGCTTTTGCAGAGGCAGAGAATCAAAACTGGGATCCTAATGCACTATCTATGGGTGGTGCAGCAGCTGGTGTTGGCTTAATGCAACTCAGTCAAGAGTATCACGGTCCTGGTGCTACAGTGGCTGCACGTGAACGAGCACTTAAAGATCCTCGTCTTAATTTGGAACTTGGTGCTGGTATTCTCAAGAATATCTATCAGAAGTACGGTAACTGGAAAGACTCTATTTATGTGTGGAACATGGGTGAGACTGGTTACAAGAACTGGGTAGATGCTGGTAGGCCTAATACAGCACAAGCTGGTTATGCAAAGAATTTGTACGAACGTTTTGAAAAGGCACGTGCTAAGTATGGTGATGTGTCTGCACTACAAAGTCGTGGTACAATGCGTAGCAGTATGCAACGTTTAGGTCGTGTTAGTTTTGAGAAGCCTTCTTCCGTTGTCTTTGAGACAGCAAGTGGTCAACCTGGTGTAGACCTTTTCTTTGAAAGCAAGCGCTTCCCAGCTGTACTTGATGGCGTAGTTAAAGACATTAGCCGTGAATCTGGTTACGGTAATTACGTAGTTATTGAATCAACTGATCCTAGTACTGGACAAAAGGTAGACGTTCTGTATGGTCACCTTGCAGATGGTATCTCACTACGTCCTGGACAACGCATCTCTGCTGGTGATATTATTGGTACACAAGGTGGTACAGGTAATGTGCGATCAGCTGATGGTACTATTGCTTCAATCGACTTCCTTGCTCCTGCACCGCGTGGTAGTAAGAGCATGGCACCTTATACTAATTTTGATAATTTAAGACGGTTTATTGTCTCACAAATGCAATAGAACTAATGAACGAAGACGATCTCATGCAAGGGATCCTGTATGGTACGCCAAACATGACGGCCGAAGAGGAGCAGCAAATGATGCTGCAAGCAGAACAAAGCCAACAAGACATGCAGCTCATGGAGAACATGGCTCGTCGGCAAATGCTGCAGCAAGCTGCCCCTCAACAGCCTCAAGGATCTACGCAACAACCTGCTCAACCTACGGGTCAAGAGCAACAACAGAAGCCTAAACAAGAGGGCGGTGGACAAAACATCCTCCAACAAACCTTTGACGTTTTATCAGCTCCTGGTAGAGGTATCAATGACTGGTTTGTTGATACTGTTAATATGCTTCCTGGTGTTGAATTACGTAAAGCACCTAAGTTTCAAAGTGATGTTACACAAAGTTTGAGGGAAGCTAGTAGCGTAATTCTTCCTACAATCTTCCTTACGAAAGGTATTGGTAGTGGACTGCAAACAGCTGCTACTGCTAGCCGTGTTAAACTGTTTAATGATCCATTTCTTAAATGGGTTGCACCTAAATTGCTAGGTGCTGGTGTAGGTGCTGGTGTAGATTACACTGTAGAGTTTAACCAAACAGATGATAACCTTAGTGGTACACTGAAGAAATCTTTTCCTGCTCAATTTGGTTGGATTCCTGATAATGTTGCTACGCTTGATAGTGATAGTCCTGATGTAAAACGTGCTAAGAATGTCACTGAAGGTGTTGGTCTTGGTCTCTTTGTTGACTTCGCTGAAGGTATAGGTAAGCTTGTCAAAGGTGCACGTGGAGTAGTTCGTTCTACTCAATGGGTACCCGAGTCAGAAAAGGCTACAGCATGGTTCTCGAAGAACTTAGGTACAGAGACATCTGATGACATTGAGGAGGCTATTGCAGAGTCTGCTGCACGCCGCTCAGATGCTTTGGATGAACTTGGTGATTACAACTTCTCTAAGAACTCTAACCTTGATGAACCTATGCTTGGTGTACATGACCTTTATGGTTATGAAGAATCAGGTATTCGTTCTGTAGACAACCTTGGTGTTGTGGGTGCTGCTGTTGATGTAGCACGTATTACTAACAACATTGATAGTGTTTATGGGCGAGTAGGTAGTGTCATTTCTGAACCTGCACTTAAGTTCGGTCTTGAAGTACCTGAAGGTATGGATACTATCATCCGTGGTCTTGCTACTCAATTGCAAGATGCTGGTGAATACGGGTACAAGACTGCATCTGGTCGTTATATCTCCCACAAAGAAATCATGAATGCTGGTGAAGAACTGGCTATGAATTTCTATAAGATGGATACACCCGAACTTCAACAAGCAATTAAGAAGTGGCAAGGTGTGGATATAGACACAGGTGCTCCTGTACTGAAGAGTGAGGCTTATGCTGCAGTCTTTAAGACCATCAATAAGCTGATGGATGACTACGCTAACATGGATGTTATGCGTGCTCAAGCATATGTCGGTACTTCCTTTGCTGGTCAGGTTTCTGATATGGCACAAGGTGTACGTTTGATGGATGGTACTGCTGCTGTTGATCGAGCACAAGAACAGATCTTAGATCGTCTTGAATTCTTGATGGCACAAAAGGGTATGACTTCATACTCTCGTGGTCGTGCATTGAATATGTTGAACCTTTGGAATCGCTTGACTACCAAAGGTACTGATGTAACAGATGCAGCGTATGCTACTCGTATCAATAATAGCATTAAGGGTGAAGAGAATGCTACCCTGCAAGCTATTGATCGTATCAAAAATGAAGCCAAGCAAACCATTAATACTCTTCGTGAAGTCAAAGCAGAGCGTCCTGATATGCTCGCTCCATTGATGATGGCGTATGAGTTTACTGATGGTAAGGTAGATACAATTTCTAAGCTTAACAACTACGTTCGTAATTCTCTTGGTACTCTCAGTAAAGCCTTTTTTGATGGTGAACCTGAGATCCCTTCTGTTGTGATGCGTGGGTTCTGGTCTAACGTTTATAACTCTACTCTTTCTGCTATTCGTACTCCTATTAGTGCCGGTATTTCTAACATTGCTCTACTTGCTGAGCGTCCTATTGCTCAAGCAGCTGGTGCAATTATCAATGGAGATATGGCTACTTTCCGTAAGGGTTGGTACCAATACTCTGCAGCTTGGGATACGCTAAGTAACTCACTTGGTTACATGAATCAAGTCTTTCGTAGGTCTGCTGCTGATCCTTATGTAATGGAACTGCGTGAAGATACTGGTCTGGCATCAGAAGAGCAGCTTGAATTGCTACGCACATTTGCTGATGCTAAAGCGCAAGAAGGTGAGTATGGTCCTCAAGTTATGATGTCTATTGTAGAGGCACAAAATGACTTGGCTAACCATCCTTGGCTGCGTTTTGGTCAACGTGGTATGCAAGCATTTGACGGCTTTACTCAAGCTGTTACTGCTAACTGGGATGCACGTGGTAGGGCTTGGGATACAGTCACTAAAGGTGGTGTAATTCCTCTTGATAAAAAAGCATCTGATCAGCTGTCTAAAGAAGTCTACTCTGCAATGTTTGACGAAAACGATAACATTACAGATAACGCTGTTCGTATTGCATCTGGTGAGATTTCAATGGCTTTGGATAATCCAGCTAATGATGCTCTTTCTAGTCTTCTTCGTACTGCTCCCATCTTGAAACCGTTCCTCCTATTCACTAAAACACCGCTGAATATGGCTACCTACTTTGGTACTCATAACCCTGTCGGCGCTTTTATTGATAAGGTAAATGCCTTTGATCGTAAGTTCTTTGAAATGAGTGGTCAAGAGGTAGAGCAACTTCTTTCTTCTCGTGGTATTGATTACGGCATGGAAAACATTGAAAGTGTTTATAACACTATCCGTGCTGAATTAAAGGGTCGTAAAGCTATCGGTACACTGGCTGTGATGGGTGCTGTTGGCCTCTTTATGGCCGATAATCTTACTGGTGATGGTCTTTACGACAAAGAAAAACAACGCCTTCGTAGGGATGCTGGTTATCAGCCTCGTTCTATACGTGTACCTGGTGGTAAATGGATCAGCTATGATGGTATTCCTGGTGTAAGCGATTGGCTTGCTTTGACTGCTAACATTATGGATAACTTTGATTCTCTTAACTCTGCTGAGTTGGCTGAAAGTCTTCGTGCTGCTGGTTTTGTGCTTAGTGCTACTATCATTGATAAGTCTATGCTGGCTGCTCTAGAACCGCTTAACGATGTTGTCCGTGGTGATGTTGGTGCTATTAACCGTTGGACTTCTTCTTTTGCTACCAGTGCTTCTATGCCTGGTTCTAGTTTGATGGCTGAGTTTGGTCGTCTCATTACTCCTAACAAAAAAGAGCTTGAGAATAACTTCTTTGATCTTGTTGCTAACCGTAACCCAATCATGAAGCAAGCTTTACCTGATGCACATGATTGGATTGATGGTGGTCTTGTTGGTGAACCTGCTAACTTCTTTGCAAGGGTTTGGAATACCTATCTTCCTTGGAAAGTAAGTGGTGAAGTATCTCCTGAAAAGCAATTCCTGATGGATATTGAATACGATGCACGTCCTACACTTAAAAGCAACGGTCGTGGTGTTGAGTATAGCAATGAAGAACGTTCTGAAGTTACTAGCATGATGGGTAAACAACAGATCTTCAAACGTGAGATCCAGCGTATCATGCAGACAGAAGAAGGAAATACGTTCCGTAAGGAGTTCAAGAAGGCACGAGATATGGGTCTTCAGCCTGAGGTAGATAAATTCAAGAACATCCATCTTTATCTAGATGCTGCTCTTCGTTCTTCTATGCGTTATGCAGAAGCACAAGTTTCCACACGTGATGGTATCCAACAAAAGGTGTACAAGAATCAAACAGTTGAAAACTTCTTGCAAGTTGGTGACCTTGATGGTGCTAAACGCTTCCTTGACAATATGAAACAAACAATGTCTTACTAAATGTAACCATGGCTTTAACTGAAATTACATATACAGGGACCGGTGGAGTTACATTTGGTCCGATCCCGTTTCCTTATCTGGAAGAAAGTGATGTATTGATTACTATCAATGGTACGGTAACTACTGCATTTACTATTGATAACTCAACTAAAATCATCACATTTAGCAGCGCTCCTGCTAATGGTAGCACTATTCGTGTTTACCGTAATACTAATAACGATACACTTGCTGCTACTTTTGTCTCAGGTTCAGCTATTCGTGCTGCTGACCTAAATGATAACTTTACGCAGAACCTGTACGTTATTCAAGAAATTGATAATAATGCCATCCAAACAGATGGTTCTAAGTCAATGGTTGGTAACCTTAACATGGGATCCAACCGCATTACCAATCTTGCTACTCCAGTCGCTGGTACTGATGCTGTTAATCGTAGTTTTGTAGAGGGTGTCTTCTCTTCAGAAGTTCCATTCTTTTACCGCCGATGGTCTAAGACTGCAGTTGGTGGTGAGACTAGTCTTAGTGGAAATGATAATAGCGGTATTGCTCTATCGTATGTACCTGGATCTGAGAAGGTCTTTATTAACGGTGCTCTTCAAGTTCGTGGTGTTGATTATACTGGAACTACTGGTACAACTTTGACTGCTATTCCTGCTTTGACAGCAGGTGATATTGTTGAGGTTCATAGTTCATCTAACTACCTTGTAGGTACAGTACCTGATGGCAGTGTCACCAACGCTAAGGTTGATGGGGGAGCTGGCATCCAGTCCACTAAACTTGCATTTACTCAAGCAGGTACTGGTGCTACTACTAGGACTGTTGATAGCAAGTTGAGGGATGTTGTCTCCGTTAAGGATTTTGGTGCTGTAGGGGATGGGGTGGTTGATGATACGGCTGCTATCAATGCAGCACTCGCTGCTTCAAGTGCAATCTACTTCCCACCTGGTACTTACATCACTACTGGTAACCACAACATTCAAGGAAAGACCTTGATCGGATTCGATAGATACTCTTCTATTATTAAAGCTGCTGGCTCAAACTCTGGTGTAACTATCTTCCGAGGCGCCCAAGCGTCTCCCTCTTCTCCCGGAACATGGGGCAGCGGCGGTGCATTTACACTTGAAAGGCTTGGAATTCATGGGAATTGGAACGGTACAAGTGGTTTGACTCTGGTAGGAAACTATAAGGTTGGAGTGCTGTCTGCAAGTTACAACGCTACTAACAACACAGCTTTAGTTAAGGGTGTGTCAACTGTCTATACTCAAATAAGGGACTGCCAGATTACTTTAGCCTATGAACATGCAGTGATGTTCTACGGCAATGGGTACAGTGAAATCTCTGGCAACATCATTAGTACCAATCGAGGTTCTGGCATTTGGATGGCAGGTGATTCATCCAGCCCTGCTAGCACTAATAGCTCCACTTCGACATCTACTACTTTTGAGGATAACCAGATCGTTGTATGCCGAGGAGAGTCTGGAGCCTTAATAATGAACCTTACCTATGGCTGCGCTGTAAGAGGTAACTTGTTTGAAGCCAACAATTACGGATACAACCTTGGTGAAGGGGCCGATTGTTCTTTCTCTGGAAACTACTCAGAACTTGGTTATGTACCTAATGACGATATTGGTGTTGCACCGGTTCTAATTGCTTCATCTATCTGGGGCTACTCATTTGTTAGCGAAGCATATAATCCAACGGGTGACTATGTTCCAGCCGCGCCTCGTAGCGCAGTTGTTATTAACCGCAGTGGTGTAAGGATTTGTGGTACCCCTGGCTATGGAGGTGCTGGTGTCGCATTTCCTGCAGTGCAAGCTCCTTCTGCTAACGCGAACACTCTTGATGACTACGAAGAAGGAACGTGGACTCCTAGTGGATTTGGTATTACTTTTAGCTCTGCATCAGGTAAGTACACAAAAATTGGAAACCTTGTAACAGTCCAGTTTACTGTTGCGTTCCCTGTTACTACAAATGGAAATATCGCATACATCATTGGGCTACCCTTTACGCCAGGAATAGATTCAGGTGTGGCATTTGGCGCTACAGGTGGTAGAACGCCAATCGACTTCACTTATTCCACCTCTACTGGAAACCCTTATCTTGTTCCAGTGGCAGCCTCTGGAGCCACTTATATGACAAACGCCAACTTTAGCGGTGGTACTCTTGTTGGTACTTGCACCTATTTCATTTGAGGATACCTATGGACACCAAGCAGAGCATTGATCAACTTGAAGTTTTAAAGAATGGAGTGGTTTTCTATCGCACTGTGACCTTGACAGAAAGAAGTGATGCCCAAACGTCGAGTACGTATCATCGTTCAATCCTAGTTCCTGGTCAATCACTTGACGGTATACCGCAGGAAGTACAGAATGTAGCACAAACTGCGTGGACTGCTGAAGTTCTAGCTCTCTGGGTTGAAAGAATGTCAAATCCTGCAGCGTACCACAATATTTAATAAGTACTAATGACAAAAACACGTGACCTTGACCAACCATGATCACCATCCTCGGCATCAAAGTGTCCTATGAGACGCTTGCCTTCTTTGTCCTTTTCATTACATCTGAATACTTGGGAATGACTAAGAAGCGTCGCTCCAACAGTGTTACCCAAGCCATCTCTATGGCTGCTGCTTACTTTAGTAAGATCCGTACTGAAGATGACACAGTACGTCGTATCCGTCGAACCTTTAGAGGGAAGTAATTATCATGGTATTGCTGCAAGTTAAGCAGTACTAC
>Ga0129333_10003866_pt1 | contig 14046 bp, 8 predicted proteins | sample CPB6_08_DNA_FD_94474 | JGI IMG/M metagenome (GOLD analysis project Ga0129333, IMG submission 94474) | Freshwater to marine salinity gradient microbial communities from Chesapeake Bay, USA - CPBay_Sum_0.6_0.8_DNA | ecosystem: Environmental > Aquatic > Marine > Coastal | place: USA: Chesapeake Bay... | reverse complement strand
TTCTTTTACAAAAAGGGGGCTGTACTAGTTGATCGATCCAGCGAGAGGAGCAGAAAAAAGAGCTACTTAAAAATGAAAGCAGTGTTGCGCAAAGGAATGCATATGTGTATTTATCCGGAAGGCACCCGAAACCGAACTGACAAGCCACTCAAATCGTTTCACGAGGGAGCCTTTAGGTTGGCGCTAGACACGGGACATCCGATAGTCCCGGCTGTTTTACTTAACACCAAAAAGGTGATGCCTCCGGAAAAGAAATTTTATTTTCGTCCCGGGCCCGTAGAAATCCATTTTCTGCCTCCGATTACGACAGAGGGGCATACCCTTACGAGTCTAAAAGAAAAAGTATTTTCCGTTATGGAAGAGTATTATGTAAAACACTCCTGTTAGAATCCGGTAAAGAAGCGAGTTCGGTTTATGCGCAAATCTTGCAACAAGGAGGCCTTTGGTGAAATCGTGAAATTAAATGAGCGGGTAAATCCGACAGGAATTACATTGATGGACAATTGCCAGCAATGCAAATCGCGATTTATTGACATAGTAAGATATTGTACATCGCCCCTTGACATATCGATACTGGCCGATCCGGACAATTTCCATTTTGGCGTAAGATTAAAACTGCCTGCTAAATTCATCCCGCTGTTGAACTCTTTTTCGTAGCCACTGAAATCGGGGCGAAGCCGACTAAAAAAAGAGAGCGAGTAACTTAGGTTAAGCTGCCACTGAATATTAAAATCGACAAACTCGTTCGGGTTCTGTTGCACGTATTCCAGTAAGCGCTGCTGGTCTCCCTGCAACAGTGGATCGTTGAGACGCTCTTCCATCTGCTTTTTTCGAAGCTCGTCCTTTTTGGCATCCTTTGGCTTACTCTGAAAATTGGTGCCAATGGCAATACTGCCCGAACTGATACGACCTAAGCTGAATTTTCCACCTTGCCATGCATATTTATTGATCTCGAAACCATTCTTATCGGTCTGATATGGATTCAAGCTGGTAGAGGCATTGATGTTGATTTTGTCAAAAAGCGTGGTCCGTAAATAAAAAGGGATCTCTCGGGACAAATTCATCGAATCGCGTAGCAGATCGTAAGAGGCGCTGAAACCAAATCCGTCTATCAACATCATCTTTTTGATGGCCGCTTTACCCGTATCTTTTTTGGACCGGTACTTCATCTCAAGATTATTATCTAAGCCGAACTGGATAGACCCGGATCGTCTGGTCGACGTATTATACAGGAATTGACCTCCCATATCATTATAAAAGAGAACACGCCCGGTAGTGTCCACTTGGGTACTGAGAATTCTGTTCTTATTGAAATCAGGGGTATAACTAAGGGCGATTTGCGGACGCATGATATGCCGAATAGCCATTACCCTCGATCGCTTGAATTGATACATACCATAGAGCGCTGTATTGAATCCCAACGATACGCTGGCCCGTTGGTCGATAAACAAGCCTTTTTGGGTAAGGGTATCTACCTTTTTTTTACTGGCATTCCAGCTGTAGCGAGTTACCCGTTGAATCCAACTCTGATTATAACTAATGCCGGGAGATACAATGACTCGACCGCCTAAAATAGGAGGTAAGGCAAGTGCAATAGGTAGCGAGTGATTGGCCATCCACTGTGCCGTATCGCGTATGTATTGCAAAAAAGGCTTCACACCATTTCTACCGTATGTGAGCGTATCATAAAAACTGATCGAGTTCGAGAAGGTTACATTGTAACCAATGGCCAACTTTTCGTACCACCTGGCAGACCCCGCCGCATTCTTCCTTTCGAAGGGATATATATTGTTGAGGGTAAACGCGCCATTCGGCAGACTGATATTGATAAGCCCGATATTGTTGTTTTGATTATGGTTGGCACTGAGCGAGAGGTTATAGGGTTTATTCTTCCAGGTTTTGGCAAAAGTGATCGAAGAGCCCAGCATATTCTGAAAAGGGAGTACCGCATTCCCGGGAATACTTCGATTATACTTGGTAGACCCTGCATTTACATTGGCACTGAAACTGACTCCGGGACGGGCCCGTCCATCTACGGCATGCGACCAGGAAATATTAAAGACTCTTGTTTTGTTAAAATCAGGATCTCCTTTAAAGTTTTGCTTGGACGAGCGAAAATCCAGACCGAATCCTCCATTGTATCGATATCGTCTGCGATAGGTGGCACGGGCACTGGCAGCCCACTCCCCATAAGAGAATAGATCAGTCGTGAATTGCGCATCCCAATAATCATTGATCACTTTATAATATCCGATGCCTTGCAACCCCAGTCCTCTTAACTCATCTGTTATAAAGTTGGGTCGCATCAACCCCGAGTGCCTGCCCTGACTCAATGGATAAAAGCCAAAGGGAAGGTAGATGGGTACTGGCACGCCCTCGAACTCAGGGTGAGCAGGACCAGAAACAGCCAGCTGCTGGTTGATCATTTTCATTTTACCGGAAACAAAGGCAAAATGAGGTTCATCGAGCAAACAGGTAGTAAATCGAGCCTCTTTAATAAAGGTGGTAGTGGGACTCACTTTTTTAGCTTCCTCGCCAATGACCAGCATCTCTCCTTGCTTAGTATATGTTTTTTTGGTAACTCCTACCTGCGTGCGAAAATTATATAGGATGGTGTCGTTGGTCATTTCAGTCTCTCCCGTTTTAAAGACCGCTGCATCTAGGGTGGAGCCTGTGCTATCTACCGAACGAACGGCTGTAACCACTTGCGTTTGCTGATCGAGCTCCACCTTTGGAGCAGTAAGTGTCATATCAGTATAGACAAGATTAGTTTTGCCATACAGAATAACCTTCTTTTTATTCACCAAAACCACAGCAGAATCGGAGGCCTCGTACTTGACAGGAGCCTCAAGGGTATCTCGCGATCGCTTAAACTGAAAAGTATCTGTTTGAATGCTTTGACCACTATCCGCTTGTGAGAATCTTATATCGTTTGCCAGTGAGTCTTCTTTCTTCTTTATCGAGATATCGGGGGGAGGCAGCGACATCACCTTGGGCTTGACAGGAACGGTATCAAGACCTGTTAATAAATAGCTAAAGCCATGCAAGGAAGCTGCCTGCGCTGTGTTTATACACGACTGGGTATAAATTAAACCGGACAGTATAAATCCCAACAAGCAGCAAATTGGCTTAAATTTGTATGCGAGGTTCATGTAGCGGGGCAAATGTAAATCTTTATGCCCGCTATAGAGACTGTAAGAACCCAACAATTTGTGAATATTGTCTTTTTATAACCCTATGACCAACAAAATATTACTTCTTTTTATTGTAGTAGCAGGCTACATAAGCGTCTCTTCTTTCGTGCGCGAAACAACTGCTACCAAGAATAAAAAAGTTATCAATACGATCGTGATCGATCCGGGACATGGCGGGCAAGATGCAGGAGCCAGAGGTCAGTTCTCTACAGAAAAAGAGATCTGCCTCGGTGTTTCCTTGAAACTGGGGGAAATGATCAAAAAGGAATTTCCAGATCTCAATATCCTTTTTACGCGCGAAACGGACACCTACCCTCCCCTACATGACCGCGCCAAATTCGCCAATGAAAACAAAGGAGATCTCTACCTCTGTATCCACGTGAATGCAGCCGGAGGCCGCAGAAAAGCAGAGGTGATCGGCTACAAGACAGTAACCTATTATACCGGCAAGGGGGCTAGTCGGAAAAAAAGAACCAAAAAAGTACCCCAGTACCGTTATACCAACCTACCCAGTACAGCCAAAGGGACCGAAACTTATATATGGGGAGCCCACCGAAGCGAAGACAAAGAATTGGCAATTATTGAAAATGCACCGATGCTGCGTGAAGAGAATTTTGAGAAAAACTATGGTAATGTCGATGTTAATTCACCGGAGTTCATTGCAATATCGCTGCTCAAGACAAAGCAGTATTTCAAAAGAAGTGCCACGCTGGCCGGATTTATTCAAGACGAATTTGTGAAAGTAGGCAGGGTCGATCGTGATGTGAGACAAAGAGGAATCGGAATTTGGGTACTGCAAGCCACTGCGATGCCCAGCGTATTGGTAGAAACGGGATTCATCTCTAACCCAGAGGAAGAGCAATACCTCAATAGCGCCGAAGGGCAGGAAGAATTATCTGCCTGTATAGTAAGAGCCCTCAGAAATTACATTACCTGGCTTGAGCAGCGCCAAAATGGTGCAGGAATCGACACCCCCCCACAAGGATATAGCAGTAATTTGAATTTTTTACAGCAAGTTGAGACAGCAGAAAAAAATCGTCAGTAATGAAGATCAGCAACGAAACTAAAGTAGGCGCTCTGACCATCGTGGCTCTGGCCTTGTTATTCATCGGATTCAATTATTTGAAAGGAAGAGACGTATTCAGTAATACAAAAAAAATCTATGCAGAATTCACTGATCTGGGAAGTTTAGAAAAATCGAACGAAGTCAAGATCAACGGACTACCCGTCGGAAGCGTTTATGAGAAAAAAGAAAAAGATAAGGATGTCAGTGCCATCGTAGTCACGATACAGCTTACGCGTGATGTAAATATCCCAAAGAATTCTGTTGCTTATATCTCTTCTAGTCTGGTTGGCTCCTCGTACATTGTGATCGAAAGAGGAAATAGCACTGAGATGTTACAAGATGGAGATACCGTCTCAACCCGGCTCGAAACGGGCATTCTAGGAGATGTGAAGGCACAACTAGACCCCACCATCAGCAGTGTCAGAAGTATTTTAGATTCCCTGAAAAAAACGTTGTCCGGGGTAAACCTGTTACTCGATTACGAAAACAGAGCCAATCTGAAACAAACCATCGCTAATCTCAGTACTGCCAGCGCCTCTTTAAATGCCTTACTTGACAGTGAAAATGGGGCATTGGCGCGTACATTGAACAATGCGGAGGAGTTTACTGCATCGATAAAAAAGAGCGACCAGGATATAAAACGCACTATTGAAAACACAAAAAAGTTCAGTGAAGAATTGGCCTCTATACCCTTAAAAACAACGGTAGACTCTCTTGACAAACTGATCAGCTCGCTAAAAACCACCATGCAAGCTATCAATAGTGGTCAAGGCACCCTGGGGGCGCTGATGAATGACCGTAAACTCTATGACCAATTGCAACAAACTGTGCTGAGCGCTGAGATCTTAATGGACGATTTGCGCACGCACCCTAAACGCTATGTACAGGTATCTGTTTTTGGAAAAAAAGAAAAAAACGCTCCCTTGAGCGCACCTGCACAAAAGACGACCCTTTCCGATTCAAGTCATGAAAAAAAATAAGGCATTGCAAGCCCTTATCACTTGCCTTGGTCTGCTTGTTTTTTCCTGCTGCCGGTTGATGGCTCAACCCAGCACCATGGTTCCCGTTGCCCCGGTAACAGAGGATACAAACCGGGTGCAAATTGTAGGAGCCGACCGGCTAACCTTACTAAAAACAGATGATAGCACTACTTTGCAAATACTGGCAGGCAGCGTAAGACTAAAACAAGGAAAAACCCTTTTTTTCTGCGATAGTTGTGTATTGAATAATAGCAGCAATCTCTTTGAAGCCTGGAATAATGTACAAATAAAAGACAGTGACAGCATAAATGTATTTTCCAAGCATCTTCGTTACCAGATCGACAAAAAACTGGCCAATCTTGATGGTGGGGTTCGCCTCTCCGATGGCAAGGCCCAGCTAACAACGTCCGATCTGGAGTACGACCTGAATACCGACATAGGGATCTACAGGAACGGCGGAAGACTTGTCAATAAAAAAACAATACTTACCAGTAAAGAAGGATATTACTACGCCGCCCTTAAAGACGTTTATTTCAAGAATAATGTGTTGCTAAAAGATCCAGGCTACGAGATCAAAACAGACTCTTTACTTTATAATACCGGTACACAGACCAATCGCTTTATTGCCAAAACAATTATAAAAGACAGCACCGGTCGGACTATTGAAACCACCGATGGATTTTATTCGACCAGCTCCGGTAAAGCCGAATTTGGCCAACGGCCTGTGATACGAGATGGTGCTACTACCATTATCGGAGACAGGGTGGCATTCGATGATAGCACCGGCACCTCTCAAGCGGCAGGCAATGTAATTATCATCGATACAACACAGGGCACCACCCTATTAGCTGGGGAGGTTTTTCGCAATAATAAGAAAGAAAGATTTCTGGCCACCAAAAAGCCACTGTTGATCATTGAACAAGAAAGAGATTCGATTTATGTTACGGCCGATACCATCTACTCCGGACAACTGAGCGATATGGACTCCACTGTTTCGAAACGTTCGAAAAAGGATTCACTTATTCTCCAAAAAGATTCCACCAATCGCTATCTTGAAGCTTTTCACCATGTCCGTATTTTCTCGGACTCGCTACAAGCCACCTGCGATAGCCTCTTTTATTCATACAAAGACTCTATTTATCGACTGCATACCGACCCGGTGATCTGGTCGAATGGCAGTCAGATAAGCGGGGATACCATTCTATTATTAACCAAGAATAAAAAACCAGACAGGCTAAAAGTTTTTGAGAACAGCTTGCTGGTGCAACAGCCGGAACCCGGGCTCTATAATCAGATAGGCTCCATTCGAATGGATGGTTATTTCTCTAACGGAGAAATAGATTCTGTGCGGGCGCTGGGCGAGGCCAAGACCATCTACTACCTACAAGATGAAGATAGCGCCTACACCGGCATCAATGAATCCAAAAGCGACCTGATAGATATTTACCTGAGCAAAAAAGAATTGGACCGGATTGTGCTACGAAGCGAAATTACCGGCACCATCTGGCCCATCGGTCAAAAAAATCCTGCACAAATGCAACTGCCCAATTTCCGCTGGTTAGAGAGCAGAAGACCCAAATCAAAAGCAGCGTTGCTTGAATAAACTGGTTTAGAGCTATTATTACCCATTTTAGGCCGTTTTATTCGGGTTTTTGCGTGTAATTGCGGGAATTCGCGTATTTTGTTGCCGAGAAACTAACGAATGCTTAAGAAAGAGAGGCAGGCCTATATACTGCAAAAGGTAAATCTTCACAATAAGGTATTATCCTCCCTTTTGTGTTCAGAGATCAATGTCTCGGAAGATACCATCAGAAGAGACTTACAGGACTTAGCCGACGAAGGCAAAGTCATCAAAGTACACGGCGGGGCTCTATCCTCTTCGTTCTACGAAGTATCACTACCTCCCGCTGCTGTTTACTCCCAACCCAAGAAAAAGATAATTGCAAAAAAGGCAATTTCGCTGCTGGAAAACGGCATGTTCATACTCACCAGTGGGGGGACTACCATTGTAGAAATGGCTCGTATGCTCCCCCCCGCCCTGCGAGCCACCTTTATATCTGGTAGCATTCCGGCCATTTTGGAGTACATGCATCACCCCCACATAGAAGTTATCTTGATAGGCGACAAGATTTCAAAGAATTCAAAGATCACTGTGGGTCCTGAGGCCATTGCCAAGATAAAACAGATCAAGCCCGATATCTGTTTTTTGGGCACCAATGCCATTGATCCGGAGCAGGGAATTACGGACAACGACTGGGAGGTTGTTCAACTGAAAAAAGCCATGATCGAGGCGTCCCGGAAGGTGGTTTGTCTGAGTATTGCAGAAAAAGTGAATACCGTACAGCCCATCAAAGTTTGTGATACCAATAAAATTGATATATTGATAACCGAATTACCCCCCGAATCGCCCCAACTGGAACCTTTTTCGGCCATGGGTATTAGCGTTATATAATTTTTTATATTTGTATTAACAATAACTAAACAAACAGCTATGAGAACCCTTCTCCATGTCTTGCTGGCTTGCAGTCTTTTTATTCTCGCAGTTCCCACAGACCTGTACGCACAAGACAGAACCCTGACCGGTACCGTCATTGCCGATGATAGCAAAACGGCCCTGTCGGGAGTAACTATCCGCATCAAAGGAACCCGTCGGATCACTCAAACGGATGCCAACGGAAAATTCTCCATCAAGGTGAGTACCGGCGAGATCGTACAGATCTCCAGCGTGGGCTACGAAACCAGCGAGATCAAAGTAGGCAGCGCCAACCAACTGAGCATTTCTTTGGCTACCGCTGATAAAACACTCGGAGAAGTCGTTGTCACCGCAATGGACATCAAAAGAAATCCAAGAGAGCTTGGCTACTCAGTTCAAAAAGTGTCGGGTAGCGAAGTACAAGAAACCCAGCGCGAAAACTTCCTCAATAGCTTGGCTGGCCGTGTGGCTGGTCTGACGCTCGATCAGACATCGGGTGTAGCAGGAGCCTCCTCCTCCGTTGTACTGCGTGGATTCAATTCTCTTTCATTAAGTAACCAACCGCTCTATGTTGTGGATGGTGTTATCCTCGATAACCAGACTATCAATGAAACCTCTAGTGGAGGACAAGGCATTGGGTTGGCCTCTGACCGTCCCAACAGATCCAGCGACTACCAGAACCGTATCGCAGACATCAACCCCAGCGATATCGAGACGATCACCGTGCTGAAAGGACCCGAGGCCACAGCTCTTTATGGTAGTCAGGCCAGCTCTGGCGCTATCGTTATTACTACTCGCAAGGCCAAATCAAATAAACTGGCCGTACAATACGATAATAGCTTCCGTATACAGGAAGTAACTCGCTGGCCACAGATCATGGAGGATTATACCACCGGTATCAATGGTGTTGGCGCTAACACCTTTCAATACTTCGGACCCGCCTACGCACCCACCACCCAGCGCTTCAACAATCGTGATGCTTTTTTCGAGACCGGAACTGCTCAAACACATAATCTCGGAATGGACTTCGGAATCGGCAAATCAATGTTTCGTCTATCGGGCAGTTTCTTCGATCAACAAGGGGTAGTACCTAACAATGACTTTCGTCGTTACAACCTCCGCCTTTCCAACACTACCAAATTGTGGAAAGACAAGATCGAGATCACTCCCTCTATCTCGTATATCAAATCAGAGAATAATAAAGTACTGCGCAGTGCAGGTAGTTACCTGCTTAGCTTGATGATCTGGCCCAGCGACATCGATATCAAAAACTTTGAAGATCCCACTACCGGAGATAAGCTGGATCTTTTTGCCAATACAACTGCAAACGGAGAATACGACAATCCCCTTTTTAACGTTAAGAAGAACCGGGCCTATGATGAGACTGACCGTAAGACCATGAGCCTTGGTATCAATATCAATCCGTTCAAATGGCTGACCGTTAGCGGCCGCTTCGGATATGATACCTACGACATGAACGGGTATTTATTCTATCATCCACAGTCTTATTTCCTCTCTGCCGGAACGGGCGGAACCCTGGATAACTACTGGCGTCAGTACACGGGATATAACCATACGATAACCGCTACAGCCCGTAAGCAATTAGGCAAGAATTTTAACCTCCGCGTTATGACGGGAACCATGTGGCAAGATTACGAAACCCGCATGTTCGCCGTTTATGGTACCAATATCGTAGATAATGTTACCTCCAGTGGAAGTATGATCAAGAACGGTGCGGTTGTTACCGACAAAGATCTGAACGCGCTGATGGGCAATTACATGGATAGCAATGTAACAAGAACCAGCACACGCCTTCGCTTGCTTCGCAATGCCAGAGGAGAATATAACCTCAATCAACTTCGCCAGCAAGCCTACTTCGGTGAAGCTGCTTTAAGTTTCAAGAATTATGCTTTCTTAAGCTACACCCATCGTTTCGAGGAAGCTTCTACACTTCCGTTGAAAAACAGAAAATATAATTACCCAGGCGGTAGCTTGAGTGTGATCCTCAGTGATATCTTTCCCGAGCTGAAGCGTAACAGCCTGATCAGCTACTGGAAACTCAGAACCTCGCTAGCCGGTACTGCCCGCCTGAACACTCCTTACTCGACTCAGTCTGTATTTGTAAACAACTTTGCGAGCGGAGGCGGTTTTTCGTATGGCTTCTTTAACAATAACGAAGACCTTCGCCCAGAAAGACAAAGTACCTACGAGCTGGGTACCGAATTCAGACTCTTCAAAAGCCGACTGAATGTTGATCTTACCTATTATAACACTCTCAATAAAGGGCAGATCATTCAGAATTTCCGTTTGAGTTACGGAACCGGCTTCGTATTGAATACTCAGAATGCAGCCTCTACCCGTAACCAAGGGGTAGAAGTAGCCGTAGACTACGACCTGATCAAAGGCGGTGGCAAGAGCCTGAACTGGAATATGCGATTCAACTTCAACAGAATGTGGAATGCTGTCATCGATATGCCCCGTAACGTAGCAGAATATTATATTTCTGATACCTGGCTGTATGGTAATGCTCGTGGTGGTCTGGTCAGAGGAGGCCCCACAACTTCGATCACGGCTGTCGGTTATGCCCGCAATACTGCTGGCCGCATCCTGATCAACCCTGCCAACGGTCTTCCCGTGCTCGATAACCTTTTTGCGGTTCGAGGTGATCGTAACCCCGATTTCACATTGGGTTGGAACAACACCTTCCGTTGGGGCAACTTCCGTCTTAACATGCTGTGGGACCTGAAAGTAGGAGGTGATATTTTTAACGGAACCAACATGTTCCTGACTCGTATCGGACGAAGCAAATTAACAGCTGACCGCTACCAGCCTCGTGTGATCAGTGGTGTGCTTAACAATGGCTTGCAAAATACCAATCCTACTGAAAACACCATTGTGGTAGTGCCTGCGTATCAAAATGACTACTACACCTCTTTTATGCCAGAAGAGGCCTTTATAGAAAGAGATGTTAACTGGTTCCGCCTTCGTGATATCACCCTTAATTATACCTTCCCAAAGAGTGCTATCAAAGGTTTCAAAACGCTTAGCGTATTTGTTACCGGCAACGATCTGATCCTTATGACTAACTATAGTGGTGCCGATCCTGCCGTCAACGGTAATACCGCAGGTAGTTTAGGTGTGGGTGCCTTTGGATTTGACTATGCCACGCTCCCCTCTCCTATGCAATTAAATTTCGGAATCAGAGCTTCCTTCTAACACCAAAACAATCAGTATTATGAAAAATATGATCAAACATTCAGCATTTGCGCTGGCCGCGGCCTCCCTGCTAGGATTAGCCTCTTGCAGCAAGCAAATTGATGATGCACATAAAAATCCCAATGCCGATGTACGGGTGCCAGTAGAGACACTACTGCCTGGTATCATTGGAAATTTTGTGGGCAGCTCGTCTGCACAGGGAAGTGCCTATGGTCTGGCTAACGATGGTCTTTATATTGGACGCTATGTGCAATATTGGGCTACGAACACAACCCTTAACCAATACGACCGTATGGGCGGTGCTACCGGTGGTAGTGACCTCTTAGGCTCCATTTGGGCCATGCACTATTACGGAATGGGACGCAACTTGTCCAAAATGATGGAATGGGCAGAGGAAGAGAAAAAATGGGATTATGTTGGCGTCGGTAAAGCCATCCGTGCCTGGAGCTGGCTGACTACCACTAATACGTACGGAGAGGCCATCTTAAAGCAAGCCTTCAATACTGACCTGCTCGTCTTCAACTATGATACCCAAGAAGAGATGTATGCCGAGACGCGTCGTCTTTGTCATGAGGCGATTTTCTATCTGAATCGCACCGGCGACGGGGCTAGTCAAGCCAATCTCGCCAAGGGAGATGCCTTTTTCTATAACGGTGATGTAAATAAATGGAAGCGCTTTACATATTCTGTATTGGCACGTTCTTTCAACCACCTAACCAACAAGGCCATTTATAACCCCGATTCGGTTCTGTTCTATGCAAACCTGGCGATCAATACCAACGAGGACAATGCCACTGCCAAGTTCCAGGCCTCTGGTCTCTCTGGTACTTTCAATTTTATGGGGCCCTTCCGTAGTAATGCGGGAGCTCTTCGTCAGACTCGATTTATCGCTAATCTGATGAACGGAACGAACTCCCTTTTTACAGGAGTGGCCGATCCCCGCGCTCCCTACATTATTCGAGAGAATACAAACGGTACTTATCGCGGGGTACGTCCTAATTACGGTACCGATGGCTTGCTCACTGCTGAGCAACCCCAGAACTTTTGGGGCGGAGCTTTCGGTTCCACAACAGCGCCAGGCACGGATGATGGTGCGCGCTATATTTTCAGAAATAATGCCCCATTCCCCATTATCACTGCTGCTGAAATCCAATTTATTAAGGCAGAAGCCCATTATCGCAAGGGCAATATGGCCGCTGCCCGTCAAGCTTATCTGGATGGCATCAATCTGAGCTTCGATCAACTGACTTCTACTTACCAGACAAATATTCCTACCAACCTGCAGATCACAGCAGCACAAAAAGCAGCTTACCTCAGCAACCCGGTAGTGGCACCCGCTACGATCACGCTTTCGCATATCATGCTGCAGAAATATATTGCCATGTATGGTTGGGGACTGGTAGAAACCTGGAATGACCTGCGTCGCTATCACTATACCGATCTGGATCCTGTTACCGGACAACAGGTCTTCAGGGACTTTGCTCCTCCGACCGGTACCGATCTTTGGCCTGATAACCAGGGTGCCTGGGTATATCGCTGCCGCCCTCGCTTCAACTCTGAGTTCCTCTATAACATTGCTGCGCTCGATGCCGTGGGTGGAAGAGCTCTCAATTATCATACAAAAGAGCAATGGTTCTCTCAACGTTAATAAACCCTACCAAATTCTGTACTATGAACCGACTAATTGTAAATATCAAATTATCCTCTGTGTTGATGCTGGCAGTGATGGCCACTTCTTGTACTAAAACTTTTGACGAAAAGACGACATTGAATAACGACTTTTCGGGCAGCAGTGTTGTACAAGTTTTCCTGACCACCGTGGGTGCTTCCAGAAACTATGTGCATGTTGACGGAAAACTCGTGACCGGATCTTTGCTCAACACTACATTCAGCAGTACAACAGGTTATACTGCCAGCTTATTTCCTGCTGCAGGTGTAGGGCACTATGTACCGTCTGGCTTACGATCTTTCCTTTTGCGCGATACCCTGAGCACCACTACGCAACCACAGCTGAATTTTGCCCAAAATCTACAGGCGGGAGCCTATTATACGACTTTCGCATACGATACCATCACGGCGGTCAAGCAAAAGACCGTACAGAACAATATCGTAGTGCCTGCCGATAATAGCTGCCGGATCCGTTTTGCCAATTTCGCCTATAACGGAAACGCGATGACTCCTGCTGTCGATATTATCTCACTAGGTAAAAACGAGATCGTGGCAACCAATGTTCGCTACACGGATGTTACAGAATTTATTGCGCACCCCTCATTATTATCCGGAGAGGGCTTTCAGATCCGGGAATCCGGCACCAGTAATATTTTAGCGACTACCACTTCCACTTCGTTGGTACCAAAAAGAAGCTATACCATCGTTTACAGAGGCTCTCACAGGGCTACCAGTGGAACCAGTACTCGTGCAGTAAGTGTATTTGTAAATTATTGATAGATCACTTCTTCTTTCTAAGACCGCCTTGCAAAAGGCGGTTTTTTTTTACCTACACTCCTTGAGGGTTAGTCATTTTAAGCAGATTTGACATACAGAAAAATTGAATCAATATATAGGAGCAGATAATATGAAATAAGATGAAGGACTGCCTCAGGCAAAGAAAAGGTAAGCCAGCCAGATCGAGGTCAGGATACCCACCAGATCGGCCAGCAACATCGATCCGATAGCATAGCGGGTGTTTCGGATATTTACCGACCCAAAATAGACCGCCACCACATAGAAAGTAGTGTCGGAGGATCCTTGTAAAACAGAGGCCAGTCTGCCGGCGAAGGAGTCCACCCCATAGGTCTTCATGGTATCGAGCATCATACCGCGGGCCCCACTGCCGCTTAACGGCTTGATCAGGGCAGTAGGAAGACCATCCACAAATCTTGTGTCAGCTCCCAGAAAGGCAAACAATTGCTTTACACCGCCGATCAACACATCGAAGCTGCCACTGGTCCGCAGCAGGCTGATAGCGATCAACATACCCACGATATAGGGAATAATGCGAACAGCCGTTTCAAAGCCCCCGCGGGCCCCCTCCACAAAGGCATCGAAGACATCTATTTTTTTGTAGATCCCGCCCAGCACGATCAATACAAAAAGGACTAGAATGATACCGTTACT
>Ga0129333_10003865_pt1 | contig 14046 bp, 11 predicted proteins | sample CPB6_08_DNA_FD_94474 | JGI IMG/M metagenome (GOLD analysis project Ga0129333, IMG submission 94474) | Freshwater to marine salinity gradient microbial communities from Chesapeake Bay, USA - CPBay_Sum_0.6_0.8_DNA | ecosystem: Environmental > Aquatic > Marine > Coastal | place: USA: Chesapeake... | reverse complement strand
CTAGACATGATTTGTAATAAAAACCAGGCTCTTTTGTTACAGGCTGAAATAGAAAGCCCCCTCCGCATCGATCGTTGGCTGACGGATCAACTGCCGGAGTACTCCCGATCGCACCTGCAAAAGTTGATTGAAGGGGGGCAGGTGTGGGTGAACGATCGGCCCTGTGGCTCTAAAAAGGAGTTGGTGCGGCCGGGGGATCGGGTGCGGCTCACCATTCCAGAGGCGGAACCCCTAGCGGTGACGGCGGAGGCGATTCCGTTGGATGTGCTTTACGAAGATGAGCAGTTGTTAATTCTCAATAAGCCAGCCGGTCTCGTGGTACATCCGGCTCCGGGGCACTATCAGGGAACGCTGGTGAATGCCCTGCTCCACCATTGCCAAGACTTAGCGGGCATTGGCGGGGTGTTGCGTCCGGGCATTGTCCACCGCCTCGATAAGGACACCACGGGGGTGATGGTGGTGGCTAAAACCGATCTGGCGCTGCAACACCTTCAGGATCAGATTCGGGATAAAACAGCGGGTCGGGAATACCTGGGGGTGGTCTATGGCGCACCTAAATTCCCCTCTGGCATTGTGGATCAGCCCCTGGGTCGTCATCCTCAGGATCGCACCAAAATGGCGATCGTTCCTCTCAGCAAGGGGGGACGCACCGCCGTAACCCACTGGCAAACCTGGGAACGTTTGGGCAACTATTCCCTGTTGCACTTTCGGTTAGAAACGGGACGCACCCATCAAATCCGGGTTCACAGTGCGTTTCTCGGCCATCCGATCGTTGGGGATCCTCAATACAGTGCGGGGGGATCCCTCGGCATTAACCTCTCTGGGCAAGCCCTCCACGCCTGGCGACTGACCCTGATTCATCCCATTTCTGGGGAAACTCTCACCGCGACGGCTCCCCTGCCTTCAGATTTTCGGAAGTTGTTGAATAAACTCGGTTCCCAGGTTTCGATTCTGTGATCTTACTTAATGCGAGTGCCAATGCCCGCAATACAGTGATAGACCTCGGTACATCCCGCCGCAATCTGTTGGGCGATCAGACCACTGAGATCCGTAAACCGCCGACCCAGTTCCGTGTCCGCATGAATGCCAGACCCCACATCGTTAATCACAAAAATGAGGCTATGGGGCGCTTCCAGTAAGGCGGCGATCGTTTGATCGAGGTAGGTTTCCAGGGAATCCGGGGCTAAGGTTTGCAGTAAACAGTTACTGAGCCAGAGGGTTAAACAGTCAATTAAAATCACCCCCTGACCCGCAGGTAGGTGATAATCTTGGGCGATCGTTTTGAGGGCATTTAACAGATCCCTAGGCTCTTCAATCGTCACAAAAGTATGGCCCCGTTCCTGGCGATGGCGTTGAATCCGCCCCTGCATAGACCGATCGGCGGGATCCGTGGTCGCCAGATAAAACGGGGGGCGCAGGGGATCTTCTGCTTCCGCTAGGGTGAGGGCTCGGCGTTCCGCTAGGCGAGATTTACCGCTTTTCACCCCGCCAATGTAGAGAATTTTAGGGGGCATAGGTGACCCAACCGCTAGACTGCTCCCTAAGCCCGCACCGCAATGCAGTCAATTTCTACCTTCACATCCTTCGGTAACCGGGCCACTTCCACACAGGCCCGCGCCGGAGCCCGATCGTTATCAAAATATTCCCCATAGACCCCATTCATCTGGGCAAAGTCTTCCAGATTAGATAAAAACACCGTGGTTTTAACCACTTGCTCAAAACCTATCCCTGCCGCTTCCAGCACCGCCTGCAAGTTTGCCATCACCTGACGGGTTTGCCCCACCACATCTTCCGGGGAGACGATCGCTCCAGTGGCCGGATCCAGGGGAATTTGTCCTGAAACAAAGATCAAGTCCCCTTGGGCAACGATCCCTTGGCTGTAGGGGCCTACCGGGGCCGGGGCACGATCGGTTTGAAGAATAGAGAAACTCATGGACACCTCAGGCAGGTCTAAGTCAAGTTCACATGGGCTAACACGCTAACATGAAAGCCCCTGACGAAACGATCGAATTCCTGGATTTTCGGAAACCTGAGCCCCACTGAGCCTTAGATCTCCAGAGCAGAATCTTAACAAATCTTAATATTTGGGGTATGGTGAGAGAGTCCCCACGCTTCGCTACAGAGTTTTCTATGGTCACGTCTACTGCTGCCCCTGCTCTTGCTGCCACCTATTCCCGTGAAGATTGGCAGCGGGGTTATCAGTCTCAGCCCCAGGAGTTAGATTATCTGATTACGGATTGCGAAGGTCAGGTGCCCCTAGCCCTAGAGGGAACCTTGTTTCGCAATGGGCCGGGGTTATTGGACATTCAGGGGCAGCGGATTCATCATCCCTTTGATGGGGATGGCATGATTTGTCAGTTCACCCTTCAAAACGGTCAGGTACACTTCCGCAATCGCTACGTGCGGACAGAAGGCTATGTGGCGGAACAGGCGGCGGGTAAAATTCTCTACCGGGGTGTGTTTGGCACCCAAAAGCCGGGGGGCTGGCTGGCTAATATTTTTGACCTCAAGATGAAGAAGATCGCCAATACCAATGTGTTGTATTGGAACGATCGCTTTTGGGCATTGTGGGAGGGATCAGAACCCTATCGCATCGATCCCGCCACCTTAGAAACCTTGGGAATCGATCGCTTGGAGGGGTTACTGGCAGAAAACCAACCCTTTACCGCCCATCCTCGCATTGATCCCGGTTGCCGCCCCACCCAGCCGGAGGAACGTTTGGTGGCCTTTAGCGTGAAAACCGGCCCCTCTAGTAGTATTACGGTCTATGAATTTGATCCTACTGGGGCCGTGGTGCAACAACAAACCCGCATCATTCCAGGTTTTGCCTTTTTACACGATTTTGCAATCACAGAACATTACTATATTTTCTTCCAGAATCCCGTAGCCCTAAACCCCCTACCCTTTGTGTTCGGGTTCCAAGGGCCCGGCCAATGCTTAAAATTTCAGCCCGATCGTCCCACCCAAGCGATCGTCATTCCACGGGATCCGGCTCAGCCCATGCAGGTGTTAGAAACCGATGCCTGTTTTGTCTTTCACCACGCCAACGCCTTTGAAGTACCCAATCCAAACAATCCCCAGGGTTTACCGAACCTTCAAGTAGACTCGATTTGCTACGACTTTCTACCCGTGATCAACCCCAGCACGGACTATTTAGAGATTGACTTTGACCAACTAGCGCCAGGATTACTGTGGCGATCGACCCTGAACCTTCAGGAGCAGAGCATTCAGCGCCACTGTTGGGGCGATCGGTGTGTGGAGTTTCCCAGCCTGCATCCCGATCGGGTGGGACAGGAAGCCCGCTACTACTACATGGGAGCCGCCCACCATCCCCAGGGAAATGCGCCCTTACAGGGCATTGTCAAGCTAGATTTACAAACCGGCGCAGAGCAATTTAAGAGCTTTGCCCCCCGGAGTTTTGTCAATGAGCCCATTTTTGTACCCCATCCCCAAGCTCAAGCAGAGGATGAAGGCTGGCTGTTGGTGTTGACCTACAATGCAGAGCGTCATTGTTCTGATTTAGTGATTCTCAACGCCCAAACCCTAGACACGGAAGCTACGCTGCATTTACAACAGCATATTCCCTACGGGTTACACGGCACTTTTGTTCCGAAGGTTTTCAATTGAGTGAGATCCCCGGTTTCTTGTAGAACGAAGCCCAATTTCTTGATGTTATCTCCAGAAACCGGGGATCTGAGAATAAGTGCCAAGATCCCCGGTTTCTTGTAGAACGAAGCCCAATTTCTTGATATTATCCCCTAGAAACCGGGGATCTGAGTAATTAGTTATTAATTCTCCATTCTCAATTCTCCATTCTCAATTAAACCAACCATCGAATGATTTCCTGTTCTAAACCTTGAAGATCTTTGTACAATTCTTGGCGCATCCATTGACCCACGGCATCCAATGGCGAAAACGATCGTTCTACTTGCCACTGTACGTCTTGCCCTAGGGGAGTCAAATGATTTCCCGGTAGGTTTAATAAATGGGTTAATCGCTGAAACCGCTCCTGCAAAATAGGATAGAGATCCGTTGTTTGATCAATTTCATCTTTGCGAAATTTAACCAGTAAATTACGGGAGGTGGGATAGTGTTTTTGAATTAAATGCAGGGTTTCTTCTGGAGTGGGTGTAAATTCCACGTTAAAATCGATCGCTAAACTGGGGGCTAACCGATCGATAACTTGATCTAAAAAGGGAATCGATCGCTTTGCGGGGTAGTTATTAAAAGCCAACAAAATATTTCCCGATCGTTTGACATCAAATAAACTCCCGATCAGTAATTGAAGTTTGCACCCCATACTGTGCCCTAGCCCATAAATTGGTAAATACGATCGTAATTTGCCCCGTTGCTCTAAGCGAGAGAGGCTAATTTCAAAGGATCGTAAAACCGTTTCCGCAATCTCTTGATGATCAAAGGTATTCACAAACGGCGTAGCCACGATCGCAAAGCCTTGTTGGGCTAATCGTTCTAACAACCGCCGATAGGTCAGATGGGGCGTTGCACCGATAAAAGCCCCGCCTAAAAAGTGAATGACCCCCCGTTGCCGAGGGGGAATCAAAACCCAAGTCTCTGCAATTTCTAACCAATTCATAGGAAAAGGGTGGGAGTTTGGGAATTCAGCGTCTTCAGACCTGAGGGTGTTCAAATATGCCCTATTCTAGGGTTAGCTCTGAGCTAAATTCATTAAACGATCGGCGTTTTAATAACTGGTCTGATTCCGATCGGGGGACGAGATCAAAAGCAACTCGAAGCACATCATCCATCGCTTCATAGGGAATTTGACCCACTTCGTCAAAAATCACTTCTCCCGCTTGGTTAATAATCACCACTTGGGGAATTTGGCCGCGATAGTAATAGGCTTCATCCTGAGGATTAACGGGAGTATCGGGCAAAAATGAATCTACAGACAGGGGAATTAAATCTGCCGCACGGCCATACCATGCTTGCAATTGGGAATAGGTGGGGGCAAAGGTTTTGCTATCCCGACTATCATCTAAATAGAATAAAATAATAGCTACTCGATGATTTCGCAGGGAATCTTTGAGCCGGGAACGGGGGGGAACTAAAGAGCCATTGCCCGCGTATAAAGCAAAAATATTACCATCAAAATGATCGTCATTCATGCCCGCATAAACTGGTTTTGAAAAGACGATCGTTGAGAGGAGTAGGGCACAGAAAAGGCAAATCAGAGAACGGATAACGTGCTTCATTACAACTATAAACTTACCAACAGATCAAGGGGATCTTAGCAGTTTTTGTCGATCGGCGATCGATTCCCCTCTTGGGAGGGGTTAGGGGTGGGTCTACGAACTACGTTTTTCGTGATCCTGAATGAACGATTTGACTAAGTTCACGTCCTCCACACTGCCAATAATCAAGGGGGTACGATCGTGGAGTTTCTGGGGCGTAATGGCTAAAATATCCTCCGTGCCAGTGCTGGCCAGTCCCCCCGCTTGTTCAATTAAAAAGGCTAGGGGAGCCGATTCATAGAGTAAACGCAGTTTCCCTTCCGGTTTTTTGCGGGTGCCGGGATAGAGAAAAACTCCGCCCTGAAACAAAATCCGGTGAATATCCCCCACTAAAGCGCCGCTGTAGCGTCCCGTATAGCCCTCGTGACGGTGAACATAGCGGATGTAATCTCGCATGGGTTCATCCCATTGCCAAAAATTCCCCTCGTTGACGCTATACACGGGGCCATGGTCAGGAATGCGGATATTTTCGTGGGAGAGAATAAATTCCCCTAGGCTGGGATCCAGCACAAAGGCGTGGGTACCGTGTCCCAAGGAATAAACCAGCATGGTACTAGGGCCGTAGAGAATATACCCGGCGGCTAGTTGCTTATGACCCGGTTGCAAGAGATCCAAGGCTTCCCCGGTTTCGTCGGTTCCCTCCTGCTGACGAATGGCAAAAATTGATCCCACATTGAGGTTAATATCCACATTGGAGGAGCCATCAATGGGATCGTAGAGGAGGGTATAGCGCCCAATGGGGCAATTTTCGGGGATATAGTAAGGGTTTTCCATTTCCTCGGAGGCTAGACGGCACACCAGACCGCTTTGCTTAAAGACAGAAATGAAGACTTGATTGGCATAGAGATCCATCTTTTTGACGGATTCCCCTTGAACATTGGTTTGTCCCGTAAAGCCCAACACATTTTCCATCAGCCCCGCTCGGCTGAGATTGCGGGAAACCAACTTAGCCGCTAGCGCGATGCGGTTCATCAGAGCGCTTAAATCCTGAGCATCCGCCGAAAAACTTTGCAGTTGTTGTAAAACGTGGCGAGAGAGGGTGGTGCAGTCCCGATCGAGGGCTAGGGTTTCTTCCACGACATCTGGGGCCTCTGGTGTACCTAGGGTATCTGGCATAGCATCCTCTCTGGGAATGGGAACTTCCATAAAAAACCAGACGAACCAATGCACTGGGCACATCGCTTCGTCCGGACGTTTGGCTAATATTGACTATCCAACTTAGACCAAAACCATCTTGAAAAGCATAGGGATCCCAGACGTGAGAACGCGACTTTCCAATCTAGGCAAGGTTTAATAGGATTTAATTGTACGAAGAATCGATGGAGATTGATGGGAGCTTTATAAAAAGTAAAGACTCTTGATCCCCGGTCTGCTAATCCCAAGTTAAGGTGGGGGCTTACCCTTTACCTGTCAAACTCACGTTGAATCAGTAGTTTACCCGTAGGTTGTTCATGGGAATAGAGCAAAAACAGAGCAAACCCATCTCTCCAATTCAAGGATCGAAATGGGCTCCTTTTGTGGTGCTGGTGTTGGGGCTGCTGATTTTATTACTGATGGCTAAAGGAATAGCGGTCTTAGCGGCCGATCGCATTGTCTACAGTATTCCCATTCTGGGGGGGATTGCTCGTAGCCTGGAGTTGGCGGAATTTTTAAATCTTTTATTGTTCTCTGCGCTCGGTATGGGGATCGGGTTGGGGGTTCATCTGATCCCGGTGCCTGATCAGGAACGGTTGGGACGATCGGTTCTGATGGGGGTTATTCCCATTCTGTTCTTGAGTAGTTGCTTTTTTCAGTATCAACTCTGGCTCTCCGATGTGCAAACGGATATGGGCATCAGTGCGGCACAGGTACGGACAGTAACCAATCAATGGCTGGCGCAAACGGTGAAGAAACAAGGAATTTGGGGATTTTACAACTACACAACCCTGTATAGTATTTTACCCACCAATCCCGATCGTCTTAAGGCCTCTATTCAGGGAAGCGATCGGGTTAATGACTTATTTTCCCAGGTTTTTTCCACCACCCCAGCCCGATCGGGACAACTGTTAGGATTATGTGTGTGGGGGTTACGCGCATTTTATTTTGGTCTTTCGGTGCTGACTTCTCTGCATCATTTTGAAGAGGGAATGGCTCAGCGAAAACAACGAGCCCAATCTCCAGGAACAGGGGTTCCAAAAGTGGCTCAAAGTAAAAAAAAGGTTCCCCCCCGCAAAGTTTATAAAAAAGTTAAATGATTAAGGGAATTTTGCTGCTTTAGCAAAGACTCGCTTAGGATGAGGGTGACCTCGTGTATAAATCCCTCATTTAGGGGAAAGATCACCGATCCCATTAGACCAGGGAGCATTATGCAAACCTCTCTTCAAAATCAACTACTGACGTTAAGCCTCAAGATGGACACTAGCTTGCAGGCGATCGACCAACTGAGTCAACTTTTAATTCTCTTAATTGCGGAATTACAGGGAACTGGGACAGCGCAGACCCTACAAGGACAGTCCCTACCAGAACCTCAGCGATCGACCCCGCCCCTGCCCAAGTCTCCCCTACTGGAAGCCTTACTCGATCAACTCTCGATGATTCGTCAAGATTTACAACGCTCTACTCAACCCCTCACTGACCTCCTGGTTCCTGTGCCTCTACTCCTAGAGGATCTTATGCCCCAAGGTCTGCCAGAAGAGCATCTGGTAAGCGATCGTTCCCTGGGAGATCTTCACCACAAGGATGTGCTAGAGGATGATGATTCCTTTGGGTTAGAGCGGACAACCAACAGCGCAGTACCCGCAGAGATGCAGGTGCGGCGATTAATGGCTCAACTGACCGCCGCTTACAACCGCATTGCCGCTTTAGAGGAACAATTATTGTCTTCCCATCGCACTTCCTATGCCTCTCAGGATGCCCAAGCTTGAGATCTGCAAACTTCCACACAGATTCAAAGCTTCAAAGACTCAAAGCTTAAAGGGCTTAAAGGTCTTCATGCAGGTTCACTCTGAGAGATTTGCTATGAGAAATTCACGGTAAAAAATTCACGGTGAGAAATTTGCTGTGAGAAATTCACGGTGACAGATTAACTCTGGCAGATCTCGCACAATTCAATGATGCTAGTTTGTAAGGTAGATAAGGGTTCCTGACCCCGCTTAAGTTGGGTTTCCGTTTCCAATAATAAGGGTAAGGTTTTTAAGAGTTTAGATAAGGAAAGATTGCGGATTTCCTGTTGTAAAAAGTAAATACGTTTAGGGTTGGCAATTTCAGCACAGGCAGCGATCGTTTTGTCGTCCCGTTCTCCCGATTCTAGTAAAACTTTGACCCAGAGCCAAGTCCGAAACTGTCCCACCAAGGTAGCCAGAATTTTCAGGGGTGCTTCGTTGCGATTAATTAAATCCTGAAGGAGTTCTAGGGATTTTGACGTATCCCCAATGCGAATAGAACCGGCTAACTGCAAACTGTTTTGGGTGCTGGTGGTTACTAAGCGCTCGACAATTTCTAAACTGAGGGGTTCCGTTGTATTTTCCGCATATAGTTTCAACTTTTCCAGTTCTCCGTATAACTGTCGCGTATTATTACCGATCGCTTCCACTAAAAAATCTCCTGCCGGGCGGGATAATCGTACCCCCCTATCCTTAGCAATTTGGCGAACTTGAGCTTCAATTTGCTCCGTTTTCCAGGGAGGAATGACCGCAAATTCTTGAATGTCCGCATATTTTTGTAATAACTTGGTGAGCTTCAGCCTGCCATTAGGCTTACTAGAACTTGTCCACAATAACACCGTCGTTTCAGGGATTTGGGGTAAGGTGCGTTCTAACTCTGCCAGTACCGTTTCAGGACAACTTTGTAAAACTGGGGATTCCACCAACCACACCAACCGCTGTCCCATCCCAAAGGGTTGGGTCATGGCCTGGTTCAAGCCCTGAATCGCTCCATCCGGTTGATCCGGTAAAATCCGATCGAAGTTGAAACTGCTCCAGTTCGGATCCAGGGTTTTCTCCTTGAGGGTTTTCACCGCTTCTTCCAACGCAAAATCATCATCCCCCCAATACAGGACGATCGGCATCGTTCCAGTCCTCCCTAGTATTGCGCCTCCGGTACTTCATTGTAGCGGTGGGGATTCCCAACTGCCCTAGAATTTCTTTAGACATTTCCAACCTTTAGACTTTAGAATTGTTGGTAGTAAGGGCTTTCGCCCTAAAAGGCTAGGCGGATAGGCCAATGGTCTAATCTCAAGATCCATAATCTAAAGATGTATAGTGGTAATCCAAGCGGTAACCCTATTAGCGCTCAGACCTTTCAACCTCAGCTATCAGCCTCAATAATCCAGCTAAACAAACTAGCTAAATAACCAACCTAAACTCATAAGAGGAACTTCACTATGGTTCGGGGAATTTACATTCTAGGAAACGATCGGGTGATGGATGATGCCATTGCCCTCTTAAATAGTATTCGACTGTACGATCAACAAACACCGATCGCCTTAATTCCCTATGATGAACAGTATCGTGATTTAGCCACGGTTTTAGTGCAAAAATTTAACGTCCAACTATACCCTGACCTAGAACTAGTCGATCGGATTTCCCATTGTTTACATGATATTTTTGGAACGGAATTTTTTGCTCGATCGAATCAATTCCGTAAACAGGCCTGTTGGTATGGGCCTTTTGATGAATTTTTATATATTGATACGGATATTGTGGTTTTTGAAAAAATAATTGATACTCTAAATTACTTAAAAGACTATGACTTTTTAAGTTGCGATTATCAGCATAAAGGAGGCATCGTCAACGTCTTTAATTCTCAAATTTTTGAAGACGGCGTACTCGATCAAAGTGAAGCAAAATCAGTCTTTAACTGTGGCTTTTGGGCTTCCAAAAAAAATCTGATTACCGAAGAGAAACTTTATAGTATTTTCCGGGAATGTGTCGCCCATCCCGAATATTTTGACTTCTCCCAAAAAACCTCCGATCAGCCCATTATCAACTACATGATTCTCAAAACTACCCAAAAGCGAATCAACCTCACCCAACACATCCCAGACGAACCCGGAAATTGGGGCGGATCCCCCCACTTTAAGCAACGACTGGAAGCAGGAGTGCCCGTCCTCTATGACCACCAAAAACGGCTTCGTTATCTACACTGGGCCGGTATCAAAATGGAACCTGGAGTACCTTATTATGATCTATGGGCCTTTTACCGCTACCAAGGAGAAAGCCAGCCTCCAGCCCCCTCAGCCTGGGAAACCCTCAACAAAAACCTCAGAAATACATGGCATAAACTGCGGAATCAATCCAAATCTTAATTCACCTTAATTCACCTTAATTCACACCTAATCTGAAGCTAATCTTGACCATCCAGCGAAAATAGGGTACCCATCCGCCCAGAGTGATGCTATTTTACTGGCATCATGATCCCAGAACTATGCTAGTCCCCGTTTGACCTATGACCGTTGCAACGCTGCCTCCCATCACCGCCTCCCCTGGGCCAACCCTGCGTATTGGTCAGCGAGAACTGACCCCTGAACAGGTTTTTCGGTATCTGTCTACCTCTAAACTGCTGCCTCAGTTTGTCCGGGATATTGTATTGGAGGATGCCCTTCAAGGTGTTCCCTATACCGAAGAGGAGCTAAACGCAGCAATTCAGGCGATCGTGCAGCAGCGTCAGAATCAACACCTCGGTATCAAAAGTTTAAGTCTGTTGGCCCTGCGATCGTTACGGTTGGAGAAATTTAAGCTACTCTCCTGGGGCAATAATCTAGAGTCTTATTTCTTAAAACGTCGCCAAGATCTCGATCAAGTTGTTTGCTCTCTGATTCAGACCCCCGATGCCAGCCTTGCCCAAGAACTATATTTTCGGATTCAGAATCAGGAAGATAGCTTTGAAAGCCTTGCCCAGCAATATTCCCAGTCATCGGAGACCCAGCAAGGGGGAAAACTAGGCCCCTTACCCCTCAGCCAAATTCATCCCGAAATTGCGAAACATCTGAGAGGGCTGCAACCGGGTCAGATGTCTCCTGTCTTTATTCTGGGGCAACAGTGCATTCTCATTCGCCTGGATCAACTCATTCCCGCTCAACTGACTGAGCCCATGCGTCAGAGTCTGTTAAATGAATTATTTGAAAATTGGCTAGAGCATGAATCTGCGAAGGAATTAGGGCTAGTGTTGCCTACACTTATCCAAGAGCCAGAGCCGATCGCTCCCTTGGCTTCCCAAGGGATAGAGTCAATGGAAGATCTGTCGCTCCCATCGTCCCAAGAACCAGTTTCTTCCCTTGAGGAACAGTTAACAACGATCGCGCCTTCGCCCACAAGCGATCAAGAAATCAAACCCCGATATACCCTAGCGATTCCCAGTCGTCCTTCTCCGAAACGCAACAATGCCTTACCCATTGCCGCCAGTGTGATCGGTGGGATCTTAGTGGCGGGGGTGGGAGCATCCTACTGGCTGGCCCACGAAGAAGCGGTAGAGGCCACCCCATTTTCCCCTAGTGTTCAGATCCAAGCCCAGAGCAATCTGCTCCAGCCTGCTTACGATCGAGCGATTACCGCTGCCACCCTGGCACAAATGGCACAAACCCCGGAACAATGGAGTCAGGTGGTTCAACATTGGCAAGCAGCATTATCGGCATTGTCTGAAGTGCCCCAAGGTCACCCCCAATACACCCTAGCCCAGCAAAAGCAAGGGGAGTATGAGCGGAACCTGCGTTATGCAGAGCAACAACAAGCAGCCGCCCAGGATTCTTTCCGGTTAGCCGTAGAAGCAGCCACCGCCGCCGCCAGCCAAGGCCAATCTGCCACCACAGAACAAGACTGGTTAACGATCGCTTCTTTGTGGCAAACGGCCCTGGAAGAAATGCAGGCGGTTCCTAGCAATCATCCTCGCTATGCAATTGCTCAGCAGCGTATTCCGATCTACCAAGCCAATGGGGAATATGCCCAATACCGGAGCCAACGGGCGGGGGGGAATTAGGTTTGTAGGGGCTGGGTTTCCCGACCCTAATTTGAAGATCTAGGTAGGGGGCGGGTTTCCCGACCCATAGTTTTAAGTTCTGGGTTTTGAAGAAATTAATGTTCGGTAGCGTTTTATGACCTATTCAGGCTCTTTTTCCACAGGCTATACCCCACCGGAAATTCAACCGGGTGCTGTTTTAGCCAATCGCTATCGGGTAGTCAATACCTTAGGACAGGGAGGATTTGGCCGTACCTATTTAGCCTCCGATAGCAATCGTTTCAATGAACTCTGTGTACTGAAAGAATTTGCGCCCCAGGTGCAAACGGCGGATTATTTACAAAAAGCACAGGATTTATTTGAACGGGAAGCGGGGGTATTGTATCGCCTAGAGCACGCTCAAATTCCCCGCTTTCGGGAACTGCTGCAAACCCACCACAACGATCGGGATTATTTGTTGCTGGTGCAAGATTACGTCAAAGGCCAGACCTATCGAGATTTACTGTCAGTCCGGCAGCGCCAAGGAATTACCTTTTCTGAGGCGGAAGTCACCCAAGTTCTCCGGCAATTGTTGCCGGTTTTAGCCTATATCCATGCCAATGGGGTGATTCACCGGGATATTTCCCCGGATAATCTGATGCGGCGAGAGTCTGATGGCTTGCCAGTGCTGATCGATTTTGGGGGCGTGAAACAGGCCGCAGCTTCGGTGATGTCTCAGTTTAGCCAGGTTGCCCCCCAAACCACCGAATCCACTCGCCTCGGCAAGGCGGGGTATGCACCACCGGAGCAGATGCAACAGGGTTTAGTGTATCCCCACAGCGATCTCTATGCCCTGGGGGTCACGGCTCTGGTGTTATTAACGGGGCAAGAACCCCAAACCCTCCTGGATCCCCAGACGTTAGATTGGCAGTGGCGATCGTGGATTACCGTGAGCCCCACTCTGGCGGCAGTATTCGATCGTCTCCTGGTCTATCGTCCTAGCGATCGGTTCCCCTCTGCCACCGCCGTACTGTTGGCTTTAAATAGCAATGCGCCCCCCTCTCCGCCCGCCCGCACAACGGAGGATGGCTATATTGTGCCCCCCTATCCTGTCACCTCCGCCACGATCGCCGTGGGATCGCCCTTACCAACAGGTACAATGATCCCAACCACCGCAGCCCCCTACGGAACCCGCCCTCAAACCGAGTCCGCAACCTCACAAATGCCCCCTGCTCCTAAAGCTCCAGCCTGGGATCCAGCGGTCTTTATTACCTTTTTCCTCTTTGTCCTAGCGATCGGGGGAGGGAGTTTGTGGGGCGTTCGCAGTTGGATAGCGAATCAAAATACCACGCCAAGCCCAACCCCCACTGTTTCCATCGCTTCCAGCGCTCCTGCCTCCGCTGCTCCTACGGAATGGACACGGGATCAGACCCTGCTGCAAGAAGCGGCCCAGGCTAACATTGACCCTGACTTTTTCCGCTCCCTCGTAGACGATCGTTTTATTGCGACCTATGGCAATCAGCCCATTACCGTTGCTGATACGGATGCCCCCAGTCGTCAAAATTGGAGCCGTTTAGGGCAAGAATGGTTAGGCAAACTCAAAGCCCTACCCAAACCCTGGCGAGCCACCCTTGGTCAATTTAGTCAGACTGACCTCGATCGTTGGGTTACCGCCCTCAATCAGAAGCGTCTGAGTAGCGAAGCGTTTATTGATTTGGTGGATAATCCCTTTTTCCAATGGTTTCCCGATGTTTCCGAGGATGCCTTAACCAATAATGCCCCCTTGTTGCAAGTGTGGTTTAGCATGGCAGATACCACCGCCCAATCCCTGCTGTCGGGGGAAACCTTAAAAGAAATTCAGATTGAACCGAATACCTTTAACGGG
>Ga0129333_10003863_pt1 | contig 14050 bp, 6 predicted proteins | sample CPB6_08_DNA_FD_94474 | JGI IMG/M metagenome (GOLD analysis project Ga0129333, IMG submission 94474) | Freshwater to marine salinity gradient microbial communities from Chesapeake Bay, USA - CPBay_Sum_0.6_0.8_DNA | ecosystem: Environmental > Aquatic > Marine > Coastal | place: USA: Chesapeake Bay... | reverse complement strand
GGTTCTGTTTAATAATTTCAGCGTCTACAATACGACGGTCAACCCACCGGCAATATTGACGACGTCGACGCCTCGGTCTCGGTTGCAATACGAGTCTACGCCAGGCGGGTCGCTCGTCACAATAAACGACCCGCCCGCAAATTACTCGGCCGGGTTCACGACGCTCGGCACCTATAACGCAACATACCGCGTGTTCGGCTTAGCGAATTACCGCGAGGTCTCGCAGAGCTTCTCCGTGACGGCCGGCGCCCCGCTCGCCGCATTTGATATTGTCGGATCCTCGTCGATTCTCCCCGACGACCCCAACGAAGTCGTCACGGTTGAAATTTTTAATAGGTCGGGTCTTCGCGGCGCCTCCTCGCCGACATTTACAATAAATTGGGGTGACGGAGAGATCGAGACCGTCACAGGCAATTGGACTAGTAAGTTCCATGATTACCCGGCAGTTCCCAGCGGCACGTACACCATAACGCTCAATTTAACTACGGAATTCGGAACGGCGCCGGCCGCGACTAGACAGTTCGCCGTCTCGCCCATGGCGCCTAACGTGTCAGTGCTTCCGGCTACCATATTAACGCGCGGACCGTCCGGCACTCCAATATCGCTGCAGGTAAATAACAACGGGTATGAGCTAACCTCCCAAACAATTTTGTGGGGAGACGAGGCGCCAGGCGCCGCCGCAACGAATATACTTAATGCTACACAGCCCCTCACACATACGTACGCCGCAGGGGTTTACGGCCAGAAGACTATTACGGTAACATCCATCAACGGGTCGTTACCGGCAGATATAGATACCCAAACAGTGGATTTGGGCCAGCCGCCCGTGCAGGTAAGCTCGACTATATTTAGGGCTTACAATGGTGCCGAGACCGCGCTCGTAAACGAGCCCATAAAGGTCACGATGCCTATTGCGCGTGAGGACGCAATAACCAGCACGGACGGCATGAACATCTGTGATTCGACAGATGCTCCGAGACCTTGCCAGTTTAAAGTGCTGTCTCGCTGGGACGCTACCCGAGAGACGACCACGGCTCCTATTAAAGCTGTGCAGGCGGTATTCCTGGGAGATCTTCCCGCCGCTGTTGCCGGGTCGGCAGGCACCGCTCAATTTAAATTTGTTAAGTCGGGCGCCGTCGGCGTAGATCGCGGATCTCTCTACGCAGAGCAGAACACGGACAAGATTGTTATTCGCCCCATGGGACTAGCCGGCTCCGCGCCGCTCTTCGAAATTAGCAAGCTGAAGATTAATCTCGTAGATGGTGCGCAGTGGGGAGCCGTCGGACTTATTGACGCGGCCAATACCGCGGCTGATGGTCTCACGGCCAATACCCGTAGCGGCGCCTTCTCCGCAGACGGGTTCGTAACCATAACTCCCCCCACCGGCGGATTTATCGAGACCGTGGTTGAAGAGGGTATTGTTCCCACGACCACGAACGCCAACTTCGCGACGAATAACACACCGTGCTTGCGCGTAATTATTCGGCAAACGGTTCGCCTGTCGTCCGGCCTGAAGGTGACGCTGCGCCGCACATTCATAAGCGGCAAGCCCGACATGGATCTTGAGATTTATGTCAAGAATCCGAACCGACTGCAGAGCAGCAATCCGAGCGACACCACGGACTCGACGGCGCCCGGCGCACAGAAGCTCAACCCGACTCAGACATTCACCATTCACGACAAGGGCGACCGGTGGACGCCGCCGTCTCGTTCCTACAGTGCGTATGTTGAATTCGTTAAGTATTTGACCCTCGGCCTCAAACTCGGGTCGGCATTCCGCACCGCCAACATCTACGACAAGGTCAATGTCGGCCGCTTCGCGAACTCCACCGGGTCGTGGTTAAGCCGAACCTTTAACACGACGCCGCTCGGGTCGGGGCAGCGTTACAGAATTAACCAGCTGTTCAGAAACCAGAAGTGGACCTCGAACCCGGACTACTTGGCTACCGTCTCTCGAAACGGCGGCAGCTCAAGCACCCGCCTGCGTGACGTAGCTAATACCGGAACGTCTGACGAGACCACGCGTAACCTGCTGTACTACCAAGAGACGTTGCCCACGGCCTCGACGGGAACTTCGCACACGCGGACTACGTATAACTACCCCGCGGTAAACGAGTCCGACTTCGGCACAGAATTCGGCGGCTCATATCCAGGTGGTTGGACCGTGCAGACCTCGTCGGGGACTGGCCTCATGGTCTTGGCGGACTATTTCTCCGAACGCGCCCCTCGCGGCTTCTCCGTCGATAATGACACCGGGCTGGTGCATTTCCACGTGCTGCCCGATAAGCTTCCGGACGAGGCAGTTAATAGCGGTAATAATATTCCTGTCGGCGGTAACGAGCATTTACGCGGCGCCTTCCGCACGCAGAACTACGCGACGTCTACGCCCGAAGAGTTCCTGGCGTTCACCTCGGGTTCCTCCGCGTCGCCTAATCAGAGCGTCCCCTCGGGCGCATTACCGCCTGGCGTTAACCCCTACACGGGAACCAGCTGGCGTAACGGCGACTTTATTACGCCCGGGTACCCTGACCGCGGACCGCTTGTTCCCACCGAGGCTCGACCCACAACTGCAGGGTCGACCGTCGGTCAGCTGTCTGCGGGCGGCGCATGGGTTTGGTCGGACGGCCCGTTTACGGATCCTAATTACGGGTTTAATCTTCGAAGCTGGCAATTAAGAAAAGGAACCGACTCGACCTCTGCTATATCTATTCGCAGTGTGTCGGGGTATCCGGACGCCGATACCGCCTACCCGCTTTACGGCGGCATGTGGACCATGCAGCGGTTAAAAATTCGGCTCTTCAATACGGCAGCCGACGGAAACTCGGAATCAGTTAAGTCGGCTTTGGACAAGGTTCGTCGGCCCGCAATCGGCCTGGCGCCCGCGGCCTCGATCCGCGGCACCGGCGCATTTGGCTATATGCTTTTGCCGCCCGTGTCGCCGGCTGGGGTCAGCTGGGATGCTGACCGAGCCGAGAAGTTCATGCGCTGCATCTTGGACGATGGTAGCGTCGAAGGACCGACCTCGAGTGTTAACTTCGGCGTCGTCCCAGGAGTAGGCTCGAATATTTCTACTGGGTACGGGGTGGCGCAGAGGTCCGGCCGGTCTTGGATCAACTGCATGGGCTGGGGCGCACGTAACCTCGGCGATGTGGGTGACCTGCAGAGCTCGTCGACTTCTAAGCGCGCGTTCGGCTGGGACCGCTTCGGTAATACCAGCGCGGGTAATTTTGAGTCGATGTCTAACCAGTCGTATGACTTCATGCGCTGGCAGCTCATCCAATTCGTACGCTCCGGCGATTACCGGTTCTACGAGTTCATTCGACCCTTCATGGAATACATGTCCACGATGGGCATCGTCCATAGTGAGAATCTCCGGTATAAAGAAGCCGGCTACAATTTCTACGAAACCGGGTACTACGGCATTCGACAGAATCCCGCCGGCTCTCACTGCTGGCTCACGGGACAAACCTTTGCCTACTTGATTACGGGCGACGAAATCTACCGTGATAACCTTAAGTTCGGCCTGAAGGGCTTGTCCTACCAAGACGGCATCGGCGTAAAAACCTCTACGGCAAGAAACCCGGCGTTGTTTGCGTTTAATGACGGCGCCTCTCGTTACCTGCCGCTGGCTATGCACGACCTCATCGCCATTTACCACGTGCTGGGGCCGGTTAATAACCGACTTAATGCTCAGGAGGTGTGCGGCACTGGCAGCGCACCGGCAGACATAACGCTGCTCGACACGTACATCGACCAATACGAAAATCCAACCGATCCGACCGATAACCGAAAGACGGTACTGGGCCTCATTCGCGGGGGTTTTGATAATTACTTTAATATTCAGTCTGGTCACGTCTCTACACACCAACCAAGATCCACGGGCTTCGGCGTGCTTCCTTACAGCTCGACCGGAACTGTGGGTTCTATCTCGGGCGCAGGGCCGTGGACGGCCACCATTACCGGAATGTCGTCGACCGCAAACTTTGCCGTTAATGATGAGCTAACAGCCTTGGCGGGAACTGGCAGCATTGGGCTCGGCTCGGTAAAGGTCGCGTCCATTGTCAGTTCGTCGTCCATAACGATAACCGCTGCGGTAAATACCACGACTAACCCGGGCGCGCCGCTTGCCGGAACGGTCACGAATATTACGCTGAAGAACGGGCCTAAGAGTTTGTCGACACCGGTGCTCTGCCCGCAGAGTTTCATGCCCAATGCGTACTTCCAGCGCGTCGACGGAACGACGTACGCGGAAGATCCGGTGTTCACGTACGTGAACGCCACGTACGGCGGCATCGCGGGTAGAGACTATTCCAATAACGGAATTATTTTCTACATGAACCTCTCCGGGAGAGATGCCCTCACCGAGAAGGGCTTCATGTGCATGTTCTTCGTGGAAATGCTCGCCATGCTTAATGAGCTGTGGAAGTCTTCCATAGACTCGGGCGACGTGACCCGCCTTGGCCGTGTGCGCACACTCGCACGCAAACTCGGCGATATCTTCGCGCAGCGGTTTATTATGCAAGCGGCGACTAACTCGATGTACAAAATTGCGTACAAGGTCGGCCCGCTGCCTCGAATTAAGAATGACGTCGATTACCCGAACTGGTCTCACAACCGGATAGTCACGGCCGAGAGTGACGTTGGTTATTTCCCGCTCGGGGCGGGTAACCAGGCAAACGTGTCGTACGTTTACACGAACGACCTATTCGTGAGCGTCACGGCCCTGGCGTCCGCCATGCGCGCGACGTATGGAACGGCGCAATACAACTCTACTTGGCTAGATCTGTTTATGCGCGTATTCCGTTCGAGTATCCGTTACTCCAATACCACCACGGGTCAGGGTTTGTCGTACGCGCTTTATTCCGCGGCTGCTGTGCCTGATAGGCCGCTCGGGCCGTCGAAGTCGACGGATAACTCGTCGCCCGCGACGGCGACGGCTTATGCCTCGAATGGCGTGCCGCTGGCGTACAGCACAGCCACCAGAACGCTGGCAAATGATATGAATCCTGTATCTTTCTCGGGCCACACGAACTCAAACCCCTCCAAGATTTGGGGTCAGGGTACGTACCGAGGAATTTTAAACGGGTTAGATTTGCTGGACACGCTCAACAACCTTTCGAATCTGTGAGATTACATAATGGCTATCTGGCGGACCAATAGAAATGGCGCGACGATATCCTTCGCCATAACGAACACGACCCAGCTGTCGGTAACGTTTGGCGACTCGTTCAAGCTGTTTACAACCGACCCGATCACCGCCGCCAGTTACACCTACGTCCCAGGCAAATTAGGTTACCGAATTTACCCCACGAACCAGCAGGCGACGGCTCCGGGCTTCACGTTCATCTCTGCGGTAGATTCTTATCCGCTGGTGTCTAACGGGTCGACACAGCTAAATGCTGCCACGACCTACATCTGCGAGATGTACGTGGCGCAGTTGCCGTCGTATTATCTGGGAACCCAATTAGTTCGAAACGTCGAACGTTTCCGCGAGCGCCCGAATGACCCCACGTCTCCGTGGGTAGTCGGGAGCTTCATGGAAATTGAGAACGTGTCCGCATCACCGACGGCATCGCTCACGTCACCGACCTGGGATATTGAGGACACGTGCAATATTCTGCTTATTGGAGACGACTTGTTCGACGGTGCTGTGCCGGTTGCTCCCGGACTAAATGATGTAGACCGAAATACGCCTATTGCCGACCCAGGTATTCGCGCGTCCTACGGCTACTTAATTGCAGAACGTATAGCGCAGCAGGTTAACAAGCGGCCCATCGTTCAGTTCTCGACCGGCCCGCGCGCCGCGGTAGTTAATTTAACCGAGTCGTCTTTCCCGCGGCAAACAGCCTCCGGCGTTATTTACCAGACGCTGGCGGATTACTTGAACGGGCAAGGCATTTTACAAACCACGGGCGAGACGGTTATTACCGAGCCGCAGGACAGCTACGCCGGCTGGGTTTTGAACCTCGTCACGAACAAGACGGGCGTCAGAATTCAGGATCCCGAATACACGCCCGACGTCGTGGTCTGTTGTATGGGGGCGTCGGAGCGTTTCTTTGAAAACGCGCTTGACCCTAACTGGACGGCTGAAGTGCGCGCGGGTATGGCGCAAGTGTTCGACGGCATGTATTCGCGTTGGGGGAACTCGAATACGACGTTCTATTTCTTCTTACCGCATTTGAATGACCAGCCCATCTCGACGGCACTTCGTCAAGGCATTGAGTCCGTGGTCTCGACGCGGTCTGTGAGCACCGACCGCTACTCAATCTTTGATACTTCGGTATACGCTACCGCGCAGAACGGGCCGTGGGGCCGCCTCCCGTCGCTCGTTCAGCATGACCTCATCTACAGCAACATTCTTCCCGAGGTTAATCTACAACTCGACGAAATGCCGACGTTCGCTATGGCCATAGATCCCACGGTCGGCATGTATTTGCAATCCATGCGGTTCACTAAAAAGGTGTGGTCGTTCGACCCAATTGCTATTTGGCGGTGCGTGCTTTGGGATATCAATACCGACCAGTACACGGTGGTGGACTCCTCGTCGATTACGTGGACTTTGGCCGTGACGACAGGCAGCGTAACTACGAGGACTTATTCCGGCTCGATTACTGTGAGCGGCAAGGTATTTAACGCCGAGCTTATTTTGGAAGAGGACCCGGCTGTTTATGACGGTGAAGTTCGCTTCTCTAATCGCGTGTGGGGCCCTACCGGGGAAACCACGTTGGCAATTGTTAGTACCGAGTTTCCTCGAGTGCGTCTTAAGCCGCCAGGCGAGGCAGGCAATCTCACATTCCTAAATTCGATCTGGACCGGTTATCTGATCAATGAGCCCACCCGCATCTCGAACCAAAACGAGAACGGTCACCATAATATCACGACCGCGCCGCCCAGCATACAGATGTGGGCGGTCTATGACACCGCAACTAAGCAGGGCCTGTATATTCGGCAAGATGATACGGCTTTTCGCTATAAGCAGCTCGTTTACAGAGGTAACGGATCTAATTTTGAAATGTCGTGGGCGCATTACCCCACGAACAATTTTACCCCAGGCCAGTACCGATCGGCCTCTAAGTACACCACTCCCTATAAGTGCGGCTTCTCAAACTTGACCATAAATGGCCCAGGCCACACAGGGTTCTGGGACGCAGCTGTTCGTTACCGCACATGGGTCGAAACGTATAATGCCGCATCACTTCCACTCAAGTGGGTCGTCGATCCGAACATCTCGACGCAGACCAAAAACGAGAAGATTTTCTTAGTTCTGGCGCCTAGTAACGGGCTCGCAGCCTCGACACCAAACCCTGCATACTCGTTTACCGGCGTGCCCGCGGCAAACTTTTTCCCTGTGTTCTACGAGATGACACGCACGCAGCAGGTGTTTAACGACGCAAATATTCGCGTGCACGTGTACGAATGGACTAAGAATAATTTCGACTGGGCGAGCGTAACGAACCCGCTGCCGCCTCGACCGAAGCCCGACACGCATTACACGACCGGGCAGTACGACTTCACGTACGAGCCGTCGGCCGCGACTACGTATTACGGCACGTCGGACAACATTAGCTTTTTGGAGATGTTCGGGCATCTCGGCTACACGTACTCGGCCTCGCCGTCGTCGGCCCCTAAGGTATTTCCGTATCTCATCACGCCCTACTGGGACGTACCAGATTCCGTGCAGCTCACGTTCAATAAGGCGCCGTACGGCAACTCGCTCGTTACTTGGTCTGACGGATCCGCGCTCGGGTTCTCGGCTACCGGTTACCAGTTCTCTTCCGGCGGCGCCGCAGTAGATCTCACGCTCCCCGCAAATAACTACCTCATCGAGAAGCAGAAAACCGCGACCGGCCCGCGCAGACTTCTTTCCGCAAATAAGTACACCGGCCCGGCGCTCGTCCCAGGGCGCGTCGAAGGCTCAGATATTTCCGGCGGCGCCGCTTTAATTTATGGGGTAGATTTTAACCAGTCGGCCGGCCGTAATTTAATAGTTGATTACGTTAAACGCGTCTTTGACTACATAAGAACGGCTCCGAGCTCGATTGGCGGCGCGACGCCACTCGTTCCGGCAGGCTATTACTTAGATCAAGTCGTCGGCACTGGCACGACGTACGACCCCGTCTCCGCCGACTGCTATGTATTGAATCTAGACCGTAAAAATGCCGTCGTCGGCACTTACGGTAATACGGGAGGATTTTCGACCGGTAAGGGCACCGCGCTTGCCAGCATGCGTGCGACCACGCGAGCCACTACGGCGGGGTTCACGTTCTCCGCAGAAGCATGCGAAGAGGCGGCCCTCGGTAAACTTGATGTTATGCATGCCGGTGGAGACTTCTCGACAATTGTCGGCTTTGCCTGCTACACATTCCCGATTATCTACGGGCAATATCAACGGCTGGCTAATTTGGCCATTCAATTTGATCCGGCAGATTCGGGCACGGTGCCGCAGGCTTCAGCAAAAATTACCGGCGGCTCGTTCCACCGAGGCTACCCGCTGTCGTGGGGATTTGGCTTTAGCGCCGCGCTCAACGAACCTTATCTCGAGCTGTATCACCGCAAGCATTTAATGGACTACGCCACGGCCCCGGTTACCGGGTCTGGGTATTACGTCACGCCGACCATCGAAAATAATAACAAGCATATCGTGTCGACGCGCACGACGCTTAATTTGACGCCGCAGGGTATTTTAGTTAATTGGCTTAAAATTCTGCGCGAGAGCATGAGTTTTGTAGATACGTACCGCCGCGGTGAGATGCTTCGCCCGCTTCCTGGCAGTGCTGATCTGCGTAGAATTCAATCTCGTATGAAGGAGGTTGATTTTTACAGCTCGGATCCGTATTTTGGCTCGTTCATGCAGAGTGCCTGGCGCGACCCGGCTACAGGTAATATAGGCATAATCATTACCATGGCGTTCCCCGCCTGGACGCTGCCCTTCACAATTAAGATTGATAATGAGGGCTGGCCTTTACCGGCCGGCACAAAGTATCTTTACAGAAATGACGGCGTCACGCGCACCATGATACACTCCTTCACCGGAAACTCGCTAGAATACCCCGTGCAGGTTACCGGACAAGCTGTTATTCTGTATGAGATTAGCGCCACGGGGCCCTAGGCTTCAGATCATTGATTATTTATACTATTTTTGATATTCTGGAGCCGCAATATTATGAAGAAATTAGCTGCAGCTTTTGCTAAAGTCGCGATGAACGGCGTCGGCGGTATGTCGGTTAGCCGCGCCGCGTCCGGCGGCGTCGGCGGAATAAAACCGATTGGTCCGCTGCAGGCCGCGAAGGCCCCGACTGTGCCGGCGGCCAAACCACCAATGCACACCCCCGCGCCGAACATGGGCTTGTCCTCAGTCGGTGGAATTAACACCTCTTCTCACGGGATGGGTTGATATGGCTCTCACTAAACTTGCAAACTCTTTCGATAAGGTTGCTAAAAGCTCTGGCATAATTAACACCATTGCAAATCACATCGTGAGCATGCCTAAGCCCGCGAGAACTGCCGCTTTGGTTGGTGCCGGAACACTTGTCGCAAGCGCCTTAACTAAGTCGGACTCGCCCCTGAAGGACGCGGCTATCGCCGGAGGAGTGGGATACGCGGCGCATAAATTCGGTGTACCCTTCTTCCAGTCGCACGCCAAAAAGACTAAGAAGAAGAAGAAGCCCTGATGGACAAGCGCATATTTACCGCCGGCGTAAAAGCCACCGCCACCGACTTCACGGACATTAACGAGAATTCGGAGGCGGGTATTGCCGCGCTCGCGAAGGCCGTCGCCAGCGCGGGAAACACGACGTATGTCCTGTTTCAAAATCTTGCGCCGTCAATTTCGGGGGCCGGGCCTACCTACACAATAACGGTACCGGCCCAGTACATCGCGATAAACGGCGTCGTAGCGAAGGTTCCGCAAACCACGCTGTCCACCTCGGTGTTTCCGAATAAGGTGTGGTTTAACATCACCTATTCATCTAGCACGGGGCTCCGAGACACGCTCACGGCGGCGGGTCAAACCGTTGTCGTCGAGAAGCTCGCGACCGCGTCAGCGATCTTGAGCCCCACTCAGCCGGCGGCTTTGCCGGAGGCTGTGTTAGATGACTCCGGACTTCCGATCGCGGCTTTCGAATACGCAAGCTACAACGCTTCTCGAGTTTTGACGCACCCCGCGCAGCCGGCCTACAGCTGGTCGGTTACGGCGGCCGGAGTTTCCGCGCACGCATCGAGCCACCTTCCCGGTGGCGCTGACCCTCTCCCGCTCGCAAGCGGAACGGCAGCTAATGGTCTGGTTGCCTACACCACGGTGCAAACCGCGCTGGCGGCGTTAACCAATCTCGCTACGCCCGTCGGCGAGACTGCTATTTCCGTCACAGTTAGCGGAGATAATAATCCTACGGCCAAGGCAGCGACGGTTGGTCTGGCTGTGAACGCCGACACGTTTGTTAAGTCGGCAAACGGATTGAATCTTAACTTCCCGAGCGGCCCGTTCGCCGGCAGCTCCACGAAGCCGGCCAGAGCAGACCATATTCACACGCTGTCTGCCAGCCCTATCGGGGTCTACGAGAAAGTGCTAACGGTAACCAGCACGACGGCAGCCATTCCGCAGGTTATTCAGTTGCCGCCCGAAGTGACCGCGGTTGTGAGCGTCTCCGTTTACTGGCGCCCTAAACTTATCGTAGGCAGCCTGAACTTCCCGCTCATATCCGCGCAGCCGTGGGTTTCTGCGTTTGGTAATGGCGCGACTTACACCGGAGCGTATGGCTCGGTTATGACCGGTAACCAAGTGCGCATTAATCTGGCCCGCGACGGTCTGTGCCAGCTTTCGCAGGATGATTACGATGCTGCCGTGGCCGCCGCGGGCGGCACCGCCGTGTGGACTTCTCTGCCGGATTCGTCCGGACGAGTTCCTCAGACCGGTGAACTGGTCGTCCGCGTGGTCGCGCTTAAGAACGCTGTGGGAGTGCTGTCGATATGATCGCAGCCTCGAAGATGCCGCTCAAAATGGAAGGCCGACCTTCTGTATTTACCGTGCCGGCTTGTGCCGACCCGTTAGACACAGCGAATTGGTCGCCGCTTATTGAAGGCAAAAACATTGTGTGCGTGGGTATGTATGACTCCATGCTTCACATGCTTCTTCGAGATTTCGATGACTGGCAGCCCGCCTCAATGGCCATCGGAAGCGGCGGCGACCTCTCGCTCAGCGCGGGGTCCTACATAGCTACGCCGACTAGACAGCCCCCGACTCATTCGGACACGGCTATGCGCCGCCAAAACTTCGTAGCCCCTATTGTCCAAGTAATCCCCGGCAACACCGTGACGAGAACGGCTGTTTATGTGGCAATTGTTAGGCCCGACGACGCCAACACCGGGTCGGTAGAAGCCCCGTACATAAATGAGCTGGGTCTTTTGGCCACAAACGGCACGCTACTGGCCCACTACGTCACGCCCGAAGATTTAACGAACGCGACCAGGCCCTCGCTTAAATACGCTAAATCTAATCTTCAGTGGCTTGTGATTAAGTGGGAGATCGAATTCACCGGAGTCGAGCCATGACCCAAATTCGTACGACATCGTTCCACTCGCTCGACACGAGCATGAATCAAAACGCCCAGATAAAGGGCGTTATCCGTCCTGGCGTTTATCAAGGCTACAAGCTCCGGGTTAATGCGGCCCAAACGAATTACGTAGACATTACGCCAGGAGCCGACCCGGCGTCTATTCTCGTTACGCGCGAAGGTGTGCGCATTGAAGAGACCACGGAAGTTCCGGGCGCGTTCGTTATTCAAAACGCGGACGCGAACTTGACGCGCATTGACCTCGCGGTCGCCGAGTACCAGTTTTCGACGAACACGGGGATTAAGCAGGTCTACAAGGTAGTCCGCGGCCAGTACGGAGCGTCTATTACAGCGACGCCCCCGCGGCCCATTCCGCAGAACGCCTATCAAATTCCGCTCGCTTTTATTACGGTTCGACCGCAGTCGGCGTCGGGCACGGGGTCTCGTGCAAACATCCGCACTGAGGACATCGCACATATTGAGCCGGCGGCGCTCACTCGCGGGCCCCAGGACATCTCGTCCTTGCTGCCCATCATTGAGCCGTCAGATAACGGCCGCGTGTTTATTCACGCAGGCTCGTTCCCGACGTTCGATGGATCGCGCCGCATTAACTTCTTTGGCGGTCACAGCGCCGTAATTTCGGCGACCGGTTTGACGAACAACACCTACAAGTATTACATGTTCGGTTTGTCGGACACGCCGTCCGTCGCGTTAATTGGCTCGGCCAACACTGAAGCAGACCTGCCCAACTTTATTCAAGACGTATTGCCTATCTGCTCGGTTCGCGGCACCGTCACGAACGGTCGGATCGTTTTCTCCGAGCTGCGCGACCTGCGCTTCCCGTTCACGCGCCAGACCTTGCCCCAGTTTGAGGAAGAGGCGTACAAAAACCTGCTCTCTGAGTCGGTTTTCGACCACCTGCGCGTCGAGCCCTTTAGAACTATGTCGGGCCTAGTTCTCGACTCCATAAACGACACGACGGTAACGCCCACGCTGAACAGAGCGGATACGTCCGTTTCGTTTGTTTCGACTGGCATACCGACGAACGACGTAACCATCTCCACGACTAATCTTTTGCGGGACACGGCCATCGGCACCGTTCAATACGCTATGATTGCCGTCGACTCGAATATTCAAAATCTCAAAATTAAGTTCTCGACGTCGGGGCCCTACGGCGGCTTCCCGACCTACGAGGTAATGCCCAACACCATATTCAGAATTCCCGCTGGCGGCGGATCCAAGCTCTACATCCGCTTTGTTATTCCGCGGCTCGCCTTCTCCTCCAGCGTTCCCACGATGTACTCCTTCGGCGCGTTCTTCAATTTAAACGAGGACGTTCTGAACGCGGGCACTATTTCCGACGTCAGCCTCGACTCCCTCAAATACTCTATTCCCAATCTCATCGCCAACGGTAACTTCCGCTTCTGGAGCCGCGACGACATTAACGGCAATACGCCAGACGTCGACAGCCAAATTGAGATCATGTATCCAATCAGTGCGGACAAGCCGTTCTCGGCGGACGGTTGGCAGTTCACCCAATGGAATTACGAGTCCGAGACGGGTCAAATAAGTCGCGTAGGTTTATCTCGCGACGTGTTTGAGACCGGTGTGTCGAATACGAACGACACGGCGCTGCAGTGGTCTGGCGTAGGCGCGCCGACACCTGCCGGAAGCCCGAACAGACTTGAATACAGAATTCCGGTGCCTCCCGGCACTGGCGGCCAGCGAATTACTTTTAGCTTGAACTTCCACACCGGAACTGCAGGTGTGATGCGCATAGGGATCGCCCTTTACGAACTGGCTACCGATAAGAAGCTCAAGTATCAGAATTTGCGGCCGACTTATACCACCCCCACGGGTACGAGCGGAACTGCTGTAGTTGTCAGCGAAACACAGGTAAATGAGCGCACGGTTTGCGTCGGCTTCCTGGTGGAGTTCTACCAGCAGAGTGCCAGCACGACCGTGAATATTTGGCGCGCCATGGCCGCCGTGGGCGAATTCCGCACCCTGCCTTATAACGAGACCACCGACGCTACGGATATTCTCCGTAAATATTACGAGCGCGGCCGGGTTCTCGTCGGCACCACCGTCGTCGAAGGCGATACGCTCGGGACCTCGGTGCAATTCGGCGCCAAGAAGCATACTGTATTAGGCCCGCTCGAGGCCCAGACTATCTCTGAGAGCGATTCTAATCGCTCGGTTAATGTTGGCGCCTTGGTCTACGACGTCGATGCCAATGGTCTCGCGGTTACTGCCGAGGCTATTTCGGGCGGCATCGCGAAGATCGACGCTGACTTTGAAGCATTTATCCGTTATGCGGAAGTTGTGGATGGTTAATCATGAACCACTTTGAATTTGGTTTCTTTGATGAGTTAGAGAAGATTGCCACTAATAAAGCTGAGGTGGCCGACTGGCGAGGGTATCTTATCAGGAGATACCCAGAATTGAAAGGCGCAAGCCGTGGGTATATAGGCGGTATTGCTAATACGCGAGCACAGCGT
>Ga0129333_10003862_pt1 | contig 14051 bp, 10 predicted proteins | sample CPB6_08_DNA_FD_94474 | JGI IMG/M metagenome (GOLD analysis project Ga0129333, IMG submission 94474) | Freshwater to marine salinity gradient microbial communities from Chesapeake Bay, USA - CPBay_Sum_0.6_0.8_DNA | ecosystem: Environmental > Aquatic > Marine > Coastal | place: USA: Chesapeake... | reverse complement strand
TCCTGATCTAACTGAACGATCGTCTCTTCAATGAGTCGGCGCTCTAAGGGGGAAAGGGGACGATTTAAGGTCAAACTAGGAAGGAGCGGATCGGCTTTAGGTTTGGCTAAGGAACGGGAATTTTCGCTGGTGCCTAGGGCGGGTGAACCTAGGCTGAGTAAACAAGCCCCTAAGACTAGAGACAGGATTAAAGATTTTTGGAAACCTTCTAAAGGTTGAATCTGTTTTATGAGTCCTTTTCGCTTAATTTTTTGCTTGAATGTTTGCTTAAAATTCATGGTAGATCCCCTCTAGAAATCACCGATTGAGATAATACTCGTTCAAAATAGGCTTGATATAAACCACAACTTAACTGATAGCGATCGTCTTGCCAGTACACTAACCCTAATCCCCAGAGTTTAGCGCTAGTTTCAATATCTAAATGGGTGATCTGGCTTTCTAAAATATCCTGAATACTCCTTAAAAGGTTGGGTTCCCGTTGTAGTTTTTGCCATTGCGATCGGAGATAATTTTGATAAATCCCCCCATTGTCTAGTGCTTCCTGCAACAGCATACTTAAGTCTACCCCGTAGCGCAGACTGTGGTAGAGGGCACAGCGCACTAAATAGGGAAACCCACTGGATAGTTGCATCATTTGCCTTAAGGTTTGGGGATTGAGGTTTAGACCTTGAAGTTGAGCCAATTGTTCCACCTGAGCAGTGGTTAACAGGGGCAACTCGATCGCTAATCCGACATTAAAGGGAGATTGGTAAGTTTCTAGGGGAATATAAATATCGGTAGAATGAATTAAAATAAACCGTAATTTTTGCCAAATTGACGCATCTTTGCTTTCTTCATGCCACGATCGTAAGAGGGCTAAAAAATCCTTGGCAACGGCAGGATATTCAAAAATTTGATTTAATTCATCTAAGGCTAAGACTAGAGGACGATCGATTTGATTGAGTAAATAATCTTCAAAATAGAGGGTACTACTCACTAGCGGGCCGATATCTTCATCCCAATACTGATCCAGTTGGGGTTCAATCCCAAGTTTTTTGCTAATAAATACACAAAACCAACGCAAAAATTTGTCAATGGATTGCAAAACAGGACTTCCAGCACTCTGTAAATTTAAGCGTACTGTGGCATAGTTTTGGCTAGTCGCATAGTCTAGAATTCTGACCATCAGAGAGGTTTTGCCCATACGTCGAGGGGCTTTGATACGAATAAACGCCCCCGCGTGGAGAATTTCCTCATAGGTAGATTGTTCAATTAAATCTCGTTCAATATAAAGGCAAGAGGAGAGGGGAACTTGCCCTTCTGGAGATTCTAGGCTTTCTGTACCAGATGAAATATTGCCAGCAATTACCCCAGAAATTCTACTGGTTACTCCCCCAGAAACCGGACTAGAAGCCGATCGCCATTTATATTCTAAAAGCGATCGACAGTTGGTTTTATTGACTTTTTCCCCTAGGAGAGAAGAGAGGAGTTGCCAGAGTTTAGGGGCAACCAATTGTTTAATATAAGTTTCAGAATAGCGAATCTCTTGAGCAATTTGTGTATAAGTTTTTTGAGCTTCTGCTAAGGATTCCCGTAAAATCACCTTCTGAACAAACGTCAAATTATTACCCGTCTTCTCCGTGACGAGGGCTTCAACAAATTGGATAAGCTCGTCTATTAATTCCATGGGGTGATCAATTTCCTGAGAATATGCCTCTTTGAACATTATGACTACTGAAGACTTCAGGAATTATACAATAGCAGAGTCTTGAACAGAAAAGTGTGAAATCCTTGATCCGTCGTTCTCTGTAGGCAGTTTGGCGCTCTGGGGTTGGGTACCGGGTCTGGGGTCGAGGCACCCTATCTGAATCAATGTCGATCTGATTGAGAATCAGGGCAAGAACCCACGCCAATACACGCCAATACACGCCAATATATGAAGAATATCGATTGACGTTAGGGGGGGAGTCGAGGGCAGAACAGCCCTATGCAGAGAGGATTGTGGGGTTATGAATTTTATGACTTGTTGCTTAGAGCGATCGGTTTCATACTGAGGACATTCTTGTAAGGCAGGTCTCTAGCCCTCCACGCCAGCGTTCTCAGGAGTTGACATGAAGCGTTTTAATCCTGATCATTTTCCTCAACAACAGATTACCGATGGTCAGGTTGAATTTACCACAAGCCATCTCCCTCTCCTGTTTGAACGGTTAGATAAATCCTTAGATCAATATTTTACTCAGTTAGGTTTAAATCCTCACAATCCCCTCATTTTTGAGTGTGCCAATTCCGTCCAAAATGCGATCGTTTTGTTGTATTTATTCGATCGCGGTTATAGCTTTTTGCTGTTGCCCCCTGCCCCACCAGAATTTGACCCCGCCACACTCCCAACCTTTTTTAGTGCTTTGCTGAAGGTTCAGGATGTGCCTCTTGATGATCTAGATGGTCTAGAAACGGGTCTGGATCTTCAGCCTAACCCAGCTTTTCTGGGGGTTCCTGAAGCATTGCAAGTTCCCGATCGTCTTTATATGCGGACTTCAGGCAGTACGGGCACCCCCAAATTAGTAGTACACCACCACGATCGTTTTTTTGAAAATGTGGCAGCGGGGCAAGCCCGTCTAGAACTCACTCCCGGCGATCGGGTGGCCATTCCGGTACCCCTGTTTCACATGTACGGATTAGGGGCTGCTTTTTTACCCAGTATTTTGGCGGGTGCTTCCGTCGATCTCCAAAAAGGGGCAAACCTGTTGCGCTACATCCAACGGGAACAGAAATTCGATCCCACCGTTGCTTTCATGACTCCCATTTTTTGCGAAATGCTGCTCAAGGGGCGTAAATCTCCCCGTCCCTACCGGATGACGGTGGCAGCGGGGGATCGGATGCGATCGGAAACTTTCGATCGCTATGAGTCTCAGTTTGGCTGTCTTGTCAAATTGTACGGCAGTACGGAGATGGGCATTATGGCGGCCGCAAGTCCCCAGGATGGGGTTGATCTGCGCTCTCACAGTGTGGGGCTACCTCTGCCAGGGATCCACTTTAAGCTGGAATACCCGCAGGCAGATCTAGGGCCGGACTGGGAAGGGCTTGGGGAACTGTGGTGTCAGAACCCGATGGGGTTTGAGGGGTATGTGGATTCCCAGGGTCAACCTTGGGGCGATCAGCCCTTGGACTGGTTCCGCACCAAAGACTTTGGGCAGATTAGCGACAGCGGGCGCATCTCCGTGGTGGGACGCTGCGATCACAGTGTCAACCGCGATGGCTTACTGGTGTTTTTCTCCGATGTCGAAAGAGCGATCGATACCTGCGACTCCGTAGAACTGTCGGTGGTCGTGGCCAAGGGCGAAAGCAGTCGCGGCAAAGGTCTAGTGGCCTATTGCATTCCTGCCAAAGGCTTTGAGCCTGTGGAGTCTGAGATTCGATCTCACTGTTTCGATCGCTTACCCAAACGAGCCGTGCCGGACTCTATCCACATTCTCAAAAGTCTGCCCCTCTTGCCCAACGGCAAGGTGGATCGTCAGGCCCTTGTGCGACTGTAGGACTGTAGATTCCTTATCGTTGCAGTTTTTAAACTTGTTTCACCTAATTTAGCTTTATTTTGGAGGATTTTCATCATGGATCAAGCCAGCATTATTGCCAAACTTAAAGAAATTATTGCTAATGAATTAGACATCAATTTAACCGTGGAAGAAATTGATGAAAATACCTCATTATTTGAGGACGGGCTAGGCTTTGATTCTATTGCTACCGTGGAAATGATTTCTTTGGTTGAAAAACATTTTGATGTTCAGTTTGAAGATTCGGAACTGAGTCCTGAATATTTTGGCAATCTGAATATTCTCTCTAAATTTATTATCAACAAACTAGAAGCAGGAGTTGCTGCTTAGTTATACCTGAGCTTTCTTCCCAGTCCAGTCCAGTCCAATCCAATCCAATCCAGTCCAGTCCAGTCCTGTTCTACTTCTGTTAACCTTCCTTACCTGAGAGCCCCCATGATTACGATCGCTGAGCCCAAATCTACTTTAGACCTGAAACGTCTCCCTCTCATTACAAACTATCCTTCTTTTCGACGTTGGAACCGTAAAGCCTTAACCCAAAAGGTTGAGGATCAACCCATGTGTATTTATGTGCATATTCCATTCTGCACTCAACGCTGTTCTTTCTGCTACTACAAAACTGTAGATCTTAAAGAATATCGTCCTGAGGTCGATCGTTATGTGGAAGTATTGTGCAACGAAATCGACATGGCTACGGAAAAGTTTCACCTCGGCGATCGTCCTATTCATGCGGTGTATTTTGGGGGGGGAACGCCTTCTTTGCTCGTAGAAGGTCAGGTGACTAAAATTGTGGAAACCCTGCGCCGCAATTTCAAGCATTTTGAAGGTAAAAATCAATTTTCCTTTGAGGCAGAACCCCTCACCATTTCCCGCTCTAAGTTAGAAACCCTCAAAAGCTTAGGGGTTACTCGTCTAAGTATGGGAATGCAATCCTTTGTCGATAAAATTATTAAACTCAGTGGTCGGGGCCATGATGAAAAGCAAGCCTACAGAGCGATCGAACTAGCTCAGGAAGTTGGGGCCGGTCAATGGAACATTAACATTGATCTTCTCAGTGGTTTAGCCGGAGAAACCGACGAAACTTGGCACCAAAGTGTGGAACGAGCTATTCAAACCGGAGTCGAAAGTATTACGGTTTATAAAATGGAAGCTTTTGCGAACACTGAAGTTTTTGATCAAGGGGTACGCAAAGAGGAGTTAGAGTTACCTTCAGAAGAGAAGGAAATGGAATTTGCAGAACACGCCATGAACCTGTTAATGGATGCAAATTACCTGCCTTGGAGTTTCTTTACCTATACCAAAAATGGCTGTGATGAAAGTCAATACATTACTAGCATTTGGCGCGGTATGGACTTTTATGGATTTGGGGTTTCAGCCTTTGGTTCCCTAGGGGAGTCCCTGTTACAAAATACCAGTGACATGGAGAAATACGCTTCCACTTTAGAAGGAAATGAATTGCCCCTCAGCCGAGGCTATCGTTTTAATACCGTCGATCAAATGGTGCGGGAAGTATTGATGGGTGCGAAGTTATTAAGCCTCGACCTTAAAGGCTTCAAAGAGCGCCACGGTTGCAAACTAGAAACCATCTGTGCCAGCACCCTTCGGCAACTGCAACAGGAAAGTCTAATTACCGTTTCCGCAGATACTTTGGAACTGACCCGCAAAGGAATGTTGTACGGTGATTTCGTCAGCAAAACTTTAGCCGATGCAGTGCAATCATTTTTTGCCTAGCGTCAGCAAATTGTAGCAACTTGTAGGTTGGGTCGAGGCATGAGGCCCAACGTTCACAAACAATAGAGAAGATCTGGGTTGGGTTTTGCGCTGCTCTACCCAACCTACAGACTCATTCAAAAATCAAAAATTATGGGTCGGGAAACCCGTCCCTGAATTCAAATCTCAAAGTTAAAAACTATGCTAACTACTTCTATTCAAAGCTATAAACTCCCCAAAGACCTTTACCCCGATCGTTTAGATCAGGAAATTCAGCAATTTTCCCCTGGAGATTGGGAACAATTCCCCCAAGGGTTACCCTTGATTGCTTTAGGTGGACATTTAACCTACGACTTTCCCCTGAGTAGTACCTTAAAACCCACTCCTCTGCTGGTCCAATGTCCAGGTTTACAAACCTGGTTGAGTCAATCTCAAATTATTTTGGGACGGACTCGTTTAGTCCAATTAAAAACCCAAGAAAGTCTGCATTTTAATCAAGCTCAGACCTATTATCAGTCTGTTCAACGATCGTTTTGGATCCCACTTTTAAATGCTCAACACTGTCGTCTAAAAATTAAAGACCAGGTATTGAATCTGGATATTAATCGACTATATTTATTTAGTGCTGAAGATAATTATACGTTTACCTATGAGGGAAGCGATCGTTTTTTAGCATTGTGGATTGAAACTCCCCGTGATTTAGATTTACCCAACTGGATTACTGATCCCTATAAATTTACCCTGAATCCTACGGCTAAGTTATTGACCGTTCCCTATTGTTTTAGAGTGATTAATCCTTTAGAACTGGAGGATCTGCTGCTGCCCCTGAAAACCGAGTTAGAAGCAAATGCTCCTGAATTTGAATATCAAAATCTGTGTGAACATATTAATCATTTTTTCAAAAATTGGATTAAGAGCTTTCATCAGTTTGGTTATAGCTTAAGGGGAGAATTACATTATCAAGATTTAATTCTCTTTTTTAAGGAAAAAATCATTACAAAAGCAACCCTCTATTTGCCAATCAATGGGTTAGGACAACGATCGCTTAAACTGATTGCCTCAGTCCTGATGCCCACCGAACAAGTAGGACTACGGCAATTTAGTCGTCGGGTGATGGACAAGCGAAAAAAAGATAAGGTTTTAGAGTGGCAAAGTCTTAGGGATTGGGAAATTCCTCACTTTGAAAAGCCCATTTTTATTGTCTCTGCTCCCCGTGCTGGTAGCACCTTACTCTTTGAAACCCTTTCCCGTTTTCAGGAGTTATGGAGCATTGGCAAAGAAAGCCACGATCTGATTGAAGGTATGGCGGCCCTGCATCCCTCTAGCCATGACTATCGATCGAATCAACTCGATGAAACGATCGCCACCCCTGAGATTATCCAAACCTTACAAAAGCGTTTTGTGGCTCAACTTCGGAATCACGACAATATTTTTTACTTAAATCTAGACCTCAATCAACGTCCTGATCCGGTGCGTTTATTAGAAAAAACCCCAAAAAATGCCCTAAGAATCCCTTTCTTAAAAGCGGTTTTTCCTGAAGCCCATTTTATTTATCTCTACCGTAAACCTGCCCCCAATATCAGTAGTATTTTAGAAGGTTGGCGGTTACGCCGCTTTGTATCTTATCGAAATTTGCCCAATTGGCCTTATCAGGAATGGAGCTTTCTGCTGATTCCCCATTGGCAAAAGTTAAGTCATTGTTCCCTAGCTGAAATTGTCGCCCATCAATGGACTGCCGCTAATGCTGCTATTCTGAAAGATTTGCAAGCATTACCTCGCCACCAATGGCAATTTATTGATTACGATAATTTGGTGAATACGCCCCAAACCACCATTCGGAACATCATCAAGTTTGCAGGATTAGCGCCAGATGAAACCATTGAACGATCGCTGGCAATGGGCTTACCCACGTCCTGCATGACTTTATCGGCATCGTCCCCCGATAAATGGCGCAAACAAGAGGACGAAATTAACCCTGTTTTATCCCTTACCCATTCAATTTGTTCTCTTGTGGAGGAACTACAATGATCGCAACTTTAATGCCCAAAGATCAAACGGATCTAGCTAGTCCTAAAAAGGCAAAAACGGTTCGTGAACTCGGTGCTGTTGATATTTCTGGTGTCCGAGAAGATATTCTTAAACTGCCCCAAAGTTTGTGGCAGTCGGAAGATACGGGTAAGCCAAATAAGTTTGAACAACTTGGCAAAACCGAGCATATTGTTTTCCGTTTTGTCAAAGATTATGATAAACACTGGGAAACGATCGCTTATCCCATTTGGGACGAATGGAAAGATCGTCTGCAACCCTTGATGGATCAGGCCACTAAGGCTTATGGTTACAAAAAAGGGGATTTCTCCCGTGTGATGCTGGCAAAATTACCGGCCCATAGCAAAATTGCATTGCATATCGATCCCTATGGGTCTTCCTATTTCACCCACAAAATTCATATTCCCATTCAAACCAATCCTGAGGTGGAATTTATTGTGGGTCGCAGTCGTTATCATTTTGAAGAAGGCTATGCCTATGAAGTGAATAATAAGGCTGTGCATGGGGGTGTAAATAATGGTGACACCGATCGCATTAACCTGATTATTGAGTACTTTGAGGTGGAATAACAGTGAAATCAGTTTGTGTTGGGTTTTGCTCCGCACAGCCCAACCTACTGTTGACGGTTTTACTTAAAATTTCAACCTAAAAGTGGCTTATGCTTATCTCATACGATCGTCAGTTTATTTTTTTTCATGTTACGAAAGCAGCGGGAACCAGCGTTAAAAAAGCCCTAGATCCTTATGCTCAGGAACCGGAAAAATTTAAGATTGCCCGTCCTCCCCGCGAAGTAGATGGAGCCCCTAACTCCTTCTATGAAATGTGGGAATCTATGCTTTGGCACGCCAAGGCACGGGATGCCAAAAAGGAATTATCTCCAGACATTTACGATCGTTTTTATAAGTTTGCCTTTGTCCGCAATCCCTGGGATTGGCAAGTTTCTTACTATCACTTTATTCTCAAAGAAGTCGATCATATTCGCCATGAGCAGGTAAAAGCCATGCCCGGAGGATTTGAAGAATATTTAGAATGGGTGATTGCCACAAAAAATCCATTTCCTAAAGGGGCAACCAAACTACAAGCGGATATTATTACCGATAAATCCGGTCAGTTAATCGTTGACTATGTAGGACGCTATGAAACCCTGAATCAGGACTTTGATCGAGTCTGTCAACGTTTAGGATTGGCGCTCAGTCTCCCCCATCTGAATCAATCTCACCACCGAGACTATCGAAACTACTATAACGATCGAACTCGCCAGTTCGTTGCCGATCACTTTCAGCAAGATATTGATTTATTTGGTTATACTTTTGAAGGGTACGATCTTCATAGGGGAAACATTGGTGAGATTTCTGATCATCCTCTCAATGCTAAAACCATCAGATCCGTCGCAATGTCTATTGCTTAAGCCGTACTAGCATCCAATAGGCATTGCATCCGTTAGGGTTCAGAGTAAAGTTTGCTGCTACCATACACATTTTAGGAGGGCTTTATGCAATCTATTTCTCTCATTAACTCATTAAACAATCATGACCCCAAGCACGAGGAACTGCGCCCCGATCTGCAAGAGTCCCTAGCCCATAGTCATATTGATCCCTCCCGTCTGAGTACGTTTCAGCGTATTGTCCTCACAACAGATGGAACCCTGACGGAAATTTTAGAAGCCTACCTCTACGAGAAAATTAAGCTGGTGAAACTGGCAGAAGCCCTGATTCCCCTAGCACAAGATCTGAAAATGTTACAGGTGGAAGCCGGAACCCCTGTAATTGAACGGCGCATTTTGCTTCAGGGTAAAATTAGCCACCGAAATTGGGTTTATGCGGAGTCTGTCATTATTCCCGATCGTTTGGACGAACGCTACCGAGAGCGATTATTAAAATCCGAAGAATCCATCGGTCGCCTGTGGTTAGAACATCGGGTCGAAACCTTTAAGGAAATAGTAGATTCCTGTCGAGAAGTTGCAGGGGATCAGGCAGAATATTTCCGCATTCGTCCTACGGATTTACTACTGTCCCGTACCTATCGGGTTTTTTCCCACGGGCAACCCATTATGTTAATTACGGAAAAATTCCCTGAAACTTTCTTCTTAGAAGATAAGTTTTGAGTGTTGAAGTGTAGGGGACGGGTTTCCCGACCCAGCAGACGGGTTTCCCGACCCAACGGCAGGATTATAGGATTTCCCGACCCAACGGCAGGATTTCCCAACCCCTACAATTGATCAAGAGACCCGTCCCTCTCCAAAGAGAGATTCGATCGCTGTTGGGCTAACATCCCGTATTTAGGGGCAAAAACCATCGTCAACATAAAAATGACTGTTAGCAATACCACTATGCTGCCCCCCGTAGACACATCCAGGTGATAGCTTAAGTAGGTTCCCCCCAAACAGGAAAAAACACTACTACCAATGGCAATTAATAACATTTGATCAAAACGATCGCTGAGGAGATAGGCAATAGAACCCGGCGTAATCAGCATGGCAATTACTAGAATTGTCCCTGCGGTTTGTAGGGCAGTAACGATCGTTAGGGCTAACACTGACAATAGGGTATAGTATAAGACTGGAATATTCAAACCGATCGCTTTAGCATGGTTAGGGTCAAAACAAAACAAGAGTAAATCCTTACGGCGTAGCGCAATAATAACGAGGGTTAAAAGTCCTGAAATTAGGGTTTGAATAATATCCTGCCGCGAAATGCCTAAAACATTGCCAAAGAGGATATGAAATAAATCAATATTACTGGGAATTTTAGTCACTAAAACCAATCCTAAAGCAAAAAAGCCAGTAAAGACAACCCCAATCACTGCATCTTCCTTCAGTCGGGTTTTTGACTTCACATAACCGATCGCCACAGTAGCACCAAAGCCAAACACAAACGCCCCGATCGCAAAGGGAATATTTAAGGCATAGGCAACAATGACACCCGGCACCACCGCATGGGAAATCGCATCCCCCATGAGTGACCACCCCTTCAGGGTGATATAGCAAGACAGCACCGCACACACTAGCCCGACAAAAGCGCTCACCCACAAGGCTTTCACTAAAAAACCATATTGAAGAGGTTCTAGTAGCCAATTCAACAAAGGCAAGGTTCCAAGTAAAACTGGGGATAAGACTGGAGATAACATTGAAGATAAGACCGAGGATAACAGCATAGAAATAAAGGGGTTGAATTGGTAGGGGTCGGGTTTCCCGTCCCTCCTACGAGCGATCGTTTTGTAGGGTGATAGGGCGATGCAAAAGGGTAGGGTAATGCAAAAGGGTAGGGCGATGCAAAAGGGCATGGAGACCATGCCCCTACATTTTTACGGGTATGTATTAGGCCAGCCATGCGGTTAAGACGGTTTGGAGGGTTGAAAAATGATCCTCCAGTTTAGGAATCCACTCGCTTAAGGCTTCTAGATCCCGATCGCAGGCGATCGTTTCGATGTGGATGAGCATGGCTTGCATTTGTTCCGCGCCGATCATGCTGGTAGATCCTTGAAGGCTGTGAGCCATCCGAGCGATCGTTGTGGTGTCTCCTTGGTGTAAACACTGCTGCAAGTGTTCCAATGCTGAAGGAATCCCTTCCAAAAACCGCTGCACCATCTTTTGAGCCAGATCCAGCAGTCCTCCGGCACGCTCTAGCAGACCATCAGAGTCAAATAGGGGAAGAACCCGTTTTTCATCCTGGATCCCTGTCCCGATGCAGATGTCAGCCTGTTTACTCCACTCCGCCGAAACTCGCCCCAACCATTGCTCTACAACCGTAGCCAGACGTTTTAGGTGCAGAGGCTTACTGAGGTAGTCATCCATGCCAGCCTGTAAACACCGTTCCCGATCGTCGATGAGGGCGTGGGCCGTGAGGGCAATAATGGGAACGCTTCGATGCCGCTCTCCGGCGAGCCCCTGGCGAATCTGTTGGGTGGTTTCGTAGCCATCTAAGATAGGCATTTGGGCATCCATTAACACCAAGCTATAGGGACGTTGATCGGCGGCAGCCAGCATGGCGATCGCTTCTTTACCGTGGCTGGCAATCTCTACTTTTAGCCCCAATTGCTCAATCATGCCCTGGGCTACGGCTTGATTAATCACATTATCTTCCACCAGTAGTATGCGAGTCTGACTCTCTCGATCTAGCTTGGGAAACGTCAGCGGGGCGATCGGGGTAGGGCTGGAATAGGGAATCTGGGGAGAACGGGGGGACACCGCTTGCAGTTGCCGGTTGACTGTGGGTGTCAGAGGATCGGCCCAGTGGTTGGATGTGGGGATAGTGGAGAGGAGGCTGACCAGGGCCTCATGTAGGCTACTGGGGGTAAAGGGCTTGCGGAGATAGGTCTGAATACCGAGATCACTAAGGGCTTGCTCTAGAGGGGGAAGTTTCACCGGCAGCAACATCAAGACCGCAAAGGGGTTGGATTGAAAGTGGGGATCTTGGTGGAGACGCTGCACCAATTCCAAGCCACTCATATCTAACAAATTGAGATCGACGATCGCTAAGTCAAAGGGGGCATTACGATCGATGCTGTGTCGCCATTGGGTCAGGGCTTCGCTGGCCGTCTCCACCGTGATCACCGCTGCTGCGCCCCAACGGTCTAAATCCCGCTGGAGAATGGCTCGGATCCGGGCATTGTCTTGCACCACTAAAACCTTTAGATGCTCTAAAAGTGGGCCGCACTCTAACCTAGGCTCCACAGACGATCGTGTACTGGCGCGTGTACTGGTGCGTGTACTGGCGGGCAGGGGAATGGCAAAGCTAAAACAACTCCCCACATTCACTTCGCTGCGAACCCCAATTTCTCCCCCCATTAACTCACAGAGTTTTTTGCAAATGGCCAGCCCTAAACCAGTGCCCCCATGGGTGCGAGTGGTACTCACATCCACCTGGGTAAAGGGGTCAAACAGGCTATCTAACCGATCGGCGGGAATCCCCATGCCCGTATCCCTCACCGCAACTTCTAATCTCAATCCATCTTCCCAGGGCTGAAGATTGGCCTCAATCACGATTTCGCCACGTTCGGTAAACTTAACCGCATTCCCCACCAAATTCATCAAAATTTGTCGTAAACGACCCGGATCCCCTTTCACCCAAGGCGAATCCATCCCCTGGCAATCTAACACTAACTCCAGATTATCTTTAGGGAGGGTAAGGGCAATAGTGTGGGCAAAGTTTTCCAGACAATCCGCCAGATTAAACTCTAGAATTTCCAGATCTAGTTTGCCTGCCTCCACCTTCGAGAAGTCAAGAATATCGTTGATAATATGTAACAACGCTTCCGCACTGGATTTTGCAATCCGCACCTGCGATCGTTGCTGATCGGTTAGATCTGTATCTTCTAGCAAACTTAACATCCCGATCACCCCATTCATCGGGGTACGGATTTCGTGGCTCATGGCCGCTAAAAAAGCGCTTTTGGCCCGTGTTGCTTGTTCAGCGGCTTCTTTGGCTTGAATTAACTGCTGTTCGGTTTTCTTTTTCTCGTTGATGTTGCTCTGAATGGTAATGAAACCCTCCACCTCACCTTGATCATCCAGCAACGGGCTACAGCGTAAATCGACCCAAAGCTCTTGACGGTCTTTTGTATAGTTCAGAATTTCAACGGCAAAGCCCCGTTTCTGCTGAATCCCCTCAAGCACTTGCCGGGCTACGCTGGGATCCGTGCCTTGCCCTCGCAGGTAATGACTGGGTTTGCCTCCCTGAATATCTTCTAAGCGATAGCCTGTATTTCTGGTAAAGGCATCATTCACCCATTCCACAGAACCCTCCACATCGGTAATAATGACTCCCTCGCTGGTTTGACTGGCAATCCGAGACAGTTTTTTGAGTTCTTCTTCCACCCGTTTACGATCGCTAATATCCGTTGCGGTGCCCACATAGCCAATAATGTCTCCGGCCGAGTTGTATTCGGGCAAAGATTGTCCATAGAGCCAGATCACCTTCCCCTCAACGTGTTGCATTCGATATTCCAACCGGAACGGCACATTCTCAGTAACCGATCGATCCCACTCCTTAAAAACATACGCTCGATCCTCCGGGTGGATGGCTCTGACCCAGCCCTCCCCCATTGCTTCTGCGGCAGATAAACCGGACATTTGGCACCAGCGATCGTTCACGTAGATACAATTTCCCTGGGAATCCGTGCGAAAAATACCCACAGGCGCAGCCGCCGCTAAGGATTCATAGCGCAATTCACTCTCCTGAAGGGCGATCTCCGCTGCCTGGCGTTGCTTACGAACCTGGGCATCCCGTAGCTCCCGGCGTACCGCTTCCGGCAAACGGGTCAGATTGCCTTTCATCAGATAATCATTGGCTCCAGCCTTCATAACATCTACAATGATGTCTTCGCTCGCCGCCCCAGAAATGACAATAAAGGGAATATCGATCGCGCTTTGCTTCAAAAGGTCTAGGGCTGCAACAGCACTAAACCGAGGCAGATGATAGTCACAAAGAATCAGGTCATAGGTCTGGCTTGCCAGAGCAGCGGTAAACGCTTCTGCCATATCGACCCGTTGCCACTGCACCAATAGATCGGCTCGGCGTAGGGTTCTCAGGATGAGCAGGGCATCGTCTTCCACATCTTCAATGATGAGAATTTTTAGGGAATCGTTCATTGAACCAAGAGATACGCCAATTTAGAGCATTACTATGGGGAATTCTAATAATCCTGGCTCATCAGGGTATAATATGCTTTTGTAACTTTAGCTACATTTTGCCTTATGCTAACCTCTAAGCCCATCCTAACTGAAATTCTGAACCTTCCCGGCGTTGACGTAGAAGATTACTGGTT
>Ga0129333_10003861_pt1 | contig 14052 bp, 10 predicted proteins | sample CPB6_08_DNA_FD_94474 | JGI IMG/M metagenome (GOLD analysis project Ga0129333, IMG submission 94474) | Freshwater to marine salinity gradient microbial communities from Chesapeake Bay, USA - CPBay_Sum_0.6_0.8_DNA | ecosystem: Environmental > Aquatic > Marine > Coastal | place: USA: Chesapeake... | reverse complement strand
GCGAACCAGATGTCGTGCGCTCCCTTGGCCAGCCGGCGGAGTTCCGTCACGGTCTTCATCTTGGCCGGGTCGATCTCGTAGGTGGGCGCGAAGTCGTGCTCGAGGTCGACGCCGGGCACGGGCTGCTTGGAGCCCTTGGGGGCCCGGCTGGGCAGGTCGCGGATGTGGCCGATCGATGCCTTGACGACGAAACCGGGCCCCAGGTACTTCTCGATCGTCTTGGCCTTGGCGGGGCTCTCCACGATCACCAGTTGGTAGTCACCGCGGGGAGCGGCGGTCCGCGACGAGCCGGCGCGGCGGGGCGCGGCTCGCGACGATTGGGGCTTCTTCCTGGCCATGTTTTGGGCGTGTTCCGCTGGTTGGTGGGGCCGACGTCGAGAGTCGGCAAGGGATCGGCGGGACGGTCTGCGACGTCCGCTCGGAAGGCCGTGCGGGGTGCCGACGTGGGGACATCGGGATTGGCGCCGGCACGTCCGGCGCTACAATCTGCGGCCTGACTCGCGGCCCCCAGCGTTACCTTCCGCTCTCTTTCCTTGTCAAGTCTCCGCGGTTTCGCCGTCGGGGAAACAGACCCACAGGCGGTGCCATGGCCGGCTCGTTCGACATTTTCCGCCAAAACCAACGGGCCGCGCTGGCGGCGCTGGCCATCCTGGCGATGCTGGCGTTCTTCGTGATTCCCCCGTTCCTGCAGATGGGCCAGGGGATCGGCATCAACGACCCGGTGGCCGTTTCCTGGCAGGGCGGGGAACTCCACGAGAGCGGGCTGATGCGGGCGGTGACCACGAGGAAGGTCATGAACCAGTTCCTCGCCGAGGCCTACGCCGCCGCCGGACAGGATCCGGCCCGGCTGAGCATGACGGCGGACGAAAAGCAGGTCTTCGACGACATGCTCCTGGCCCGCGAGGCGGAGGCCAACGGGGTCGTGGTGAGCAACGCCGCGATCAATGAGTTTCTCTCCAAGTGGACGCTGGACGCCGTCCGCGCCGACCAGTTCAAGGAAATCCTGGCCCGCGTCGGCGGCCGCGTGGGGGTGTCGCGCCGCGACGTGTTCGAGAGCCTGCGGACGGTGCTCATGGCCCGGCGCATGGAGATGCTGCTGGCCAACGGCGTGGATTTCGGGTCGTCCCCCCCGGGCTGGCGCTGGGACTATTTCCGGCGGCTCGAGCAATCGGCCACCGTGGAGGTCGTGCCCTTCGTGGTGGAGACGTTCACCGCCGACCTGCGCTCGCCGTCGGAGGCGGAGCTGCGGACGCTCTTCGAACGGCACAAGGACGAGCTCCCCGCCGCCCGCAGTTCCACGCCCGGCTTCCGCGAGCCTCACCGCATCGGCTACGAGTTCCTGGCCGCCAAGCCCGAGGCCTTCATGGAAGAGGCACGGCAGGCCGTCAGCGATGAGCAGATCGCCGCCTTCTACGAGGAGCGCAAGGCGGCCCTGTACCGCGTCAAGTCCGCGGCGACGGAGGCCGCCGATCCCGCACCGGGGACCGAGGCCAACCCGAAGGCCGAGGCCGGCGCGGAAGAAGCACCCAAGCGGGATGCCGAAGCTGCCGAGCCGAAGGAGGGCGCTTCGGCACCGCAGCGGCCCAGGCTGCATGACGTGGCGTTCCGGCAGCCGCCGGCCCCCGCCGAAGCTGCGAGCGGTGCTTCCGCGACTGCAGCCGCGGGCACGGCCGGCGACACGAAGCCGGCCGACGCCCAGCCCGAGGCCAAACCGGAAGCCAAGAAAGACGATGACACGACCGCGTTCGAGCCGCTGGACAAGGTGAAGGACGACATCCGCAAGCGGCTGGCCGGCGAGGCCGTCGAGAAGAAGATCAATGCCATCTTCGACAAGGTGCAGGCGGCGGTGTCGCGCTATGCCGAGGACCTGGCACTGTGGGAAGTGACGAAGGGTTCGTCCGCAGCGGCCGCCCCGAAACGGCCCGACACCAAGGAACTGGCGGCGGAGAACGGCCTCGAGGCGGGAACGTCCGAACTCGTCAACGAGTCGGAGGCCGTCGCGGCCGGAGGCATCGGCAGCAGCTTCGAGATCGTGATGTCGCCGCAATTCGGCATTCGCCAGCAGACCTGGGTGAGCATGCTGTTCGGGCCCGGCACGCCGCTGCGGCAGCCCGTCTCGTCCCGGGGCGTCGATGGCACCCGCTACCTGTCGTGGAAGACGGAGGATCAGCCCGAGTTCACGCCCTCCTTCGAGATCGCCCGCAAGGACGTGGAGCGGGCCTGGCGGATCATCGAGGCCCGGCCGCTGGCCCGGCAGCGGGCCCAGGATCTCGCCCGCAAGGCCGGGGACGGCGACGCGCCGCTGGCCGAACTGGTCAAGGATCAGGCGGGCCTGGAAGCCGGCACGGTCGGGCCCTTCGCCTGGCTCACCCGGGGCACGGCGCCGTTCGGTTCGCAGCCCATGCTCTCGCAACCCGACGGGGTGGCGATGCCCGGTGAGGAATTCATGCAGGCGGTGTTCGCCCTGGAGCCGGGCGGCAGCGGCGTGGCCTTCAACGAGCCGCAGACCGTGTGCTACTGCATCAGGCTGACGGCCTTCGATCCCGAGGACGGCGTCCTCAAGGAACGCTTCTCGGCCGCTTCGTCCGACCCGCGCCGGCTGGCGGCCGTGGCCGGCCAGGACCTGCGCGACGTGTTCGGACGCTGGATGAGGGAGATCGAGACGCGGAATCGCGTCTCCTGGAAGCGGCCGCCGCAGTCGGGCGACTGACGATCGAGACCGATCGCCGGATTCGTCCGCACGCCGCGGTGATCGTCAGCCGCGCCGCGGCTTGAGCACGACCGTGGCCAGCGGCGGCAGCGTCAGCGTCACCGAGTGCGGTCGGCCGTGGTGCGGCACGTCCTCGGCCTGCAGGAGCCCGGCGTTGCCCTGGTTGCCACCGCCGTACCAGGCCGAGTCGCTGTTGAAGATCTCGTCATAGGCGCCGCCGCGCGGCAGGCCCAGCCGGTATCCGCGTCGCGGCACGGGCGTGAAGTTGCAGCACACCACCAGGACGTCGTCCGGGTCCGCGGCCCTGCGCACGAAGGCCAGCACGCTGTCCTGCCAGTTGTGGCAGTCGATCCACTCGAAGCCACGGCCGTCGAAGTCGAGCTCGTGGAGGGCCGGCTCGCGACGGAGGAGGCCGTTCAGATCGGCGACGGCGCGAGACAGGCCGCGGTGGCTCTCCCATTCGAGGAGGTGCCACTGCAGGCTCTCGTCGAAGTTCCACTCCAGCCACTGGCCGAATTCGCCCCCCATGAACAGCAGCTTCTTGCCCGGATGGCACCACATGTAGGCGTAGAGCAGCCGCAGGTTGGCGAACTTCTGCCACAGGTCGCCCGGCATCTGGTCGAGCAGGGAGCGCTTGCCGTGCACGACCTCGTCGTGCGAGAGGGGGAGCACGAAGTTCTCGTGGAAGGCGTAGATCAGGCTGAAGGTCAGCTCGTCGTGGTGATACTTGCGGTGCACCGGCTCGTGTCGCATGTAGCGGAGCGTGTCGTTCATCCAGCCCATGTTCCACTTCAGGCTGAAGCCCAGGCCGCCCACGTAGGTGGGCCGGGACACGCCGGGCCAGGCCGTCGACTCCTCGGCGATCGTGAGCACGCCGGGAAAGTGCTGGTGCACCTGCACGTTGAAGGTCTTGATGAGTTCGATGGCCTCGAGGTTCTCGCGGCCGCCGAAGCAATTCGGCTCCCACTCGCCCTCCTTGCGGCTGTAGTCGAGATACAGCATCGACGCCACGGCATCGACCCGCAGTCCGTCGACGTGGTAGCGATCGAGCCAGAACAGCGCGCTGGAGACGAGATAGTTGGCCACCTCGGTGCGGCCGTAATTGAAGATCAGCGTGCCCCAGTCGGGATGCTCGCCCTTGCGCGGATCCTCATGCTCGTAGAGCGCCGTGCCGTCGAAGCGCCGCAGGCCGTGGCCGTCCTTGGGGAAGTGCGCCGGCACCCAGTCGATGATCACGCCCACGCCCGCCCGGTGCAGCGCGTCGATGAGCGACATCAGGGCCTGGGGCGGGCCGAAGCGGCTGGTGGCGGCGAACAGGCCGATCGTCTGGTAGCCCCAGCTGGCGGAGAGCGGATGCTCGGTCGGCGGGAGGAACTCCACGTGTGTGAAGCCCATCTCCACGACATAGGGCACCAGTTCCCGCTCCAGGTCGGCGTAGGTCAGCCAGCGCTGCGGGTCGTCGCCCGGCCGTCGCCAGCTGCCCAGGTGCACCTCGTAGACGGAGAGCGGCGCCTCGAGGGCGTTGCGGGCCGCCCGAGTCGCCATCCAGTCGCCATCCTGCCAGCGGTGGGTGGAGAGATCGACGACCTGGGAGGCGGTCCGGGGGGGCACCTCGGCACCGAAGCCGTAGGGATCGCAGCGATCGCCGTGCGAGCCGTGGACGCCGATGCGGTATTTGTAGAGCGTGCCGGCGCCGAGCCCGGGCACGAACAGCTCCCAGATGCCCGACGGGATGCGCTTCTGCATGCGATGGGTGGCGCCGTCCCAGCCATTGAAGTCGCCCACCACGGCGACCGATTCGGCGTTCGGCGCCCAGACGGCGAAATGCACACCACGCACGCCGTCGACCGCCTCCAACTGGGCCCCGAGCCGCTCGTAGCTCCGCCAGTGCCGACCCTCGCCGATCAGGTGCAGGTCGTAGTCGCTGAGCATGGTGGCGCGTGGGGGCGGGCAGGACGGGGGCGGCGGGCCTACAATCGTGCCACACGTCAGGGCTTCACGCGACGCGCGACGACGGAAACGGCGGCACGCGGACTGCGGACTGTGACGACTGTACCGGCGGAGACGCGCAGGCCATGGGATTCGAGCGGTTCACGCCGGTGGAACGGGCGATCGACGTCTGCGGCACCACGTTCACGTTCTGGATGCCCCCCGACCTGGAGGCGCTGATCGACGTGCAGGCCTTCGAACGCGACGAGCGCATCCCCTACTGGGCCAACGTCTGGGAGTCGGCGATCGTGCTGGCCGAGGAGATCTCCTCGCAGGACGGCGCCGGCCGGCGGTTCCTGGAGCTGGGCTGCGGGCTGGGCCTGCCGGCGGTCGTGGCGGCGCGGCGCGGCTTCGCGGCCCTGGCCAGCGATTACGAGGAGGACGCCCTGGAAGGGGTGAGGTTCAATGCCGATCGCAACGGGGCGGGGGCTCTGGGTGTGCGGCTGCTCGACTGGCGACGGCTGCCCGACGATCTGGGCTCGTTCGACCTCGTGGGGGCCGCCGACGTCCTCTACGAGAAGCACCACGCCGAGGCCCTGGCGGCCGTGATCGCCAGGACGCTCGCCGACGATGGCGTGGCGCTGGTCGCGGATCCCGGCCGGGCGCGGGCCGCGGGATTCGAGCCGGCGGCCCGGGCAGCCGGGCTGGGGGTCGTCAAGCAGCCGGCCCGCCGGCCCCGGGGTCTGACGACGGGGCCCGAGATCGACATCTACCGCGTGACCCGGCCGGCGTGACGCGATTCGGACAGGATATGGCCTCCGCGCCGTCCTTGCCGGGATGGAGACCCGCGGCCAGGAGGGACGGGGCGCGAAGGCCGACGGCTCACTGGCGGGCGGGAACTCACTTTGACCGGGCTCGACCGCCCGTCTACCCTCCCGCCCCGTCGTCGCATCGCCATGGTTCTCCCGGACGCCCTTTCCGTGCGCCTCGCCACGATCATCCCGGCCATGCTGGCGCTCGCCCTGGCGACGGGAGCGGGTCCCCAGGCCGACGAGCCGGCCGGCAGCGGCGCCCCGATCGCGGTCGCGAAGAGCCATCGCCTGGCCCGGGGCCATTGGATGGAGAGCGAGGCGATTCTCTCGCGCCACGGCCGCATCGACGTGTGCACGCGAACCTGGTCGAAGAACGAAGCGGCGGGCTTCCACGGCGCCGTCGTCGTGTTCCTGGTCGACGAACATCAGCACCGTCTCTACAGCACGCGGCCACGATCCTACGGGGTGAATTCCCGGCACCTGCCGGGCGACACGCGCAGCGACGCCTTTCACGAGGAGGTGCCGGCCGCGGTCATCGCCCGGGCCGAAGGCCTCGTCATCCAGCATCTCTACCAGCCCGAGAGCGAGCTTCTCGATCGACTCCGCGATGCGAAGCAGGCCTCCGGCTACCTGGCGGGCATCCTCCGCGACGGCGCGGAGATCATGCTGCTCGGTGCGGCCCCCTGATCCGGGATCCTGGCTCGACGCCATGGCGACCCGGGGCCCGCGTCGCGTCTGCGTCGGGCGGCCGGGGCTGTGATCCCCGACCGCCCGACGCGAGCGCGCAGGGCTTTCGTTCAGGCCACCAGCTTCACGGCCGGCTGCTCGCCGGTGATCCCGATCACGAACTCCTCGAAGATCTTCACGTCGAGTGCCGAGGCGTTTTCGGCCTCGGGATGGAACTGCACGCCGATCGCCGTCCAGTTCTCGATCTGGCTCTCGATCGCCTCGACGACGCCGTCCGGGGCCCGGGCGGTGACGCGGAAGCCGGGGGCCACGTCGTCGATCGCCATGTGGTGCATGCTGTTGACGCGGATTTCACCGTCGCCATACACCCGCTCCATCACCGAGCCGGGCTCGACGACGAGGGCGTGACGGTGGGCCAGGTCGGTGGGGTCCTTGTGGGGGATCGCCTTGGGCAGATCCTCGGGGATGTGCAGGAACAGCGTGCCCCCTTCGGTGACGTTGAGCAGTTGCATGCCGCTGCCGATCGCCAGCACCGGCATGTGCCGGGCACAGATGTGCTTGGCCAGCATGCGGTCGAAGTCCTCGCGGCGGGCGTCCATCGGTCGCACGGCGGGATGGGGCATGTAGCCGTCGCGGCGCGGGTCGAGGTCGGCGCCGCCCACCAGTACCACGCCGTCGAGCAGGTCGAGAAGACGGACGACGTCGTCCTCGTCGGCCAGCGGGGGCAGGATCACGGGAATGCCGCCCGAGGCGGTGATGCCGTCGAAGTAGCCGGCGGCCACGAACGACAGGGCCGCGTGCTCCTTGCGGGTGGAGCGGTAGTCCGAGTTGATGCCGATGAGGGGTTTCGCTGCCATGGGTCCTCCTGACGTCTCGATCACCGCCGGCCACCATCCGTGGGAAGCCGGGCCGCGTGGTCGCGGCGGGGGCGAACGTATCGGCCGCAAGGGCAGTCGCAAGAAAATTTCCGATTTTGTGGTGGCAGGGGCCGTGCCACCACAAGATCGAGTGCTAGCACGCCCGGTGCTAGCAGTTTTCGGGGCCTGGGCAGCCCGACCGTGCCGATCGGGCGGTCGGGAGGGGCGGTCGGCGGCCCCTTTTTTAGCGGCCGTCCTCGGGCAGCTCGATGCCGGGGTTGGCCCGGAGCCTCGCCAGCGCCGCGGCACTGGCGTGGCGCAGGCGGCGGAGCACGAGTGAACCACCGGCGTGCCCAGCCAGCATCACCGCCACGCGGTCGGTCACGCTCGTGACGCCACCGAGCGAGAGCAGCGGATGCCTGACGAGTTCACGGGCCACGTCCTCGCTGAGCGTCGTCAGGCCATTGAGGCTGAGTTCGCCCGCCCGGTGCGTGGCCAGGATGGCGGCAACCGCCGGCGTGATCTGCTCCACAGCGTCGACAAACAGTCCCGTCAGCCCCGCGAAGCCGCCGGCTGCAGGTTGTGCCGCCAACACCCGGGCCCGGCGTTCGTCGAGGTGGCGGAGTCCGTTCAGCGCCAGTTGACCGCGGTGCTGCACGAGTGCCTCGAGCCGGCCGAGGGGCAGGTCCTCGGGCACGCGGATCATCAGCGCGCCCGAATGGCGGCCGAGTTGCTCGGCGACGATGTCGTCGACGTCGACCGCATAGAGGTGGAGGGGGCCCGTGTGGCCCGCCAGCAGGCGGGCCTGCACGGCCGACAGTCGCTCGACCCGCTTCAGGCAGAGGAATCCCACCCGGCTGCCCAGGGCTTCCGCGGCAGCGTCGGAGAGGATGTGCAGCCCGTGCAGGTGGAGCTTGCCGGGATGTCGTGCCAGGTGGGCCGCGACGCGGCTGGGGAGCCGCGCGAGCCCGTCGAGAAACAGGTCGCCGCGGTGTCGGGAGAGGGCGGCGGCGGCGAGGGGCGTGAGCCGCTCGACGCCGCCGAGATAGAGCTCGTGCGCATGCCGGGCCAGGCCGATCGCGGCGCCGGGCCCGAGCCGTCTCAGGCCGTTGAGCGACAGCTCGCCGACGTGCCGGCCCAGCGCTGCGGCCGCGGGGCCGGCGAGCGCAGCGAGGCCATTGAGCGACAGCCCGCAGGCCAGGTGGTCGGCCAGTTCCGCGGCCACGCCGGCGGTGATCGAGCGCAGGCCGTCGAGGTAGAGATGGCCGCGATGCCGGGCCAGTTCCCGGGCCACCGAGAGCGGCAGCCGCTCCAAGCCGTGGAGATGAAGATGGGTCTGATAGTGGCCAAGTCGGTCCGGCTGGCAAGGCTCTGCGGGATGATTCGCGAGTGTCAGGCGTCCCCACGAGGTCGTGGCGATCGGGTCGGAGTCGTCGAACCGGGAGCCATCGTCGTCCACCGGCACCGGCTTCGTGAACTCGCAGACGAGATCCCTGGCCCGGGCGGCGTCGAGATGCCGGATGGAGCCCGTCCGCTCACGGAGATCTGTCTCGGCACTGGACCGGCTCATGAGCGCGCTGCTCCGGAGTCGTGGGATGCGTTTCCCGCTCACGCGGTCGCCTGGCGGCAGAGCGCTATTTTACCCCTCTGCACGAGAGGGCCGATCGGCCGAGCGTGTCATAGGGCGACCGCGGCGCGGCTGCGGATCAGGCGCAGATCCAGACGGCGTCCTTGAAACTTCGCAGCCAGGTCAGCTGCCGCTTGGCGAGCTGCCTTGTCCGCCGCTGCGTGCGCCGGATGGCCTCGGCAACGTCGATCCGTCCGGCGATGACGTCGATCGCCTCCGCGTAGCCCGCGGCCTGGGAGGCAGTGGGGCCGATGCCGCCGGGGCCCGCCAGTGCCGCGCGTGTCTCTTCGACCAGTCCTGCGGCGAACATCCGCTCCACGCGGCGGTCGATGCGGTCGTGGAGCGTGGCCCTGGGGAGATCGAGAATCATCAGCCGGGGCTCGAAGAGCGGATGGGGTCGGGCCGCGAAGGCGTCCGACAGCGGCCTTCCCGTGGCCCGGGCCACCTCCAGACCGCGCACGATCCGCTTCACGTCATGCGGGTGGATGCGGGCCGCCGCCGCCGGATCGACCTCGGCCAACCGGCGGTGCAGGGCCGCCGATCCCCGCTCCGCGGCCTCGGCAACGAGGGCCCGCCGCAGGTCGAGATCGGCCGCCGGCAGCGGCGCCAGGCCATCCCGCAGGGCCCGCAGGTAGAGCGGAGTCCCGCCCACGAAGAGGATGGCCCGGCCGCGACGGCGGCAGTCGGCCACGGCATCGGCTGCAGCGGCCAGCCAGCGGGCCACGCTGTAGGCCTCCCCGGGGTCGACGACGTCGACCAGATGGTGGGGCACGTGGCGCCGGTCGTCCGCGGACGGCTTGGCCGTGCCCACGTCGAGGCCCCTGTAGACGGCCATCGAATCGACGCTGACGATCTCGGCCCCCAGCAGTCGCGCCATTCGCACCGCCAATGACGATTTTCCGGATGCGGTGGGGCCGGACAGGAACCAGCAGTCCTCACCGAGGACCGGAGCCGGGTGTGCCGGGGCGTCCGTGGGCCATGCTAGAGTTGTCGGGTCTGCGTCGGTCGGCTGGAACGGTTCCGGCGCGGCGCCGGAGCCCGTCTGGCCGTTCGGCCGCCGTTCTGTCGGGTCGTGAGGCATCGATGCGTCGGGTCGGCGAGATCCTGGAAGCGCTCGAGGGCGTGGTCGCATCCCGCAAGGGCGGCGCCCCGGAGCGATCGTACACCAGCCGGCTGCTGGCCGGCGGGGTGCCGGCGATCGGCGCCAAGGTGACCGAGGAGGCGGATGAACTGGTGCGGGCCGCGGCCGGCGAGGGGGACGATCGGGTCGTCGCCGAAGCGGCCGACCTGGCCTACCACATGCTCGTGCTGCTGGCGGCCCGCGACGTGCCCTTGAGCCGTGTGGAAGACGAACTGGCCCGGCGCTTCGGCGTCTCCGGCCTCGACGAGAAGGCCGCCCGCCGGCGGCCTGACGGAGGTGCGACATGAGCGACCACGGACAGGAACGGCTGTTGCGGATCGGGGTTCCCAGCAAGGGACGGCTGGCCGAGATCGCGGCGCTGCTGCTCGCCGACGCCGGGCTCGCCTTTCGGCGCACCGATCGCAGCCTGTTCGCCCGCTGCAAGGACATGCCGGTCGAAATCACGTTCCTGCGCACCGACGACATCCCCGTGCTCACGGCCGAGGGTGCCATCGACCTGGGGATCACCGGCGCCGACCTCGTGGCCGAGAGCGGCGCCGACCTCGTGCACCGCCTCGATCTGGGCGTCGGCACCTGCCGGCTCGCCCTCTGCGTGGCGGACGATTCGCCGGTCACCGACCCGCGGCAGCTGGCCGGCCGCCGCCTGGCCACCAGCTTTCCGCGCATCACGCGCCGCTGGCTGGCGCAGCACGGCGTGGACGGACACTTCGTGGAGTTGACCGGCAGCGTGGAGATCATGATCGCCCTCGGCGTGGCCGATGCGATCGTGGACCTCGTGGAGACGGGAAGCACGCTGGCCGCCAACCGGCTCCGGGTGCTGGCCGAGATCGGCCGCTACGAGACCGTGCTCGTGCAGAACCGGGCCGTCCGCGATCCCGCCCTGGCCGATCGCATCGTGCGCCGGCTGGAGGGGATCGTGATCGCGAGGAGTTGGTCGCTTCTCGAATACAACGTGCCGCGGTCGCGGCTGGCCGAGGCGGAGAAGATCACGCCCGGGTTCAACTCCCCCACGGTGATGGCGCTGGAGGATCCGGAATGGTGCGCCGTGCGGGCGATGGTGCGCCGGGGCGAGGCGCACGCGATCATGGAGCGGCTGGAGGCGATCGGCGCCTCGGCGGTGATCGAGACGCAGATCGCCAACTGCCGGCTCTGACCGGTCATTCGGCCGACCGGCCGCGGAGGCGGGCGGCCTGGTCGCGGACCGCCGCCGCCACCTCGGCGTCGAAGGCGTCACCACGGCCCTCCGCCGCCAGCCTGCGGCGCTCGGCCTCGACGTGGGTCTCACGCTCGGCAAGCAGCCGCTGCAGCTTCTTCTGCAACGCCGCCCGCTCCTCGCGCTTGGCCGCCACGTGGGCCGAGAGTCGCTCGGGCGACAGCCCGCGCAGGTCCTCGGGCAGGTCCTCAGGCCGCAGATCCTCGAGGCGGACCTCGGCGCGGGCGATGGCGTCGATCAGCTCGCCGTCCCCCTGCACGACCCGGCCCGTGGCCGCGTTGTAGGCCAGCCGATCGGCGGCAGCCGACGCGCCCGCCCCCTCCGAAGCGGACTGCTTGGCCGCCACCTCGCGGCGCCGGTCCGCGGCCCCGTAGGCCACGAGCGTCCGCCCCAGCGCCCGGTTGACCTCGGCGATCTCCGTGTCCTGTGGGGCGGCGATCGCCACCATGCCGCCCTCCTGGGGCAGGGCGATGAAGCGGCCCTCGGCAAGCGCCGCGATCTCCTTCCAGATCCGTGTCGTGTCGGCCTGCGTGCCGCACTGCACGGCGTTGATCACGAGGCCGCGCTTGACCGCAGTCTGGCAGACGGCCGCATAGGGCACGTCGTCGGCGTAGTCCATGTGGGGCGGCGCGTCGCCCACCAGGAACACGATCTTGAGGACGTCGTCGGCGGCGCTCCAGGAGAGCTTCTCGACCGACTCGTGCAGGGCCTGGTTCACCGATTCGGGACCGTCGCCGCCGCCGCCCGCCGACAAGCCACGCAGGGCGGCGTGTACGGCGTCGATGTCGGCCGTCAGGTCGGTGACCCGCGTGACGTAGTCGTCGCCGCGGTCCCGGTAACCGACGAGCCCGACCTTGAGCTCCGGCCGGGGCGTGGCGGCGATCATCTCGTTGGCGATCGACCAGATCTTCTGTTTGGCTCCCTCGATGAGACCCGACATCGATCCCGTGGTGTCGAGCACGAAGCAGACCTCGATGCGGGGCCTGGCCGGGGCGGCTTCCGGCGGCACGGGCAGTCCGGGACAGGCCGTGGCCGTCACGGACACGAGGAGGGCGACGGCCGTGGAGGCCGCCAGGGGGCCGATCGTGTTGCAGGCGTGCATGGTTCGGTTCCTTGTCGCTCGAGGGCAGGGGAAAACTGTCGTCACTCGCCGATCTCGTACACCGTGTCGCCAAGCAGGAGGTCGACGTTGCGGCCCAGGGCCAGCCAGGCCGCGGCATCCGGATGGCGGTCGAGGAGGGCGAAGTAGTCGTCGGAGTTGAAGGCCACCTTCGTGCGGGACGCCGCCGGCCTGTCCTGCGCGAGCGCGTCGGTCCAGCGGTCGCCGTTGAGATAGAAGGTGCGGCCGCGGATGGAGCGGGCCTGCTGCCGTTCGACCGCGGCTTCGGCCGCACCGCCCCCGGCCTGCCCTCGGGCCGCGAGCACGTTGGCAGCTGCCGGTGCGGCGGCGTTCTCCGCGCGCCTCAGCGCATCGTAGGCCTGGGCACTGCCCACCGCTCCGGCACCGCTGGACTGCTCCCGCGCCGCCTTGAACATCCGGCCCGCCTCGTCGGCCGCCCGGGCATCGGCGGCGAACTCGCGGAGCGTGCGGTCCCGGACGGCGACGTTACGCCGGCCCTCGTCCTCGAGAATCAGCCAGGCCGTGTAGGGCGTGACGATGCCGTGGGCGCGGGCCAGGGCCGCCGCTTCGTCGCGGAGCTCCTTGCTCTCGCCGTGGAGCCTGATCTGGTCGAGCAGGAAGCCCACGCGGCGCACGGCCCAGAGCCGGGGCAGGAAGTCCTGCTCCGCAGCCCGCTCGGGGAACGAGGTCTTGATCGAAAAGCTCCGCCGGGCGCCGTTGACCGTGCCCGAGAGCGTGACCATGGCCTCGCCATGCCCGGTGTAGCGGCCGAAGACGACGAGCTGCTCGCCCTTGAAGAGATCGGGCAGCGGCGCGGGATGCACCTTGAGCAGCCGCACGGGACCTTCGACCACGAGCTCCAGTCCCGCCAGCACGGGGTTGGCGATCTTGGCATAGAAGGTGGAGAGCTTGACCTCCAGGTCCTCGCCGGGCAGCACGTATTGGCTGGCCGCACGCGTCCGCTCGGCGATGCCGTCGAGGAGATGCGTGTTCACATCGGTGCCCACGCCCAGGCAGAACACGCGGATCGTCCGGTCGCCGACGGCCGTGGCCGTCATCTCGAGCAGCTGCTTGCCGTCGGTCGTGCCCACGGTGGGCAGCCCGTCGGTGAGGAAGACCACGAAGCAGGGGCGGGCGGGATCGCCGCCGGCCGCCACCCTGAGGGCCCGCTTCAAGGCGTCCTCGATGGCCGTGCCGCCGATCGGCTTCAGGCCGCGGACGAACCCCAGGGCCTTGTCGCGGGCCGCGTCGTCGATGGCGGTCAATCCGTCGAACAGCGGCTCGGCCTCGGTGGCGAATCGCACCAGGTCGAAGCGGTCGCCGGGATTGAGGTTGCGCAGGCAGAACTCCAGTGCCTTGCGGGCCTGGCCCAACTTGTCCCCCTCCGCCATCGAGCCCGAGGTGTCGATCACGAACACCACGTCCTTGGCGACGATGGCGTCGCCGTGGGCCTCCGTCGGCGGCGCGGCGAGCAGGGCGAAGGTGCCCTCCTCGCCGTCGCGGTGCAGGAGCATGCCCAGGCCCAGGTCGTCGCGGGGCTCGACGGCGTGGAACAGACGGAAGTCGGTGTCGGGCCTCGTGTCGCGGGCCTCGAAGCCCACGCTGGCACGGCGGTCGCCGTCGCGGGCGATCTCGAGCGAATGGCTCGGCGAGTAGATCGACTTCAGCGGCTGCTTCGTCTCCAGCGACACCTTGAGCGACAAGGAACGAATCGGCCGCGCCGAGAATTTCTCCGTGTTCAGCGGATAGACGTATTCGACGAGGCCGCCGTCCTGTCGCAGCAACTGCGAATAGGTGAGCTTCACGCGCTTCGGGGCGTGGGGCTCGATGGGGAAGATGCGGACGCGGAACAGGTCCTGGCCGGCGTATTCGAGCAGGGCCGGATCCTTCATGCGCCGCACGATGTCCTCGTAGATCTTGCGGGCCTTGTCGGCGTCGAGCAACTCGGCCTCGGTC
>Ga0129333_10003859_pt1 | contig 14054 bp, 14 predicted proteins | sample CPB6_08_DNA_FD_94474 | JGI IMG/M metagenome (GOLD analysis project Ga0129333, IMG submission 94474) | Freshwater to marine salinity gradient microbial communities from Chesapeake Bay, USA - CPBay_Sum_0.6_0.8_DNA | ecosystem: Environmental > Aquatic > Marine > Coastal | place: USA: Chesapeake... | reverse complement strand
TTGAAGAGATCAACTAGCCGCAGGCGGTTCTGGGTCGTCATCGTTCCAAGGAGATGAGATGGACATCGGACCACCCAGAAGGCGGCTTTCTCCAGTCTGCTCAGGCGTAGGCTTTTCGTGTTTAATCACAGGCTGACGTTTGTTTCGCTCCATTTCAAGATCAATCACCTGATTGACCTTTTCAATTTCACGATCCAGTCGTGGCGTCAGAGTTGCGTGAAACTTGGCTTGTTGCGCAGCACGCAGTAGGTGATGCCGCCAATCACGTTTGTCGTAACGCCACAACCAAACAACGTCAGCGTTCAACGCTTTGGGAACAGAATCTTCAGCGCCTTCACAACAAGCTGCACCCAAGAATTTTCTTTAATGGGCAGCAGGGCAATGATTTCAGAGCCGGCAGCGATCACAATCGCAATGGCGGCAGCAGTGGTGGGATCCATGACGAAATAGCGTCTGATACCAGCTTATTGCTTGATCTCCAGCTTTATCAACCGTTGCTCGTGATCAAGGATACGATCATCCATTTTCCCAATCTTTTCTTCAAATTTAGTTTGATTTTGAAGAACATCATCAAGCTTGGTCGGTACCGTGTACACCAGGTAAAAGATGCCAGAGGCCAAGGCCACAGTTGCTGCAACGCCAATGCCAGCAATGGTTTCTTGTTTGACTCCACGCCAAAAACCATTCTCAGACATCACACGTCTGCAGCTACGTTTAGATCTTACCGTCCTTGCCCACGGGTCAATTTGCGACCATGGTTAGGCAAGGAATGTTTTCCATTTCCCTGTCGTGTTTTTTTGGGTTTTGCGGGCACATGCTGAACGCGTGCGGTGCCCGTTTTTGATTTAACGGCCATAGTTACCTCCAGCCATTACCAGCAGGCTCCAGCCGCTAAGTAAAAGCAAAAATAATCCCGTAAATGCCATTACGGTCATTGTGGTTGTTGCGGCCAAATAACTTTCCAAGGGAAACCAGCTTGTGTCGTCACATTACGTAGTTCTTGGCGATAAGAAGCCCAAGCGGCGCGATCGACAGGTGCGTCTGGTAATTGCGTCCAATCACACCCCTGCAGCAATTCATTGCGTTGCTGGCGCACTTCATTTGCTTTTTCCTTAGTGCGTTCTTCAATTTCTTTTGCACTTGCTTGGCTTACCTGCCAAGTCTGAAGCCACTGTTTGTTTGTCAGTGTTGGATTGCACTGATTTAGGTTTTGCGTGGCTGGATCGTAATCTGGCGCGGGCTGTTCAACTACAGGGAAAACGCTGTAATCCGACAGACGTTCATCAGTAAGTTCGCTTGGGAAGCTGGTATTTGGATTGTCACGCCTAAGTGCCTCTACTGAGTAGGGAAACACCGTGACGGTTTTGTTGGGGGCAAGAACGTACATGGTTTTAGAGGGTTACTCTGCGAATGGCGCGAACCGGGTAGCCATCTGATTTAAGGTCATTGGCCTGAAAACCACTGCCAAAGAATAGCCGCCAAGCATTCGTGGAACTAGCTTGGGTCGACGACCAATGATACGCCGCATCAAAGGCTTCTGATCCAGTGCTCTGAAATGCCGCCACCGAAGTTTGAGCAGGAGTCCCAGAGGTGTAATTGGATGTTCGTTTAGGCACTGAATAATCATTGATGCCCCATCCGGTGTTGTTGCTGGCGGTCGTCGGTTTCAAGTTGTAATAAATAATATCGAGTTCGTATCGGGCAGGTAAATACCAATCGCTATAGCCGTTAATCGTTAATCCATCACAAAAATTGGCCGCTGGATGGTTTGCAATTCCAGCCGTAACCATCGCATCGGTGTTGGCTTTGCCGTCGTAAGAACTTGTTGTTCCACTGGTTGAAGTATCGGTTGTTTTCCATGCGTAGTTGGTGGTCAATGTGTAATTAGTGCCGCTCGCCCCACTAGCACTTGGAGCAACAATCAACGCATGAGTTGCTACACCATTGGCGGTATGACTTATTAGTCCACCAAAATATCCGCCTTCAACGCTCAAACCTATATTGGCTGGATCCAAAAAATCAAATGCACCAAGATTTCCGGCGGCAGCTCTTAATCCGTTGGGAATCCTCATGCCACATCCCCCACATAAGCACCATAAACCTGGGTGCTAACTTTCCACAACTGAATAACCGTATAACCACTGGTGGCCAATGTTGGCGCACTTCCGCCAGTCCATTTAATGCCTCCACTCCCCCATGTGCTATCGGTCCAAGTCAAAGTGTATGCCGTGCCATCGTTAATCATCATCGTCACAGATTCACCGGCTGCAAAATTTGTGGCTTTTGGAGTACGACTTGCCCCAAGGGTTATAAGTTGCACGCTTCCGTTGCTTGGGTCTACTTCAAAAGCGGCGCCGTCCGTAATGGTGTAAACATCCTCAAGAATCGTGCCGATAATGGCAGGATCAGTCAGTGTTTTATTAGTAAGTGTTTGCGTGCCAGTTAGGGTTACGTCGCCGGTAGCGGGTGTGGACCAGCCCAAAACACCTGAGCCGTTGGTATTTAATACTTGTCCATTTGTCCCATCGGCAGCGGGCAGCGTCAGGGTGTAGTTCGTTGCAATGGAGCCAGGCGCTTGCAGGGCAACCCAGTTGCTGCTGTCCAGATCGGCAAAACGCAGATCACTTTGGGCGTTGAGCGTTACATCACCCGTCAGGGTGCCGCCAGCCAATGCAAGATAAGTGCTTGCAGCAGTAGTCGAGGTCAGATAACCGCTAATGCTTGCACCGCCCGGAATCGTGACCGTGCCAGTAAACGTCGGGCTGGCGATCGGGGCATAGGTGCTGGCCGCTGTCGTCGTGCTCAGCAGACCAAGATTTGCAGCAGTGACATCGCCTACGGTGATCCATGCGCTGTTGGCACCGTTCCGCAACTTCAAAAGTGCCGGACTGGCGCTGGTATCAATCCACCATTGGTAGGCGTAGGTGGTCGATGGGGCTGTCGATCCGCTGTTTTGACTGACAACAGCCGCCAAGATGCTGTTAAGTTCCGTGCGGAAGTTGGCGCCGCTCTGGTTGGCTAAGACGTAATCAGTTGCCTGGCTCATGCGATTTGCCTGCCGTGGCCGACAGCCTGGTAATCGAAGGTCTTGCTTACTATGCTACCCGCACTGTTTCGGAAAGTCACGGTAAACCCAGTTCGGCTGGCGCTGGCAACCGTGAAATAGTCGCCCGTGGCCATGTCCTGAGCTGTGATGCCGACGCTCGGTGTTCCGTAAAAAGCGGCTGGGAAGGTAACGGCGTAAGATCCAGCGCCACTGCTGAGGTTCCGTTGCTGCTCTGTGCGGCGTTGCAGTTTTGTGATGACGCCCAGCTCCTCAATAATGATGTTTTGAGCTGCGTCCCCACTGGTTGCAACCACCTTGAATTGCAAACCACGTCCCCGAGTCGTGTTGTTCACAAAGGGCTGCCAAGCCCCCCAAGTCGGTGTTCCAGATGGGTTGTCCGTTGTTGTGCGTACATACAAACCACAGTTGGCGGCACCTAGATCATCGCCATCAACAGAGCCCCACAGATCAATATCATCAAGCCTGTCATCCCAAAGGTTTCCGGCTTCAAAGGCGCGAGTTTTTAATATCGTCTGAATGTCAACGTCATAAACAGCGCCAAGATCCAAGGTCTCATAAAACTGATAACTGCCCTCGGATACAGCCCCGCCGATGTAATCAATTAATCCGAGTGCGTCCCAGTCGCCATCTGTAGCCATATCATCAATCAAGGCGCTAGAAGTCAAAATCAAACCGCCCTCGTCGGTGCTGTAATACATGTCGGTGGCGGTGCCATTAAATGGCGGGCTGTTGTCCTCCTCGCGGTATTCCTGAACCAAGAACGCATCTTGAGGTTCGGGCAAATCAACAACGACACTGGCCACACCAGCCGACTCGTTGCCCAAGCTGTCTACGGCACGGATGAAATATGTGCCCTCAAGCAATGGGACAATCTTGCGTGTACTGCTGCCAGCAACGGCTGGCACAATATCGTTTGACTTGCCCCAGCTAGCGGTTCCGTCCGTGATTGAGGTATGGCGAATCCGAATTTGACCGCCGATGCGAACGTCAATATCAACGCTTTGCGGCCAGTACAGCTCGGCACTTTTGCTGTCGATTGGTGCAATAAAGAGATCGGGGATTGTCGTGGGCGGCGCTGTTTTACCGATGGCATCAAACACAAACGGTGTAAACGCCGATGCCTTGCCGCCCGCATTGGCCGAGGCAACTTCAATGCTGTATTGGCCGATGGAGGAATTAACAATCTCGTAGTCGGGCGAGACTGTTGTATCCGTGACCCAGTTCCCAGAACCAAGGCGATACCGAATTTTGTACGATGCGGCTAAGGGTGATGCAGCCCAGCCAATAATGATCTTGGACAGCACTTGGCCATTGTTTTCGTATAGAAGCTCCTCGCCGCGTAACTGAACTGGCGCCGGAGGTGGCTCGTTTAGATTTGTAATATCACGAGTCGTCAGCGGAACATCACGCTCGATATAGGCATACTTGCTGGCGTTATATGCCAATGCACTTATTGCATAAGTCCCGTCGTCGTTTTCTGCAATAGAAATTACCCTAAATTGCTGCGTTTCAACGCTGGCATCCTGATAAATCCAAATCGAATCAGGCGTAGGTGCTTGGCTAAAGCTACTAGCCAGATTAAACGTAGTACCGGAATAACTAGAGATTGATTTTGTTTCAACGGTGCCGTTTGGCAGCACCACGGATAATGTTTTGCTGACGCCAGCAAATCGAATACCGCTGACACTATCAACAACAACTTGGCTGGCTGTAGCGGAAACAATCCGCCCTCCGCAACGTTCACCGGCGCGAACAGGGTCGGCGATTTCAATGATCTGACCTGGGCGAACAATGGCACCAGCATCAAGCCCAGTTGAAAAGGAGACCGTCTCTGTTTCGTATTGCTCGGAATACAAAAGCCATTCGCCAAGCCGACGCGCTTGCCCTCTGCTGGTACAAGCAAATGCATCAATTTCCGTCTTAATCACGCCGTATTTACGGATTGCGTCTTGGTTTTCGACAACTTCAAATCCAGTGTCCCTGGAATCCATGTCGAAGTATTTGACCACCGCTACGGTGTGGCGTGTTTTTAGGCTGCTCCCGCTGTAAGCAAAGCCCTGTTCGGTGACATTGCTGGGCGTAAATAAATAACTCGGGTCGGTTGGGCGATCCTGCGAAATGGTGACTGATCCTGCGCTCCAATAGGGCATGGCGCGGAAGACCGACGAAAGCTGATTGATTACTTTGTAAGCTTCGTCTTGGGTTTGAATATTGACGTTGCAGCTAAAGCGTGGCTCTGTACCGCCAAGTCCGTCAGGCACCAGCTCGTTGGCATAGACAGATGCCGCATAAAACGAAAACTTATCTAGCTTTGTAGTGTCTAGGTAATTGCCTGTTCCGTATCGGGTTGAAGTCAGCAGATCCCATAAACACCAAGCTGGATCAGAAGTCCAAGCAGCAGCAGCAAAAGTGCCTCCCCAAACGCCTGCGTAGGTAATTCTTCCGTTGGTTTGGTCAACGGTGCCATTGTTGGGGATACGAACCTTGAGGCCACGAATTTTATAGGTGCGCTCAGGAATATTGTTGAATTGGTGTGCGTCAATCCGTATGCCCATGAGGGCGCTATTGGGATACCGAAGTCGTGCATAAATGATTTCGGTATAACTGGTCCAAAATAAGTCCCCTTGAATTTTGGGGTCGTTGAAATCTTCTGCAGCTCGATAAACACGAATGCTGTAGGGTCCGGTCTGGGTGAAATTGATCCGATACTCGCGTTGATACGCATCAGCAGTGCGGCCAGCAATTACATCGGCAACAACCTTGGTGTATGCACCACTGTTATACGAAACCCAAATTTCCAGCCCGATCGTGTTGCCTTCAACATCACCCTTGCTGGTAATTACTTGAAGTGCAGGAATGGTTACGGTTACACGGACAGCGTTAACGTTGACATCGGAAATGGTGCGGGTGACAGGTGCGCTTTGTTGAACTTTTACGCCAACCGCAGTTTCGTTCTGTACGGTATAAGCCAAGGGGATGTAGTCCTGCCCTTGAGTTCCATACCGTGGATACAGTTCTAGATTTTGAAAGTTGTAGTCGCTTGTTTGGGGAGCAGCAGGGTTTGCGGTTGGGTTGAGAATTGGAGTGTTATCAAAATAAATATCCTTGAGCATTGCAGCGTCATAGGCCGCAGTGCCTCTCGTATAACCCCTAGTGGATGGGAAGCCTTCAATTTCACCCTCGCCAAGTAGATCAAGGATCTCGGCGTATTGGATTGAGTCGAGGGTATCTGGCTGTGTCTTGGGTGTGTATGCGCCTTGAGCACCACTACCGCCACCCTTACCGCCGCCGCCACCGCCGCCACCGCCGCCAGCACCAATAATCTGGGTCATGCCGATACCTTCTCGGTGCTGATGCCAGCAGAAATCACGATACTGCCAACCAATGCCTCGCCATAAATTACGGGCACCGGCGTACCTTGCCTGCTGGTGTTTTGAACGCCTGAAAAGCTATACGATTTGCGTGGGTCCGAAGCACTGTCCGCTCCGGTAGAGGTCAACTCCTGAGCTGCTGGTGTAAGTAACTGAGCCACACCACCAAGCACAAGACTGGCGCCGACAGCAACAACAGCAGTACCGACGGTGCCAATTCCCATAAACCCGCCCAAAGCTACGCCGGCAGATGCAATACCGCCTGTGACAACAGCTAAAGCAATCAAGCCAACTCCGGCCAGTATCTGCCCAGTACCACCACCCGCGCCAGCAACAACGGGAATGATTGAAATATCCTCGGCAATGTCACTGCTTAAGTGTAAAAACTCTGGTGTCTTTCCTAGCTCTAGAGTAGATTTTCCAATCTTTATTTTGTAATCGTATTGGTACATATGTTGTTCGACGCCAGGGAAGTTTGCCATTAAAAAGCGGACCGCCTCGGCAGGTGTGCTTACTTCTGCCCTGAACACACGCCTTTTTAGAAACTTGGCCAGCGGTCCATAAACGCGAACAGCACGGAGCATCTCAACTACCTCGGCTGGAATGGCGCAGCACGCAGCCTGTGCTCTTCAAATAATAGCCACCATACACGTCACGACTACTGAGCCGGCCACGCAAATGGTGCAAAAGTGTTTGATGGTCTAGGTAGACACCGATATGGTTGTGACGCTTGTGTTCGATGGCCATCAAAACCAGATCGCCGTGCTGGATCTCCTCCAGTGGCACCTCAAAAAATCCGGTATCAGACCAGCAACGATCAAACATTGGATCCTCGGAAAATGTCTGCATGGATGGCGGCCTTGGCCAATCACGCAAGTTGATCCCAACCACTTCTGCGTACCAGTCGCGTGCAAGGCTCCAGCAATCTGTTACGCCCCAAACCCATTCGCGGCCAATCAACGGCGCCTTGTAGCCCTCGGGTTTGATTTCAGACCACTGACCGTCATGCGGACTGTAGATATGCCAAGGAATCCCACTCTTTTCGCACGCCACACGATCGGCTTGGCTTGGTTCGCAAGTGGTTATCGGGTGACTATGAAAAACGCCGACAACCTCGCCGGCATCTTCGGCCTTCGCCCAATCATCGGGATCTAAAAAGAAAAAATCCTGATCCGTGGCAAGGTTCTTGCATGGCCAATACTTTTGCCGGCCTTTGATAATTACAACTAATCCACAAACCTCACGGCTCAGATCGCTATTGGCGTGTTCAATCGCTTTGGACTTCCAACTAGTCATCAGAAATACTGCCCAATACCAGGGAATGAGCCAAACGGTAGATCAACATTTGATCCGAAACGCACCTTGCAGCTACTGAGGCGCTTGCCGCAAATGTCCTCCGCTGTTCCGCCACCAGTGCCAGTGGCAATCTTTGGCTCAGTTGTGTTGCTATACCCGATGGAATACAAGACGTTGCTGCTACCGTCGTCCAAGACCAAATTGCCATCATTTTGCAGCGTCAATGTTCCAACTGAGCTGCTAACGCCAGTGATTCTGTATTGACGGCCTGATTCTGTAATGGTCCCACGGGGATGATTTCTGAATGGGTTGTTTGAGCTTGTTGTAATCAAAAGATCCAGCCACTCATCTCGATACCACTTTCCAGTGCTGCTAATAAACGTGGTGCTATTCAATGTCCAAGATTTGGACTCGCCGCTGTAATGCGGGGTTGGCGTCGTTGGCAAATTGACGTTTGCCGTGCCGTTGAAGCGAAGGGTGATTGAGCGAGCGCCAAGCGTGAAGGTTCGGGTCACGTTCTTGGTTGTTCCCGATTGACTTGTCCCGCTGCCGAAAATCTCCCAGAAGAAGGTATGAGCGCGGTTGTCGCCAGTTTCACTTTTAACGGTGGGCTCCACAAGGCTGCTATAACCAGCATTCCATAGGTTGGTGGCGCCACTGTTGATGCTTAAGTTGCCATCGTCCTGCATGGTCAACGTACCAGTTGCAGGCGTTGTTGATGGAACTGTCGGCTCTACGGTTGATGGCGTTCCGCTATACCAGAGGTATTGACCGGCAGCGTTATAAATGACAAGGTTGCCATCTGGCTGCAGCCACAACAATGTGCCAGTGTTATAGGGATAATTAGGACCATTCCAGCTTGCCCATTTGACGTTGAGGGAATTGTCATAGAGCACAAAGTTGCCATCAGCTTGGAACCAAGCAAAGGTTGCGCCAGAACCCGCCGTATTTGTTGCCCAGGTAACAACATTGGCTTTGTTGGTAATTACCAAATTTCCATCAGCCTGCATCGTGAGGCGATACCAGCCGTTGCTGCTGTAAATAGACTGCCCGCTCAGTAACTTGCTCGCATTTGTATTGCTAGCCGTTATCTTCCCAGTCCCGGTTTGAAAATTAGTGGCAGGAACGTAAACGGTTGTTCCCTTGATGCTTGTGTTGGAGTTCCAGACCGCAACGCCATCGGAAATTCGGTAGACAACAAAATTGCCATCTGGCTGGAACCAGGCATAAGCTGCGCCGAAGGTAGACGTTGACCACACGGCTACGTTTGCTTTGTTGTAAACCACAAGGTTGCCATCGCGCTGCATCAGTAACTGATACCAGCCATTGGCAGAGGTCAACGAATCGCCCGCATAAAGTTTGAAGCCAGAACCGGCGGTGGTAACGCTGCTAGTCCCAGCCGTAAAGTTTGTCGCGGCAACCATAGCCGCAGAATCAAAATCGCCCTGTGGATAGATGAGCGGTAATAACTTGGCAAATTCCAGCGTATTGATTGAAGCTAGGTTTTCAGTATTCGCGTACCAAGTGGCAGCCCCTGTTGCGTCATAAACAACAAGGTTTCCATCTTCTTGGTAAATAAATCTGGACTGTCCTTTACCGAAGGTGAGGGAGTTCCAAACAGCAACCAACGCCTTGTTGTAAATAACTAGGTTGCCGTCTTCCTGCATCAGCAGGCGATACCACCCATTTGCCGAAGTCAGGTATTCGTTCGGACCAAGGCTCTGGCCTGCAGTTAGGGTTGCGTCGTTGAAAACAAAATTGGTGGCGACAACCGTAGACAGTGCATTGTCGTTTTCATCAAACCCTGCTGCTCCTGTATAACCACACTCTGAACCGCGATAAACCCATTGGCAAACGCTGGAGATGCACTGCCGACCAGGAAGACGAACACCGGCAAGATCAAGTGAAGACGTTAACTCAAACTCAACAATGTCTCGGTTTTCGGTGACCTTTCTATCGACATAGTATACCTCCCTAGGCATTTCCGCAGAAGGATCAGGGCTGCCAAACGGGTTCTGATTATTCTCAAAATTGACAGCGTCCAAATAACGAGCGCATGTTCTAATTCGTATTACCTTGGCGCCAATTAGGTCGTTGCCAGGGGTTGCATCATTAACGTTTAACAGAATGGAGGTGATTGTCCCGAAGAGGTTGGAGACCCGAAGGGTTGGGCGGGGTAGCGTGCCACTGCCGTTATATTCAAACCCTGTTGCTTCAATCGGATAAGCCTCGTATTTGGTTCCGTTCCAAACAATCGCGCCAGGGAACAAACGCGAGTTAACGCCAGAATGAAAATAATAGATGTTGGTATTGCCATGTAGATTGGCATATGTATGGAGCTGGAATAGCTCAATAATTGCCGACGGCGAAAACGACTGAAGCTCACTGATGATCGCGGTCATGGTTCAAATACTTGCACAAATGTTGCGGTGATAATGTTGATGTTCGCGTATTGCAATTCTCGATTCCAACTTGTGCAAATATATTTTCCAGTGCCACCCCCAGCAGGTGGCGTCCAATTAAACGACTCGGCTCCTCCTCGCGCATCAAAAAACGCTTCAATTGCATCAGCGTCAGAATTACTTTTTGCCGTCCACCTTAAATCCCATGATTTTGGATTTGTATTCAATCCATATCGAAGTCTCTGCTGATAACCATCACCAAATTGCGTTGAGCGAACACGTGGTTCACTTTTTTTGTTCAGGCTGAAATCAGGTGTTGTCCCACCAGTACTGGTGCCAACCGTAGTGTCATTGAAAGTGGCCATTATGCGAGCAAGCCTCCGGGGCGCTTCTGCTTAATCAATTCTGCCTGTACTGCAGCCCCAACAGCACGTCCCAATGCATTTGCATCAGGTGCATTTCCTTGCACGCTGGAGCCGCTTGCATCGACGTTGACAACGACATTGACGCCACCACCACCCTTCATGGTCACTGGAATTGTGCGACCATCGGGCAGTGGCACATAGGCTTCAGGGCGGCTGCCTTCGCCATAAATCGCCATCTGTGGGCTGGTTGCGATGCCACCACCCGCGTAACGCTTGAGCTTGAGCGGACCACCAGCGGACATGATGCCGCCCATGGCGAAGCCATATTGAGCGACTCCCTGATTAAAAGATGCAACAACATCGGTTGCAGGAGCGGCTGGCGTAAATATGCGCCGCATAAAGCCAATTGACTGTTCAATAACAAAGATTCTCAGCAATTGACGAGCAATGTCTTGCAGCACAGTTGCAGCAATATTTTGCAAACTTGCGCCCCAATTTTCGCTGCCTTGAATTAACAAATCAAAAGTATTTGTCATGCTGCCGCCAATTGCATCGTAAATGCCGCCAAATTGACGAGCGTGTTCATTGGCAAGAAGTTGTTGTTCTTGCAGTTGGAAAACAGTGGATAGTTGATCTTTGGAAATATTGACGAGTGCCTGCTCTTGGTTTATTTGCGTCCTCAACGTATCCGCATAGGTTGCATTGCCTTGTCGGATGGCCTCTTCAAGAGCTGCACGTTTTTCAACAAGTTGAGCCTCGGGAAGGCTGATCTCCTGATAAAAACGACGCGCCTGTTCGAGGCGTAATTGTTCTTGTTCGTAACCAAGACGAGCGGCAGGAGAGGTGGCCAATCCTCCTCGCATACCAGCAATTTCAGTAGCAAATCCAATTCGACGCTCGAATCGTTGACCACGATTTTGAACTTGATTGATTTGCTGTTCTAACCGAAGTTGCAATTCTGCTTCTTGGCGCTGAAGGCGACGTTGTTGTTGCTGTCTGATTAACAGCTCTTGCTGCCTTCCATAAATTGCAGCAGTTTCACGAACAGTGCCATTTATTTTTGCCTCAATCATTGCAGCCTGATATTTCCGATCAAAAATCGCCAGCTCTCTTTGTTCGATAGCTTTTAGCTCGGTGACACGTTGCTTGGCATTTTGCAGTTCAGTTCGTGAATAATCTGCAATTTCTCTTTCAACTTGTTGAACTTGATCGCCAATTTGTAGGTATTCCAGATACGCATCGGCTTGGCGCTTTTGCAGCCTCAAGCGTTCATCAGCAGCTTGCTTTGCTTCGCGTGCGGCACGTTCGGAATCGCGCTGATTTTCTTCTTGAACTTGCCGATCTATCTCTGTAATACGCTTTTGATACTCAAGATTTATTTCGCGAACACGAAGTATTTTTAATTCTTTGCTAATTTCACCCGCTTTTTGCTGCCTGATTATTTCGTTATATGCAACAATTTTTTCACTTAAAGCAACTTGTTTTTGAGTGATTGAATATTGTTGTGAATTTGTTCCAAGTATATAACGAGATGCTTTGCCTTGAGCTTCAAGAAGCGCATTCTGATCTTTTTGAGCTGCAACCTGATTTTTCGCAACTTGAGTTAATGCATCTTGTGTTGGACCGGTATCACCAAAAAGTTTTTGGAATGATTCGCTCTTGTATCTAAATTCTTCAAAACGAGCGGAAACCGCCTGCAGAGTCAATAAAAGTTTTTTGAATGTTTTGTCAGTATTTTCAACTCTTTCACCCTGCCTTCTTAACGCTTCTGCATTTTCCTTGCCAATAACAGCGGATAGCTGCCGAATTGCTTCACTAGCAGCAGCTTGTGTTTGGCCAGACTTTTGTAAATTGCTGATGTAGTTTTTTGTCGTTGGATCTAAATATCCAAGTTGCTGTTCAAGGAAACCAGCGGCATCACCGCCTTCACGAAGTGATTTGGCAAAGTCTCGTGCGCTTTGAGCAATGCGATCAAAAATCTGACCAATAGCACCGCCAGCAATCTGACCAGCAAAACCTTGCCCAATAAATGAACCGGCAGCAGAGCCAAGAATTGAACCAGCTCCTGCTCCAAACATCGCCGGGAAGCCGACACCCAAACCTAAGCTTTCCAACTGTTGAGTTGTCGCCTCGCCTCTTTGGCGCTGTAAGCGAAGCTGGGCAACCCTAGTAGCTCTTCTGGCGCGAGATAACTCCAATGCGCCTGGGGCAAGATTTAAGCCGCCCGTGAGCTGTTGCAAGCCGCGTTCGGTGTAAGCAGGCAGGGCAAGTGGACCGCCAACATTCGGAGCCAAGCGACCGCCAATATCGCTCAGAGCTTGTGAACGCATTGCAGACATACGCTCTCTGTTCTGAGCGCGCATGTATTCAACTGTGCTTGCATTTGCAGCCGCTTCGTCCTGAGCAAGTTTTGTTTTTTGACGTTGAAGATTTTGGCTGAGTCCAGTAATACCAAATTGCTCACGAGCCAGATCAGTTAATCTTTGCTGCGCTTGCACTGCAGCAGCATCAACAGGTGCTGGACGGCCTAGGTATGCCCTTGTTGCAGCAGATGGCGTAAGATTTGCTGCTCCTTGGCGAGCGATAACTTCTTGAACCGTTGGTGCTTGTGTCCCGCCTGGAAGTCCCAGGTATGACCTCGTCATAGAGCTGGGCGTCAAATTAGGAGCGCCTTGGCCAGCTACAACGCTTTGAACCGTTCGTTCAACATTCCGATTGATTGAAGCTGGTGTATTGAGATAACGCGCCGTTGAAGCCGAGACGGAACTAATTGCTCTTGAAGCTTTATTAGCTACATCCGTAACATGAACATATGTCCGCGATATTTTTTGTAGTTCAGTATTGAGTTTCTTGATTTCGGAAGATGCAACCGCATAGGCATCCGATGAACCCGAAACATTTGTTCGTATCTTTTCCCATAAATTGATTTGCGCCTTGAGAGTGCTAATGCTGCTTCCAGAAGATTTGACTACCTCTTTAATTTTTTCAACGTATTCGCCAAGATCAAGAGAACCTTGATTTGTTGATTTGGCAAGTTCATTGACAGTTTTTTTAAGCTGCTCTAACTGTTGACGATTTTTAACGTCAACGACAATTTGAACGGATGTCTGGTTTTGCTGCGCCATTACCGTTTCCGAGTGTCGTTCATGCAGATGAGAGCAGCTCGCTCCATGACCTGTATGCCTTCAAATAAAGCGACAGGCTCAGCCACTGCATACAGCTTACATAGCCATTCCAAACTCGGGTAGTGCAAACCAACAAGACCAGACATGCTGGCCTGCCACTGGGTGGATAAACGCACAAACATCATCACGATGTCCCAGTTCTCTTCCCAGACTTCAAAATCTTGAGAAGCTGAATCCAAATGCAAAGAGGCAAGCTGTTCAGGCGTTGCCCCTAATGCTTTCAAATCATCTTCGCGTTCATCAACTACGCCGCCCCGCACCCAGTATTGAGCGGCGTTTTCTAGTTTTTTCTTGAACCCGTGTAAATCGCTTCAACGTAAGCGTTCATGATTCCGCGCACGGCGCAAGGATCATCGCAAAGGGCGACG
>Ga0129333_10003858_pt1 | contig 14054 bp, 11 predicted proteins | sample CPB6_08_DNA_FD_94474 | JGI IMG/M metagenome (GOLD analysis project Ga0129333, IMG submission 94474) | Freshwater to marine salinity gradient microbial communities from Chesapeake Bay, USA - CPBay_Sum_0.6_0.8_DNA | ecosystem: Environmental > Aquatic > Marine > Coastal | place: USA: Chesapeake... | reverse complement strand
CGCCGCCGATCCGCGCGTCCGCGTAGCCGTCGTCACGGGCGCCGGGCGAGGATTCTGCTCGGGTGCGGACCTGAGCGTCCTGGCTCAAGGGCCCGAGGCGCTTGACGGCTTCGTCGCCCAGACGTCCGACGACGTGCTGCCCACCACGGCGCTGACTGTCGACATCCCCGTCGTCATGGCCGTCAACGGCGCCGCTGCGGGCCTCGGGTTCGTCATCGCTCTTACCGGTGACGTGTGCTTCGCCTCGCCGCAGGCGCGGTTCATCTCGGCATTCTCGCGCCTCGGACTCGTGGCGGAGTATGGCGTCGCGTGGCTGCTACCCCGCATGATCGGGCGCCAGCGAGCCGCGGAGATCCTGCTGAGTGGCCGCCCCCTCGACGCCGACGAGGCATGGCGCCTGGGCATCGTTCACTCTGTCCACGACGATTGCCTGGGAGCCGCGATGGACTGGGCACGCGACGTTGCCGCCCACTGCTCCCCCTCATCGCTTCGCACTATCAAGCGGCAGCTCAGCGACGCCGACACGGAGGGGCTCGATCCCAGCACCACAGCGAGCCTGGCTCTCATGCGGGAGTCCTTCCGCGGCCCCGACCTGGCGGAGGCCCTCGTGGCCAAGGCGGAGCGCCGGCCCCCGTCGTTCGGGGCCTAGTCCAGCTGGCCGGCGTAGGCGAGGGCCATGCGCACGAGCCGCCCCTGGCCGCCGGTCATCTCCGCCTGGAACGTCTCAGAAGCGGCCTCGTCTGGACTGATCCACGTGAGGTCGAGCGCGTCCTGGCTTGGCGCGCAGTCGCCATCGCAGGGTACGACGTACACGAGGCTGACTGCATGCTGTCGGGGGTCGTGGTAGCCGGTCACACTGGGATCGGGGAAATACTCGGCCACGGTGAAGGGCGCGGGATCCAGGGGCAGGCGTGGCAGCGCCACCGGACCAAGGTCCTTCTCGATGTGCCGAAGCAGCGCCTCGCGGAGCCTCTCGCCGTAGAGCACGCGGCCGGACACGAGAGCCCGACTGATGGAACCATCCGGCATCGCGCGCAACAGCAGGCCGACTGAGGTGATGGATCCAAGGGAGTCGACACGTACGGGAATGGCCTCGACGTACACCATCGGCAGCCGCTCTCGCGCCTGCTCGAGGTCGCCTTCAGTCAACCACGAGCCTCGAATATCGAGCATCTCGCTCATCGTCCATCCCCTTCGCTCCCGGATCGCCACGTCCGAGGTCCCGGCCTACTCTGGCGCCATGCCGACTGTAGAGCCACGACGTCCCGATGGAAGCGAATACCCCGCCGCGCGCAGCGAGGAGGAGTGGCTCGCACGCCTCGATCCTCGCGAGTATGCGGTCCTGCGCGAGGCAGGCACCGAGCCCGCCTGGTCCGGCGAGTATGTCGAGACGAAGGCTGAGGGGGTCTACTCCTGCCGCGCATGTGGCCAGGAGCTCTTCCGATCCGACGCGAAGTTCGACTCGCACTGCGGCTGGCCCTCGTTCTACACACCCCTCGCCGGCGACCGCATCGTGGAAATCCAAGATCGAAGCCACGGCATGGTGCGCACTGAAGTGCGCTGCGCCTCGTGCGGCAGCCACCTCGGACATGTCTTCGAGGGCGAGGGCTACGCCACCCCCACCGACCTTCGCTACTGCATCAACAGCGTGTGCCTCACGCTGGACACCGCATCCGGCCAGAATTGAGCCCCCACGGCGTGGGATGAAGGCCCCCGGGGCGACACCGTCGTAGTCTGCCTGAGTGACGTCCGGCTCCGATAGTTTCGATCGGGCCCTGGCAAGCCTGCGCGGCGTCCGCCTCCGACCTGAACTGACGCTGGATGAAGGGCCCGCGCCCCAGCGGCTGGCGCCGCACGCCGTCGCCCTCACCGCCGAATTCTGCGAGGACGACGAGGAACTCGCCTCGGGACGATTCGTGCTGCTCCATGATCCAGATGGGGTCGAAGCCTGGGACGGGCACTTCCGCGCTGTCATCTTCATCCGTGCCGTCCTCGAGCCTGACCTCGCGACCGATCCCCTCCTCACCGGCGTGGCCTGGGCGTGGCTTCAGGAGGCCCTGGACGATGCCGGCGGCCCGCGGACCGCGCTGGGCGGGACCGTCACCCGAGTCATGAGCGAGTCGTTTGGCGCGCTGGGAGAGCGCGATGTCACGGGCATGGTCGAGATCAGAGCGTCCTGGACTCCCACCGGCGCCCCCGACGACATGGGTGGCGAGGTCCAGGCTTGGGCGGGTGCCCTCGCTCAGGCGGCCGGCCTGCTGCCCCTGCCCCCCGGCGTCTCCGCCCTCTCGCCCTCGCGCCGTTCCGGCTCCCTCGCGTGAGCAGTCCCGAAGCAGCCGCGGCCGCCGACGAGAGTCCTGCCACCGCGCCGACACTGCCGCCGGTGGAACTCCTCGATGGCCTGCCGTCGGTGGTGACCGACGGCCACGGCCTCGCCCGGGCCATCGAGGCACTCGGGGCCGGCCATGGGCCGGTCGCCGTCGACGCCGAGCGCGCGTCGGGATTCAAGTACGGGCAGAGCGCATACCTCGTCCAGTTCTATCGACGCGGGAGCGGTACCTGGCTCATTGATCCGACAGGCTTCGAGAGCCTGGCTTCACTGGGCGACGCCCTCGCGCGGACGACGTGGATCCTTCATGCTGCCTCTCAGGACCTGCCGTGCCTCCGCGAGGTCGGACTCGTCCCCGATGCGATCTTCGACACCGAACTCGCCGCACGACTGCTCGGCAAGGACCGCGTCGGGCTCGGGCCGCTTGTCGAGTCAGATCTGGGGAGGCATCTCGCCAAAGGACACGGCGCGGCCGATTGGTCCAAGCGCCCGCTCCCCGACGACTGGCTGCGCTACGCCGCGCTCGATGTGGAAGTGCTCGTCGACCTGTTCGACATCCTGGCCGCCGAACTCGTCGCGGCAGGGAAGGACGCTTGGGCCCAGGAAGAGTTCGCCGCGGTCCTGGCAGCACCCGATCCCGCCCCCCGCCGTGATCCATGGAGACGGACGTCGGGCCTTCACAAGGTGCGTGGCCGTCGTTCGCTGGCGATCGTGCGCGCACTCTGGGAATCCCGAGACGCACTGGCACGCCAGATCGACATCAGCCCGGGCCGGATGCTTCCCGATGCGGCCATCGTGGCCGCATCGATTGCCCAGCCAGCGGACCGAGAGCGGCTTGCGTCGCTGCCGGAGTTCGTCAAGGGCAACGCGGCCAAGCACCTCTCCCGATGGTGGCGCGCGATCGAGCAGGCCCAGTCGCTCCCCGAATCCGATCTTCCGGCACCCGCGCTGCCCTCCGACGGACCGCCGCCCCCGCGGCTGTGGCGCGAACGCAATCCGGAAGCCGCGGAGCGACTGGCCCGCGCTCGTGCGGAACTAGCCGAACTTGCCGAGAGCCACAGCATGCCGGTGGAGAACCTGCTTCCTCCCGACGCCGTGCGACGGTGCGCGTGGAGCCCCCCGGAGCCGCTGGACTCCGCGACGATCGCCGCGGCTCTCTCCGACTGGGGGGCACGTCCGTGGCAAGTGTCGCTCACGGCCGATGCCCTCGTCGGGGCACTTGCCGACTAGCCCCCTGGCTCAGGTGCGAGATCGGGCAGCGGGGCAGAGCTGAGTTCGGTGACACGACGGGCGATGCTCTGCGCGGTGAGTCCCACGTGGGCGAGCAACGAAGCCCTCGCGGCGTGCTCGGGGAACTCGGCCGGGAAGCCGAACGTCGCGACGGGCGTGGCCACGCCTGTGTCCTCGAGCAGCGCCTTCACGGCCGTGCCGATGCCCCCGGCCCGGCTGTTGTCCTCGAGGACCACGACGCGATCGACGTCGACGGCTATCCGCGCGATGTGCTCCGGCACGGGCAGGACCCAGCGCGGATCGACCACGGTGGCTGAAATCCCCTGAGCGTCGAGGGCCTCGGCGACCTCGAGACCCAGCCGCGCGAACGAGCCCACCGCGATGATGAGGATGTCCCCACGGGCATCCTCCCGAAGGATGTCGACTCCCCCCACGCGACGCAGGGCGGGCAGATCTTCGGGCACGGAGCCCTTGGGGAATCGGACGACCGTGGGAGCGTTGGCTATGGAAATGGCCTCGCGCAGTTCCTCGCGCAGGGTGGTGGCGTCACGGGGGGCTGCCAGGCGCAAGCCGGGGACAACTCCCATGAGCGACATGTCCCATACACCGTTGTGACTCGGCCCGTCGTCACCGGTGACGCCTGCACGATCGAGGACGAAGGTCACGCCTGCGTGATGGAGCGCGCAGTCCAGCAGCACCTGGTCGAACGCCCGATTGAGGAACGTCGCGTAGACGGCGACGACAGGATGCAGCCCCGCGTACGCCATGCCGGCCGCGCTCGTCACCGCATGTTGCTCGGCGATGCCCACATCGAATGTCCGATCCGGGAAGCGCGAAGCGAACCGGTCAAGGCCGGTTGGCCCCAGCATTGCAGCCGTCACCGCCACCACGCTTGCGTCCATGCCGCCGATGTCGACGAGTTCATCGGCGAACACCGAGGTCCAGGTGCGGCCACTTGCACTGAGCGGCTGCCCTGTCTCAGGATCGATCACCCCGATGCCGTGGAAGCGGTCCGCCTCATCCTGCTCCGCTGGCGCGTAGCCCCTTCCCTTCTGGGTGATCACGTGCACCACCACGGGCCCCGCGAACGCTCGTGCCCGACGCAGACCATGCTCAACGGCAAGCGTGTCATGGCCGTCGATGGGACCGATGTACTTGAGCCCGAGGTCCTCGAACATGCCCTGGGGAGCCACGATGTCCTTGAGGCCCTTCTTCATTCCGTGCAAGGCCTCGTAGACGGGCGCACCGACGACAGGCGTGCGCTTGAGGGTCCGCCGCCCCCAGTGCAGGAAGCGCTCGTACCCCTGGGTCGTGCGCAATGTGGCGAGGTGATGTGCCAGACCGCCGATGGTGGGCGAGTAGGAGCGCTCGTTGTCGTTGACCACGATGATCACCGGGCGGTCCGATGCCGCGATGTTGTTCAGCGCCTCCCAGGCCATCCCGCCGGTGAGCGATCCGTCGCCGACCACGGCGACGACATGGCGCGGGGATGGACCACCGAAGTCTCCGCGTAGTTCGAACCCCTTGGCGATGCCGTCGGCGTACGACAGCGCGGTTGACGCGTGCGAATTCTCGATGACGTCGTGGGCTGACTCAGCGCGGGAGGGGTAACCTGACAGCCCGCCCTCCTTGCGCAGGCGCTCGAATCCGTCGAGGCGCCCTGTGAGCATCTTGTGCACGTAGGCCTGATGACCGGTGTCCCACAGGATGACGTCATGGGGCGAATCGAACACCCGGTGCAGGGCCATGGTCACCTCGACGACCCCCAGGTTCGGCCCGAGGTGACCTCCCGTGGCTGACACCCGCGCGACAAGGAAGTCTCGGATCTCCTCAGCCAGCAGAGGCAGTTGCTCGTCTGCGACAGCGCGCAGGTCCTCGGGAGAGCCGATGCCTTGGAGCAGCCCCACGGCGCACGTGCCTCCCGCCTCTGCGCCCTGGTGGCGCGTTGGCACAGTCTAGGCCCAGGTCCTGCCCCTCACACGTCAGAGCCGCTCGTCCCAGCGCCTCCCGCCGAGAGCCTCGGCCACCAATCGGGCTTCACGAGCCCAACGCTGGAGGCGCGCACCCTCCGCTTCGATTTCCGCGAGCACGCCGTCGATGTCGTGAGCGCTACCCGTGAGGGTCGATCTGGCCTGCGCGTAGGCGGTCCGCGCGCCCTCGAGCCGAGCATCGAGGTCGACGACGACGCGGAAAGCCAGGGCCTGCGGCTCACGGTTCCACGTAGACCCGGGATGGCGTGGGATGGCGCCCACGTCCCAGAGCCAGCGCATCGCGGACTCGAGGAACTCCTCGTCGTCCGGATCGCTCACCGGCGACGGCCAGCCGGGAGGCCGCACGTCAGACGAGCGAACGCAGGACGTACTGCAGGATGCCGCCGTGCCGGTAGTACTCGGCCTCGCCCGGGGTGTCCACCCGAACACGCGCACTGAACTCCACCGTGCGCCCATCGGCCGCAACGGCCTCGACATCGACCTCACCCGGGATGAGGCCCGCGTTGAACTCCGTGATGCCACGGATGGTGAAGACCTCGTCGCCTTGCAGGCCGAGCGAATCCGCGCTCATTCCGTCGGGGAACTGCAGCGGCAGAACCCCCATGCCGATGAGGTTGGAACGGTGGATTCGCTCGTATGACTGGGCGATCACTGCCTTGACGCCAAGGAGTGCTGTGCCCTTCGCCGCCCAGTCCCTGCTCGAGCCTGAGCCGTACTCCTTGCCCGCGAGGATCACCAGTGGGGTGTGGTGTTGGGCGTAGGCCATCGCCGCGTCGTACACCGGGACCGTCTCGTGGTCCGGCGTCGTGAAATCGACCGTGAAGCCGCCCTCAACATCGTGGAGCATGAGGTTGCGCAAGCGGATATTGGCGAAGGTCCCCCGAATCATCACCTCGTGGTTGCCCCGACGCGACCCGTAGGAGTTGAAGTCCGCCCGCGCCACGCCGTGCTGCTCGAGGTACCGGCCTGCCGGGCTGTCAGCCTTGATGTTCCCCGCGGGCGAGATGTGGTCGGTCGTCACCGAGTCACCCAACTTGAGCAGGACTCGCGCACCCGTGATGTCGCCCAACGGCTCCGGGGTGACCGGCATCCCATCGAAGTAGGGAGCCTTGCGCACGTACGTGCTGTCCGGGTCCCAGTCGAAGCGGTCACCCGTGGGAGTGGGCAGGCTGCGCCAGCGTTCGTCTCCGCGGTAGACATCGGCGTAGCGCGAGGCGAACATCTCCTTGTCGATGCACGAGTCGACGACCCCCTGGATTTCGCGCGCGGTCGGCCACACGTCGGCGAGGAAGACCGGATGCCCGTCAGGATCGAGCCCGAGAGGCTCAGAGTCGAAGTCGATGTCCATGGTCCCGGCTATCGCGTAGGCGACAACAAGCGGTGGCGACGCCAGGTAGTTCATCTTCACGTCGGGATTGATGCGACCTTCGAAGTTCCTGTTGCCGCTCAGGACCGACACGACCGCCAGATCCGCCTGATGGACAGCTTCGCTGACTTCGGCAATAAGCGGGCCGGAGTTGCCGATGCATACGGTGCATCCGTACCCCACGGTGTCGAAGCCCAGCTTGTCCAGGAAGGGCGTGAGCCCGGCACGGTCGTAATAGTCGGTTACCACCTGCGAGCCGGGGCCGAGAGTCGTCTTGACCCAGGGCTTGCGACTGAGCCCGCGTTCGATGGCCTTCTTCGCGAGCAGCCCAGCGGCCACCATCACCGACGGATTCGAGGTGTTGGTGCACGACGTGATGGCCGCAATCACCACGTCACCGTGCCCGATCTCGACCGGCTCTCCGTCAATCGTGGTTTCTACAGCCGCAGCGGGCTCGCGGGTGTAGTCGCGCAGCGCTTCGACGAACCGGGATTTCGCCTCATCGAGCGGCACGCGATCCTGGGGACGCTTGGGGCCCGCGAGGGACGGCACGACGGTCCCGAGGTCGAGCTCGACGTACTCGGAGTACCGGGCCTCGCGCTTGGGGTCATGCCACAACCCCTGGGCCTTCGCGTAAGCCTCCACGAGGTCCACCTGCTCTGTGGATCGACCCGTCAGCCGGAGGTAGTCGAGTGTCTCCCCGTCGATGGGGAAGATGGCCACCGTGGATCCGTACTCCGGACTCATGTTGCCGATCGTGGCCCGGTCTGCCAGCGGGACCGCAGCAACACCGTCGCCGTAGAACTCGACGAACTTCCCCACGACACCGTGTCTGCGCAGCATCTGTGTGATCGTCAGCACGAGATCCGTCGCGGTGGCGCCTGCGGGCAATTCTCCCGTGAGCTTGAAGCCCACCACCCGGGGGATGAGCATCGACACGGGCTGGCCGAGCATGGCTGCTTCGGCCTCGATGCCGCCCACTCCCCAGCCCAGCACCCCCAGCCCGTTGACCATCGTGGTGTGACTGTCGGTTCCCACCACCGTGTCGGGGTACGCCTGGCCGCCACGCGCCATGACGACTCGTGCGAGGTGTTCGATATTCACCTGGTGGACGATCCCCGTCCCGGGAGGGACCACCTTGAACTCCTCGAAGGCACCTTGTCCCCAGCGCAGGAACTGGTAGCGCTCCCGATTGCGCTCGTACTCCAGCGCAGTATTGAGGTCAGCAGCGTCGCGCCGGCCGAAGTAGTCCGCAATGACGCTGTGGTCGATCACGAGTTCCGCGGGGGCCAGCGGCTCGATGCGAGCGGGATCGCCGCCGAGATCAGCCACGGCCTCGCGCATCGTCGCCAAATCCACCACCACGGGTACTCCGGTGAAGTCCTGCATGATGACGCGCGCCGGCGTGAACTGGATCTCCTCCGAGGGTTCGGCGGTCGCGTCCCAGGATCCGAGTGCACGAATCTGCGCCTCGGTGACATTCGCGCCATCCTCGGTCCGGAGGAGATTCTCGAGCAGCACTCGATGGGTGAAGGGCAGCGAATCCGCCCCAGGAACGGCGTCGACTCGATAGATCTCGTAGTCCCGGTCCCCCACGCTCAGCGTCGATCGGGCTCCCAGACTGTTGCTCTGCGCTGCCACGGCTCGCTCCTCCTCCAGCTCTCGATCCACACTACCCAGCGCCACACGAGGCCGTGTCGCTGGCTCAGCGCCATGGACACGCGCCCGGGACCTGTTAGCGTGACGAGCCGGACGTAAGGAGGGTCGCGCCGCATGTGCGGTATCGCTGGATCGCTCGGCCCACCGGCCGTCACCTCCACGGTCATCGGCCCGATGCTCGAGGTCATCCACCATCGCGGCCCCGACGACTCAGGCTCCTACGTCGGCGAGGATTTCGCCTTCGGCATGACACGCCTGTCGATTATCGATATCGCGGGCGGCCATCAGCCCATGTGGAGCGACGACAAGTCCGCCGGCATCGTCTACAACGGTGAGTTGTACAACTACCGCGAGATCGACGAGGACCTCACCGCGGCCGGGCTCCCACCAAGGAGCAGTAGCGACACGGACACGATCTTGCGCCTGTACCTGCATGAGGGCCGTCAGGACCTCCCCGGCATGCTTCGCCGCCTCCGGGGGATGTTCGGGCTGTGCATCTTCGACGCCGAACGGCGCCAGTTGATCCTCGCCCGTGACCCCTTTGGCATCAAGCCGCTCTACGTACGGCTTGCGGATACGCCCCAGGGGCCTCGTGTCGCTGCCTTCGCGTCGGAGATCAAGTCGCTGCTCGCCGACCCGTCAGTCACTCCACGTGTCGACACCTCGGCGGTCATCAACTACCTGTCGTTCCAGTTCAACCCCCTTCACACGACATTCTTTGACGGAATCGTCCGGCTTGATCCTGGTCATTACGCGGTCATCGACCTCGACTCCCCCGCATTCGAACCGACGATGTACTGGCGCTACGAGTTCTCCAATCCCGTGGCTGATGCCCGGACACTGGAGAATGACGTGAGGGAGGTGCTTGAGGATTCGGTGGAGCACCATCTCATCGCCGATGTCCCCGTCGGCGCCTTCCTCAGCGGGGGCATCGACAGCGCCATCACCGTCACACTGGTGCAGGAGGCGCGAACTGCAGCGGGGCTCGATCCGGTGAAGACCTTCACCGTGGGCTTCGATGCCGTAAGCGAACACGCTGAAGCGCGCGAGGTTGCCGATCGGCTCGGCACGGATCATCACGAGATTCATGTGGACATCGCCGAGTACCTCGGTGTCCTGCCTGATATCGCCTGGTACTTCGACGAACCGGTGGCCGATCCCTCTGCCGTGTCCTTGTACTTCGTTGCGCGCGCCGCCCGCGAGCACGTCACCGTCGTGCTCTCCGGCGAAGGTGCCGACGAACTCTTCGGCGGCTACCGCATCTACCGCGAACCGATCGACCTCGACCGCATCCGCAAGCTTCCGCGGCCCCTGCGCCGGCTCGCGGGTCGGCTCGGTCGCCTGCATCGTGCCTTCCCGGGACGCAACTATCTGCGCCGGGCCACGACCGACTTCGCTGACCGCTACATCGGCAATGCCTACGTCTTCCGCCCCGACGAGGTGCGCCGACTCGTCAGGTCGGGTGAGCCCGCCCACCACGTGCGTCCGGCGGACGTACTCGCTGCCAGTTACCCGGGCTTCGACCAGCTTCCCGAGTCGCGGCGCATGCAGCTCGTCGACATGCACTACTGGCTGAGAGGCGACATCCTCGCGAAGGCCGACCGCATGACCATGGCCCACTCGCTGGAGTTGCGTGTTCCCTATCTCGATCCGGAGGTCGCCGCCGTGAGTGCGACGATCCCAGACGACCTCAAGTACCGAGACGGCACGACGAAGTGGCTGCTGCGCCGCGCCTTCCGCGGTCGTATCCCACAGACCACGGAGCAACGCGCGAAGCTGGGCTTCCCCACCCCGTTCAAGCACTGGCTGTCCCAGGATCCGGATGCCGTGCTGGCTCCCATCCGCCGCAGCGAATTCCTCGCGAGCATGTTCCACATGGATGTCATCGAGCAGTTGGCCGAGGACCATGCCCAGGGACGTCAGGACGCCTCCCGACGTCTCTTCGTCCTCCTCATGCTCGCCCTCTGGCACGAGGCCTTCTTCAGCGGGACACCGTCGACCCGCCCGTCGCAGCGCCTTCCCTAGGGAGTGCGCCAGTCCGCGGCGTCGCTGGCGATCTCCGAGGAGACCAACTGCCAGGGCACGCTGACCACCATCACCCCGGGGGCAAAGAGCAGACGCGTCTTGAGCCTGAGCGCGGACTGGTTGTGGAGCAACTGCTCCCACCAGTGCCCCACGACATATTCGGGGACATAGACCGTGACGAGGTCGCGAGGACTCTCACGCCGCAGTCGCTTGACGTAGTCGATGATGGGTCGGGTGATCTCCCGGTAGGGAGACTCGATCACGCGCAGTGTCACGGGGATGTCGCGCCGCTCCCAGTCACGGCGCAATGCAGCGGTATCCGCTGGATCAACGTCGACGGTGAGAGCCTCGAGCGTGTCATGCCGAGTGGCACGCGCATACGCGAGCGCTCGCAGCGTGGGCTTGTGCAGCTTGGATACGAGGACGATGCCGTGCACACGTGAGGGGAGCGTGAAGTGCACCTCGTCACCGACGGCGATCTCCTCGCGAACGCGGTCATAGTGGCGATGGATAGCCTGCATGACGAGGAAGATGAGCGGCATCGCCACGACGACGATCCAGGCTCCCTGCAGGAATTTCGTCGCGAGCACGATGACGAGCACGAGTCCGGTCAGGGCGGCCCCCACCGCGTTGATCAGCCTCGACCGCCTCATCCGACGCCGATCCTCCGCAGGCTGCGGTCGCCTGAGCTGGCGGTTCCAGTGGCGGAGCATGCCGATCTGCCCGAGCGTGAACGCGACGAATACACCGATGATGTAGAGCTGGATCAGCGACGAAACATCGGCCTGGAAGACGATGACAAGGATGACCGCGAAGAGCGCCAGCACGATGATGCCGTTGCTGTAGGAGAGCCGATCTCCTCGGGTGTGAAGTTGGCGGGGAAGGTAGCCGTCTCGAGCCAAGATGGAGCCGAGGACGGGGAAGCCATTGAATGCCGTGTTGGCGGCCAGGGCCAGGATGAGCGCTGTCGCCAGAGAGACCACGAGGGTCCCGATCTCGAATTCACCGAAGGCAGCCTGGGCGATCTGGACGATCACGGTCTTCTGCGACTGACCCTCCGGCAAGCCGATCAGATCCGCGTCATTCCCGGTGACCTTGACCCCGGAGGCGAGGGCTAGCCAGGTGATGGACAGGAACATCGTCATGGAGATGACACCTAGCAGCAGCAGGGTGGTGGCGGCATTGCGCGCCTTCGGCTTGCGGAACGACGGGACGCCGTTGGCGATGGCCTCGATGCCCGTGAGGGCCGTGGTACCCGAGGAGAAGGCTCGAGCCACGAGGAAGGCCAGGGCGAAGCCCATGACCTCGTCCTGAGCGACGACCTCCCAGCCCGCACTCTCAGCGCGCAGTTCGCCGCCGAGCAGGATCCGCACCGCTGCGGTGCCCACCATGATCGCGATCGACACCAGGAAGAGATACGTAGGTATCGCGAAGGCAGTACCTGACTCGCGGATCCCACGCAGGTTGATGAGCGTGATGATGACGATGATGCCGACAGCCCACCAGGGTGCGTGATCTGCGATGGCCGGGAACACCGATCCCAGGTTCGCCACAGCGGCGGAGATCGACACGGCCACGGTGAGCGTGTAGTCCACAAGGAGCGCGCTCGCCGTAAACACCCCCCATCGCGGTCCGAGGTTGGTCGCGACGACGGTGTAGTCGCCGCCTCCGCCCGGGTACGCATGGACATTCTGGCGGTAGGACGCGATCACCACGAAGTACAGGACTACGACAGCGGCGGCCACCCATGGCCCGAAGGAATACAGCGAGAAGCCGCCCAACGCCAGGACGATGAGGATCTCCTGCGTGGCGTAGGCATTGGACGACAGGGCGTCGCTGGCGAAGACGGGGAGCGCGATGCGCTTGGGGAGCAGGGTGTCGCCGATCCGGTCACTGCGTAGGGCTCGACCGAAGAAGAACCGCTTGACGGTGTCCACGACCGGCACGGGCGCCATGCTATGCCCCGCTTGCGCAACCACCGACAACCGACCCGCGTCCCCACCCGTGTAGCGTCGGAGCGTGCATGTCGTGATCCTCGGCTGCGGCCGCGTGGGCTCGCTCCTCGCCGACCGGCTCGATGAGGCGGGCCACGCGGTGGCCATCGTGGATCAGGACCCCCAGTCCTTCCGGCGTCTGAGCACCCGCTTCAGCGGCAACACCGTCAAGGGCATCGGCTTCGACCGCGAGACTCTGGAAAAGGCCGGTATCGAGCGGGCACATGCCTTCGCCGCCGTGAGCAGCGGCGACAACACGAACATTCTCGCCGCTCGCGTGGCTCGCGAGACCTACGGAGTTGAGCACGTCGTCGCGCGCATCTACGACCCCCGGCGTGCAGAGGTCTACCAGCGACTCGGCATCCCCACGGTGGCCACGGTGTCGTGGACGGCAGGCCAGATCATGCGAAGGCTCCTGCCCCAGGGCGGACTCGAGGAGTTCCGGGACGCGAGTGGCCACGTCGTGCTCACCGAAATGCCCGCACACCCGTCGTGGTACGGCCACGCCGTCAGCGATATCGAGGTTTCCACCCGCACCCGCGTCGGCTTCCTCAGCAGGCTTGGCGCCGGGCTTATTCCCACTGCCGACACGGTGCTGCAGGACGGCGACCTCGTTCACATGCTGAGCACGGTCGACGATGTCGACCGAGTCCAAGCGGTCCTCGCCGGGGACAGAGATGCCGCACTGCGCATCGTTCGGGACAAGTCATGAGGGTCGCGATCGCTGGCGCGGGCAAGGTCGGCAGGTCCATCGCTCGCGAACTCGTCGGATTCGGACACGAGGTCCTGCTGATCGACCGCGACACCGACCTGGCGCGCCCGGGGGCCGTGCAGGGTGCCGTCATGCTGCAGGCGGACGCCTGTGAGTTGGCGGCCCTCGAGGAGGCTGACCTCGCCCAGTGTCAGGTCATGGTCGCAGCCACCGGCGACGACAAGGTCAACCTCGTCGTGTCCCTCCTCGCCAAGACGGAGTTCGGCGTTCCTCGCGTTGTCGCACGCGTCAACCACCCCAAGAACGAATGGATGTTCAACGAATCGTGGGGTGTGGACGTGGCCGTGTCCACTCCGCGCATGCTGTCAGCGCTGGTTGAGGAGGCGGTGAGCGTCGGCGATCTGGTGCGCCTGTTCACCTTCCGCCAGGGACAGGCGGATCTGGTGGAGATCACGCTCTCGTCCGGATCTCCGGTTGTTGGCCGCCGAGTGGGGTCGATGTCCTGGCCCCCGGACACGGCCCTGGCCGCCATCGTGCGCGGCCCGCGCGTCATTGCCCCGTCGGCCGATGACTCCCTGGAGATCGGCGACGAACTCGTCTTCGTCTGCGCCCCCGAGCAGGAGCCCGTGCTCCAGTCCATGCTCAGCGATCACGCGCACACGATCGATATGGACGACACGTCGGCCTAGTCAGTCGTCGGCCCAGTCAGTCGTCGGCCCAGCCAGTCGTCGGCCCAGCCAGTCGTCGG
>Ga0129333_10003856_pt1 | contig 14056 bp, 17 predicted proteins | sample CPB6_08_DNA_FD_94474 | JGI IMG/M metagenome (GOLD analysis project Ga0129333, IMG submission 94474) | Freshwater to marine salinity gradient microbial communities from Chesapeake Bay, USA - CPBay_Sum_0.6_0.8_DNA | ecosystem: Environmental > Aquatic > Marine > Coastal | place: USA: Chesapeake... | reverse complement strand
ATGGATGAACTAAATGATTTTATTCACATCTGTGAAAATGCTTTAGAACCTAATATTTGCGATCTTTTAATTTCATTATTTGACCAGACTTCAGATAAGCATGAGAGATTTGAGAATGATGGTAAACCTAATTTTACTCAGTTTAATCTCACGGAGAATAAAGAAATCTCTTCAGAAGTAAATCAAATTCATAATCATGTTATTAAAAATGTATTCACTTATTGTGATAAGTATTATGAGTTTGTGGATAGTCGAGTATTTCCAAAAGAACATGCTTTCGAGCAATTTCGTATAAAGAAGTATAATCCTGGTGGTGAGGATCGTTTTGATACTCATGTTGATGTGTTAGACTATCCATCAGCACGGAGATTTTTATCTTTTATGTGGTATCTAAATGATGTTGAAACTGGTGGAGAGACTGTCTTTAAAGATTTGACTATTCAACCCAAAAAGGGTACACTATTAATATTCCCACCACTTTGGTTGTTTCCCCACAAAGGAAATGCTCCTATAAGTGAGTCTAAGTATATTATGAGCACATATTTGCATTATAAGTAATGGAAAGAATTGAAACCACAATCCTTAGAAATTTGATATGCAATGAAGATTACTCGCGTAAAGTCATTCCTTTCATACAACCAGATTATTTTGAGAGCAAATCCGAAAAGGTCATTTTTGAGGAGATTGTTCAGTTCATTGTCAAATATGGTTCAGCAATCACCATTGAAGCACTCAATATTGAGGTAGAAAATCGCACAGACTTAACTGAAGAGCAAGTAAAAGAAGTCAGAGAAATTAATAAATCTCTGAATGATTTTCCTGTTGAAAAGCAGTGGTTGCTTGACACTACAGAAAAGTGGTGTCGTGATCGTGCTATCTATCTGGCACTTATGGAATCAATCCATATTGCCGATGGAAACAATGAAAAAAAGAATCGTGATGCGATTCCTAGTATTCTTTCAGATGCTCTCGCAGTATCTTTTGATAATAATATCGGACACGATTATCTACAAAACTATGAAGAACGATATGCATATTATCATAAAAAAGAAAATCGACTTGAGTTTGATTTAGATTTTTTCAATAAAATTACAAATGGTGGCGTTCCCAATAAAACTCTCAATATTTTTCTTGCTGGAACTAATGTTGGAAAAACTTTAGCAATGTGTCACATGGCATCTTCTTTTTTGCTTCAATCTAAAAATGTTCTTTACATTACAATGGAAATGGCAGAAGAAGAAATTGCCAAAAGAATGGATGCCAATATGTTGAATGTTCCTATTAATCAATTGGATGACTTGCCAAAATCTATTTTTACAAATAAAGCATCTCAATTGGTGGAAAAAACAAAAGGAACTTTGATCATTAAAGAATATCCAACTGCATCTGCTCATAGTGGGCACTTTAAGGCACTTCTTAATGAGTTGGCACTTAAGAAATCATTCAAACCTGATGTGATTTTTATTGATTATATTAATATCTGTGCCTCATCAAGATTTCGTTCTGGAATGAATGCTAATTCTTATACAATCATCAAATCAATTGCGGAAGAACTTCGTGGTCTTGCTGTTGAGTTTGATGTTCCAATTTTCAGTGCTACACAGACGACCCGTAGCGGTTTTAGTTCTTCTGATGTTGAGATTACCGATACCTCAGAATCTTTTGGACTTCCCGCGACTGCGGATTTTCTTGTTGCATTAATCAGCACAGAAGAATTGGAACAACTTGGGCAGATTATGGTTAAACAATTAAAAAATCGTTATGGTGATAAATCCATTTATAAGAGATTTGTAATTGGAATTGATCGGGCAAAAATGCGTCTTTATGATTGTGAGCAGACTGCTCAAAAGGACATACTTGACTCTGGACAAGAAGACGAGTATAATGATTATGAAGACAAAAAACCTAAGAAAACATTTGAGGGATTTAAATTTTAATGGAAACCGCTAAACATGTTAATTTCGATAAGTATGCTGAGTTTGTGGATGCAGTAACATCTGACGCATCCAAAGACTTCCTTGCTTTGTCTGACCGCCTAGTTGCCCTTGATGAGAAAGGTGCAAATATTGAGAGACTCCTGACTGGAGCAGTAGGTGCTGCAGCAGAAAGTGGAGAATTGCTTGAAGTTGTAAAAAAACTTGTCTTTCAGGGGAAAAGTTGGAATGAAGAAACCAAGTTTCATATTCAAAGAGAATTGGGAGACCTGATGTGGTATGTTGCCCAAATTTGTATTGCTCTTGATACTCCTCTTGATGAGATTATTAAAATGAATATTGAAAAACTCTTAAAAAGATATCCAGAAGGATATTTTGATGCGTTTTATTCTGAAAATAGAGAGGAGGGTGATATTTGATATGAGAGGGTAGAAATACCCTCTTTTTTGTAGTTTCTAAATATTATAAATAATGATAGATATGTAAAAATAAAATGAAGTATATAATTTACGCATATGTAAATGAAGACGGGAAATTTTATTATATTGGAAGAGGGAGACCTGGAAGAGAAAAAGAAAATCATAAAAAATTAAAAGTCCCCTCAAAAGATAGAATATTAATCTTACATAAAAATTTATCTTTAATTGAAAGTGTTGACTACGAAAAAGCACTTATTCAATTTTATGGTAGGAAATGTGATGGTGGTATTTTAGAAAATAAAAGTATTGGAGGGCATAAAGGTGCATTAGGAGTTACTTCTTGGAATAAAGGTCTTAAATGCGGTTATGTTTCTGAAAATAATAGGAAAAGGAGAGGAGAATTACATCCTTTATATGGAAAACAAAGAAGTGAAGAAACTAAGAAAAAAATTTCTGAAAAAAATCTTGGTAAAAAAATGACCCAAGAACAAATTGAAAAATTAAAAAATAAATTGACTGGTAAATTGAAAACTGATAGTCATAAAAAAAATATAAGTAAGGGAAAGAGGGGAAAAAAACAAACAGAACAACATAGAAAGAATAATTCCATAAGTAAATGTAAGTATTTGTATGGATTAATTTCTCCAGAAGGAAATATAATTGAAATACAAAATTTAAGACAATTTAGTATAGAAAATGGTTTACCACATTCAAGCATTCATAAACTTTCCTCTGGAATTTATGATGAATATCGTGGGTGGAAACTTCTTTACAAAAAAGATAAACTGTGATAGTATTATACTATTAAGATGATGACCGATGACTAAAGAAAAACAAGTAACTCTTAAAATGGATGCTCGCTGCGCTGCTGCAGTTAGGCAAATTCTTTTCGATGCGCAAAAAGGATATACTTATGATGAAGTGAGTGTGCCTCCTCGTATTACTGATATTCGCAATGTCATTCAAGATATTGATATCAGTATTGGTGAAGCACTTGGTGTATAATAAATATTTTAAAAAATGTCTTTGATTGGCAAAAGAAAAGGAAGACCAACTACAAGAATACAGTTTGATGCTATTCTTAAAAGATTTATTGTCTTCCTTAAAAGAGAACTTCGTTTAACATATGACATTCCATATGTGCTTATAGATGACTCTGATTTTGCCAAAAACAATATGACTTTTGGTATGATGAATAGAGAAATACTTTATATTAGTGTTGTCAATCGTCATCCTGTGGATATTTTAAGAACTATTTCTCACGAGTTTATACATTATAAGCAAGTTATGGATGGTAAGAAAATATCATCACATCCTGGAAGTCCTGCTGAAAATGAAGCAAATGCAAAGGCAGGTGAGATTATGAGGAAGTATGGAAGACTTCATCCAGAATTATTTGACCTAATGCCGATTAGGTGATATAATTCTTTTACTGGGGTATTAGTTTAATTAGTAAAATCTATCTCTTGCACAGATAAGAAAACGGGGCAGAACCGTTATACTCCATTATAAATAGAGAGTAGTAGAGTTGCTATTCTAAAATGGGTAAAAAAGTTTATGATTGGTCTATAATATCCGCAGATTATAACTCTGGACTTGGATATAGAGATTTGCATAAAAAATATGGAATTAGTGCTGGGGCAATTGCAAAAGCAAGAAAAAGGGGAGACATACAATCAAGAACAATTAGTGAAGGTCTTAAAGTTCATTTTAAAAATAATCCAAAAGAACTAACTGATTTTGGAACACATAGGGTATGTAGATGTTGCAAACAGCATAAAGAAATAAAAGAGTTTAGAATAGCAAATAGGGGAAGACAAAATTATCATAGATGGATGTGTTTTTCTTGTGAAAAAGTTGTTTTGGACAATAGAAAAAACGAATATAAAGAAGAATATTTAAATTATAAAAAAACTTTGTCTTGTAATCGTTGTGGAATTAATGATTATAGGGTTCTTCAATTTCATCATAAAAATTCAAATAAGGAATATGATATTTCTTCTAAAATCGGGCAAAGAAAACTTTCTTCTTTGATGAGAGAAATTAATAAATGTGAAGTTCTCTGTGCAAATTGTCATTTTATAGAACATTATGAACAAAGAAATAAAAATATGATATAATAAGAATATGCCCAAGTGGTGAAACTGGTATACACGCATGACTTAGAATCATGTGCTTCGGCGTGGAAGTTCGAATCTTCTCACGGGCATTAAATAAATAAATAATTGCAATATAGTTACTGCAAGAATATTTGTAGTATTAGAAGTAAAGAATGAAAAATTTTCACCAATTTATATCGGAAGCAACTTCAGCATCAGTTCAGGCAAAACGTCTTGGACTTGTTGGCGATGGACACGGGGGGTGGTATAATAGGGCCACTGGTGAATTTGAGGCAAAGACCGTGGGTGGTCAATTAAAGTATTTCAACAAACGGCAGGTTATTGGTGGAAAGGATCCAAAACAAAGTGAGTTTGAAAAAAATATTCCTCTTGGATCTTCATACCCAGAACAACCTGCACCTCAACAACAAGTACCTGTAGAACAGCAACCGCAAGATGTTCCGCAAGAAGAAATACCACAAGAAACACCAGTAGCAACTCCACCAGATGTTCCCAAAACAAAAGGAACTCTTACTATTGCTTTTGGTCGTTTTAATCCTCCAACAGTTGGACATCAGCAATTGATGGATACTGCTGCCATGTCTGCTATGGAAGAAGATGGTGATTATATTATTGTTCCATCTCGCAGTCAAGATAAAAAGAAAAATCCGTTAGATCCTGATACTAAAATATCATTTATGAGAAGGATGTTTCCAGATCATAGTGAAAGAATTGTAAATGATCCAAACTTTAGAACTATTTTTGATGTTCTTAAAAAAGCACACAATGATGGATATACTAATGTAAGAATTGTTGGTGGATCTGATCGCGTTAAAGAATTTGAAAGATTGTCTAATGATTATAATGGACAACTTTATCAATTTGATGTTATTGATGTCATATCTTCTGGAGATAGAGATCCTGATAGTAACAAAGGAGTAGAAGGAGTTTCTGCATCAAGACTTAGACTTGCTGCTGCGGAAGGAGATTTTATGACTTTCCGTTCTGCACTCCCTCAAGGAGTAAAAAATAAAGAAGCACTTCAACTTTTTGATCTTGTTCGTCAGGGAATGGGTATACAAGAAATACAGCAAGAAGGATATAATACTTGGGAAATTGCTCCAAAATTTGATCCACAATCTCTAAGAGAAAATTATATTGACAAAAATATTTTCAAAGTTGGAACTTTTGTTGAAAATTTAAATACTGGATTGAATGGTAAAATTATTCGTAGAGGAACTAATTATTTAATTTGTGTGACTGAAAATGGAATGATGTTTAAATCTTGGATTAAAGATGTAAAAGAATCCTATTCTGAAAAACAAATGGATAGGGAAATGAGACTTCCAGGAAAACCAAATACTTTGGTTGGAACATTAGGTGCTTTTATACATGCATCCAAAATGACTCCAGGTGTAATTGGTGTTGGATTTGAAAATTTGCAACCAGGTGGAAAAGCATATGGTATTAATTTCATAAATAAACATAGGAAAAAAGTAAAACGTTAAATTGTTCTCATGAAAAAGCATATTGCTGAAGATCTTCCTGCAAGAAAGCATCCACAAGCACAATTATCTCAATCTAATAAACCTGAAAGAAAAAATTCAGGTAGAGACGGTGACGATAAGGGTGGGGAGAAAACTCCAGAACAGAGAATTCGTCAAGCAGTCTACGATATTCGATATCGCGCAAGGAGAGAAAATTTACCTCTTCGTTCTGCATATTCTCAGTATATGCAAAATAGTTCTATGGGAGAGCAAGAAAAAGCGGAAGTAAGAGCAAAACTTTTTGGTAAAGAAGGTGGTGGAATGCAAGCAGAAGACTTTACTAATTATATGAAAGACTCTGCTTCTAATGCAGTTTCAAAAGCACTCTATAAAGTTTTCTTGGAAAAAAATGAAGAAGTTATTGATGCGAATCAACTTAAGTATGGTTTAGAAGAAAAAGTAAATGATACTTCTGAAGGAAAAAAATATAAAGTAAGAGTTACTGATCCTAAAAGTAATGTTACATATGTAAGATATGCAACAAGAAAAAAAATTAGCGAACTAAGAGCAAAAGGTCTCGAAGTTGAAATGACCGAATATGGAACTCCATATGAGGGAGAAAGAGAAAGGGGTGAACAAACTTCTGCAGCTTTAGGTGGTGGAAAAGCAAAGAAAGATTATGATGGTGATGGTAAAATAGAAAGTGGTGCTAAAGAGTATCGTGGTTCAGTTCATAACGCTATTCGACGCAAAAAAGGTGGAGTCGCTGATGGTAAGGATACTTCAAGTGTAAAAGAGAGTTTTTTAGGTGAGGTAGCAGCAACTGCAAATTTGCCACAGACTGACGCTTCTCAACAAGTAAATCCCGATTCAAATTCTACTCAGATTGATTTTACTACTAAAAAAAATAAAATAGTTGTAAATCCTACCGATAACTCACAAACAAAATTAATGGCACATCACGAAATGGATGGTGATGTAATTGTTGAAAATGGATACTCAAAATTTCTAAAAAAAGTTCATTCTCTCCAAGAAAAGGCGGAAAGTGAGCAACAACAAAAACTTTTTGGACTTGCTCTTTCTGTTAAAAGAGGTCAGACACCAAGATCTGAGGTAAGTGATGAAGTTCTTAAGATTGTAGATTCGATGAGTGAAAAGCAAATTCGTAAGTTTGCTAAAACTAAGCATGAAGGAATTCCTAAACAGAAAGTTCAGAAAGAAGAAACTGAGTGTGGTTCTAAAGAAGAAGATAAAGTAGATCGTCGTCCTCTTGCAACTGCAATTAATCTTGCAAAAAATAAAGCAAGAGCAATGGGTGCTAAAAATCTAATGGTTACTTCTGAGCAAACTGGGCCGGCGCTACCCGGAGAAAATAGACCTGGAACTTCAAAAGCTCCAGATGGTCGCCCACATCTTCCTGGCGAAAAACAAACACCAATTCCTAAAAAGTCTCCTAAATTGCAGTTAGCATCACATGATTTGGAGGGGGAACTTATTGATGAAAGAAGAAGAGCAGAAAAAGGTACTCCCAGACCACCTCGTATTCCTGCTTTAGAATTAGTTGCAAAATCTATGGGAACTGGTAGAATGGGAGTTAACCCGAGAGGTAACAAGAAAAAGCCTGGAGAAAAACCTCCTGTTGCCGGTGAACCTGGTTCTGAAAGAAGATCACCAAAACAAGAAGTGGAATTAAAAAGAGCACAAAGAGAAAGATCACAAGAGTGGCAATCTGATACAACAAGAACTTAATTCCTAAATAACACAGGATACTCTTCACACGGAGGACATCATGAGAGATGTATTAGTCAATGTGGTAAAACCACTGATTATCTCAGTCGCAACTCATCCATCTGTTAAAAATCTTGTTATTGAACTTCTTGAAAAGTATGTAAATACAACTGACAATAGTATTGACAATATGATTCTTGTAACAGTTAAAGAACTTATCTTTAAACCACAAGAATGATTACTTGTTTGCTAACCAATTGGGGATTCACTTTTGCTCTTGCATTTTTATTGACAATCTCTGAGTGGTTAGCAAAAACAAAAAGATTTGAAGAGAATGGAATATTAGATTTAATTAACCATTTTTTAAAAACACTTTTACATAAACATAAGGAAGACCAAAAGTAAAGGTCTTCTTTTTTTATAAATATCAATATAAAAGAATTCAAAGGTAAGGAAACATGTCTCTTTGGGGCAATAACGATTCAGTTTATTCGGACGGAACTATTGCCGTCAATCTTGGTACTAACACCGTAACAGGGGCAGTTGGTGTTGTTACTTTTACCACCGCTGGAATTAAGACTGGTGATGTTATAACTGTCGGTACAGGTGCTACTTATGGTTATGCGGTTATTACTGGGTTTACATCCACAACTATTTCAATCGCAAATACAGCAAACTTTGTTTCTGGATTAACAACGGTTTCTGCAGGTGCTGCTTATAATATTTCAGAAGAACCAGTATATACTCTTGGTGATTCAATTTATAGAGCACCTGAATCTAAAACAACAGGATTCTCAACCAGTCCAGTATTCACTGGAGTATTTGGTGTAGATCAAGTTGAAGTTGGTGTTGCTGCTACTACTGCATATGCTGTTGCTCACAGTGGTTGGGTTGGAATTATGACTTATGTTGATACGCACGGAAATCTAAGAGTTAAGAGTGAGGTATTAGTTGCTGGTGGAATTTTAACCACAACTGATGCTCCTGATGACGGTTTATTCTGAAATATTTGATAATATGGTATGAAATTTGATGAATTGAATGAAGATAACTATTTGTTATTTGCTGTAAAGTTCTATAATAATCCTCAAGCAGTTACGTTTGAGGATTTTGAATCTGACTTGAAAAGAATTAAGTACATAAAGAGACTATTAAAAAGATATAAAAATACTGGCGAATTAAAAATACATTTAATATTAAATCACCTGATATCTTTATTTAATGTATTTAATGAAGCTGCTGTACCATTACTGTTCTATAATTTAGATGAACAATTATGGCCATCTATAAAGAGTTTTTTGATATTTTTAAATAGAATACCAGAATATCCTAAAAGTTCAATAAATTATATACAACAAGATGAAGAGTGCTTAAAAAAATTAAAATCAATCTGATGGATAAGTTAGATAAGTTAATTCAAATTATTCATAATATCAAAGAGGAAGGTGAGGGAGCAATTGCCAATGTAGTTGGTGATGGAGAAAAGTCTCTTGGATATAATATTGAGACTGGGACTCCTCCTGTCTGGAAGTGTAAAAAGAATTATGCTAAAGGTGGAAAGGGGTCCCGTAAGTGGTGGTTGCAATATCTTAAGCAAAAATAATAAAAATAAATATTAATAGATTTGTTATGGATTAATGTAGCAAATTTCATATCCTCCGATAATGTTTAATCAAAATGCCTCATCCGACACCAAAATTGCCGTCTTAGAAGAGAGACTCTCATCCTATGAAGTTATGATGAGAAAAATAGACGAAGCAATTCAAATAATGGGGAAAACCAGTCAAAACATCAGTAAAATGTTGGCAGTCCATGAGGAAAAGATTGAGAATTGTGGCAAGACTGATGAAATGATATCAAATATGATTAATGAAATGAAGGAGGAAAATAAAGAACAGCATAAGAAAGTATCTGAAAAAATTCACTCATTAGAATCAAAAGTAGACGAACTTGCTAAGTTTCGTTGGATAATCGCAGGAGCAGCAATCCTCTTATCCTTCGCAGTTTCTCAATCTTCTGTGGTCGTGGATATCTTGACACCAGACCCAGCACCTGTTAGAGTAGAGAGCACGAAGTAATAACCCCTCTTTATAATGGATTTGATTGACTCCAAATATATTGGACTAGTTTCGTCACGACTACAAAAATTTAAGAGGGTTAAGGCAGATCTCTACAACTTTCGTTGCTGTCTCTGTGGAGACTCCCAGAAGAATAAAACAAAGGCACGGGGGTATATTTACTCTGTGAGGAACAACACTAACTTCAAGTGCCATAATTGTGGTGCCAGTATGTCCTTCAATAACTTCTTGAAGGAGTTGGACCCTGTGATTCATAAGCAATATGCACTTGAAAAGTTTAAGGAAGGATATACTGGAAAAAACTTTGTGGTTGAAGAACCAAAGTTTGAGTTTGCTAAACCTGTCTTCAAAAAGAAATTGGACTTACCCAAGGCATCAGAGAATCCTGCTGCCAGAGAATATCTGGAAAAGAGGAAACTGAATCCTGAAAAGTTTTATTATGCTGACAAATTCAAGGCGTGGGTGAATACTCAAAAGGTTACTTTCAACACTATTGGTAGGGATGAGAGTCGCATTATTATACCAATGTATGATAGTGAAAGTAATCTCATCGGTTTTCAGGGAAGAGCACTCGGTCCAAACCCTGTTAAATATATCACTGTGATGCTTTCTGATGACGCACCAAAAATCTATGGAATGGACAAAGTTGATTCTGCGAAACCCATTTACATTGTTGAAGGACCCTTCGATTCCACGTTTATACAGAATTCTGTTGCTATGTGTGGGTCCGACCTTGATATTAAGTCGTTTGGTTGGTGCGATTATATTTACGTTTTTGATAACGAACCACGTAATCGAGAAATCGTCAACAGAATATCAAAAACCATCGACAGAGGTGATAAAGTAGTAATTTGGCCCATAACCATTCAGCACAAGGATATTAATGACTGTGTGCTTGCTGGACTTAATGTTATGGATGTGCTAAAATCAAATACCTATTCAGGTTTAGAAGCAAAAATTAAGTTTAACAACTGGAAGAAAATATGAGCAACGGAACAAAAGTTATTAAAAGGAATGGTAAAACCGAACCTCTTGATTTAAATAAACTACACATTATGGTGGAAGAGGCGTGTAAAGACCTCGCAAATGTATCTGCATCACAAGTTGAGATGCAGTCTGGTATTCAGTTTTATGATGGTATTACGACCGCAGAGATTCAAGAGATTCTGATTCGTTCTGCTTCTGACCTAATTGATCTTGATCACCCAAATTATCAATTCGTCGCTGCTCGTCTGCTTCTGTTTGCAATTCGTAAGCAGTTATTTGGACGTATGCACGAATGTCCTACTGTCAAGCAACACGTAGAGCGTTGTGTGGGTAGAGGTGTGTATGATTCGGAGATTTTATCACTGTATTCTGATGAAGAGTTTGATAAACTTCAATCGTTCATTGATCATAGCCGTGACTATCTGTTCACTTATGCAGGTCTACGTCAGGTCGTTGATAAGTACCTTGTACAGGATAGAAGCACTGGGGCACTTTATGAAACGCCACAATTTATGTACCTTTTGATTGCGGCAACTATTTTTTCCAAGTATCCTAAGGAAACCCGTCTAGACTACGTTAAGAGGTATTATGACGCAATCTCCAAACACAAGATCAACATTCCAACCCCCATCATGGCGGGAGTGCGAACGCCACTTAGACAATTCGCTAGCTGTGTGCTTGTTGATGTTGATGACACCCTCGATAGTATCTTTACTAGTGATATGGCAATTGGCCGTTATGTTGCACAAAGGGCGGGAATCGGTATCAACGCAGGTCGCATCAGGGGCATCAATGCTAAAATCAGAGGTGGTGAGGTTCAGCACACGGGTGTTGTACCGTTCCTCAAAAAGTTTGAGGCAACTGTCCGATGCTGTACACAGAATGGCATCCGAGGTGGAAGTGCAACTGTACACTTCCCAATCTGGCACCAAGAAATCCAAGATATCCTAGTATTAAAAAATAACAAAGGAACCGAAGATAATCGAGTTCGTAAGTTAGACTACAGTATCCAAATCAGCAAACTCTTCTATGAACGATTCATCCGCAACGAGCAAGTCACACTCTTCTCTCCACATGATGTTCCTGGTCTGTATAATGCTTTTGGCACTGATGGATTTGACGAGTTATATGTTCGTTATGAACGAGATGAGTCTATTCCAAGAAAAACTATCGGTGCTCAAGAACTATTTCTTTCACTCCTAAAAGAACGTGCAGAAACTGGTCGTATTTACATTATGAATATTGACCATTGTAACTCTCATAGTTCTTATCTTGATAAGATTGAGATGAGTAACCTGTGCGTTGCTGGTGATACTAAAATTAAAATTAAGTATCCAGAGTCGGTTGGGGATCAATATGGTACTTGGTATTGGAATGTTCTCGAAAAAGAAATTCAAATAGAAGACCTAGAAGATTATATTATTATGAGAGAGTGTGAAATCTATGACTCAAATGCTCCTCAAATAGAGGTTCTTTCATACAATATTGAAACTGGTGAACAGGAATGGAAACCTATTACTGCATTTGCTCAAACTTCACCAAAAGCAAAAGTAATGAAAATTACAGATGAAGAAAGTGGTAAGAGTATTGTGGTCACACCAGAACATCAAGTATTCACAAAAAATCGTGGATATGTGATGGCAAAAGATTTAATTGAAACTGATGAACCGATAATAGTGAATAAAGATATGAATTTTTAATATTATAGGAAGTGTAATTTCTATATTTTATAAATAGTTATGAGATTACACTTCCTATTATGAAAACATATATTGTGTATAAAATCACCAATAAGAAAAACGGAAAATCTTACATAGGAAAAACTGAATACTCTTTGGAACATCGTTGGAGTCGTCATCTATCATCTTCAAGAAATGGTTCTAAATTTAGATTTCATTCTGCGATTAGAAAATATGGTGAAGATTGCTGGGACTTATCTGTGATTGAAACCTATCAAACTGAAGATGAAAATTTTATTAATGAAAAGGAATCTCACTATATCAAACTTTTTGAAAGTGATACTAAAAAAGGTTATAATGCTACTTCAGGTGGAACTGGTGGATGGATGCTTCCCAGATGCTCGCAAGAGGTTCAGGAAGAGTGGAGAAATGGTGTTATAGTTAGAAATACTGGATCAGGAAATCCCAACTATTCTGGATATAGTGATGAAGATCTAATTAATTTTGGTCTCAAATTCATTGAAAAATATAATTTTATTCCCGGATTAAAAAGATTGATTAAATATTGTAAGGACGAACTAAATGTAAATTTTCCAAAGGCATTTTCTAAAAATAGATTTGGAGGAAAAAGGACAAATTATACTAAAATTCTTGAAGAAAGAAGTGGGTTAAAATTTAATCCTCATCACAGAACACCGGAAGAAAGAAAAATTATCGCTCAAAAGGCATCAATAACATCAACTATTATGTGGCAACAAAGGAGGGTCAAAAATGCTTAAGATTGAATACCTAGAAGAAGAAATTCCAGTTTATGATATTACTGTAGAAGGAACTCACAATTTCTTCGCAAATGATGTTCTAGTTCATAATTGTCAAGAAATCACAATTCCAACTGTACCAATCCAACACATTGATTCTATAGAAGGTGAAATTGCTCTTTGCATTCTTTCTGCCATCAATGTCGGTAAAATCAAATCTAATGAGGATCTTGAGGTTCTTTGCGACCTTTCTGTTCGTGCTCTAGATGAACTTATTGATTTTCAAGGATACCCCGTCAAAGCAGCAGAAATCGCCACCAGAGCGCGTAGGTCACTTGGAATAGGTTATATTGGTCTGGCACACTATCTTGCCAAGCACGGGGAGCATTACGACGATCCTGGTGCATGGCAACTGGTTCATGATCTAACCGAAGCATTCCAGTATTATCTTATTCAGGCAACAGTCAATCTTGCGAAAGAGAAAGGTGCTTGTGAGTATTCGCATCGCACTAAGTATTCTCAGGGAATTCTTCCGATTGATACATACAAGAGTGATGTGGATGAAATCGTTCCAAACGAATTGAAGTATGATTGGGAAGGTCTTAGAGCACAGGTTAAGCAGTATGGAGTTAGAAACTCAACACTGTCAGCACAAATGCCATCGGAGAGCAGTTCCGTTGTGTCAAATGCAACAAATGGAATCGAACCACCTCGCGGATACCTGTCCATTAAGAAGTCGAAGAAGGGTCCACTCAAACAGATTGTTCCCCAGTATCAAACTCTTAAGAACAACTATACGCTGCTGTGGGATATGCCTAGCAATCGCGGGTATATTCATATTGTTGCTGTTATGCAAAAATTCTTCGATCAAGCGATTTCTGGAAACT
>Ga0129333_10003854_pt1 | contig 14059 bp, 8 predicted proteins | sample CPB6_08_DNA_FD_94474 | JGI IMG/M metagenome (GOLD analysis project Ga0129333, IMG submission 94474) | Freshwater to marine salinity gradient microbial communities from Chesapeake Bay, USA - CPBay_Sum_0.6_0.8_DNA | ecosystem: Environmental > Aquatic > Marine > Coastal | place: USA: Chesapeake Bay... | reverse complement strand
TGACCACTACAACTCTCTGAGTTATAATGGTCCCACAAGCGAGTATGGTGGAATCGGTAGACACACCAGACTTAAAATCTGTTGGGGGCAACCCCGTGGGAGTTCAAGTCTCCCTACTCGCATTAAAAATAAATATAAGATATGGGAGTAAGTCCTATGTCTTATCGTATCGATCACGCATACTGCTGGTATAACAACGGTAGTATGATTGTGAAGATGTACTTTATTAACCACGTTCCATTCACATTCGACGAACTTCCAGATGGGCATTTATACGACCAAGATCTTTGTAGAGCGGCAGATAAAAATCGTACATTTGAACCAGAAGATTTATATAGAAATTCTTTTTATTTGATAGAAGAAGAAGTTCATCCTTGCTTTTTTCCGGTCGAGTTAGAAAACCCTGAAGATATGCCTGATGATTTGGAATATGAATATGATGAAGAGGATTTAATGGGATAAATAAAACATAGATTTATTATCGCTAATATAATCCCATGCCTCTCAATAAGCTAGAGAATTTTATAAAGAATTATGAGGGTAGAATTCTTTATGTTAATTCGAATGATTTGGATGCAACTGATAGTATCACGAATCAAGGAAACTCTTTAACAAAACCTTTCAAGACGATTCAAAGAGCATTACTTGAAGCTGCTAGATTTTCTTTTGTTACTGGTAAAGACAACGATAGAAATGATAGAACAACGATTTTAGTGTTTCCTGGTGAGCATTTAATTGATAATAGACCTGGATATGGAATTAGAAAAACTGGAACCGCAACTGCAGAGGTTCAAAGTCCTTCTGGGCAAATTATTGCTCCAGCATCGGATGCACTTTCTTTAACATTAGAAACAAACTTCGATTTAACTCAAGAAGATAATATTCTTTATAAGTTTAATAGTATTCATGGTGGTGTAATTCTTCCTAGAGGTACTTCACTTGTTGGTTTAGATTTAAGAAAAACTAAAATTCGTCCAAAGTATGTTCCAAATCCTACGGACGATGCTGTTCCAAATTCGGCAATTTTTAGAATTACGGGTAACTGTTATTTTTGGCAGTTTTCATTATTTGATGCAGATCCAAATGAAATTGTTTATACAAATGATAAACTTTTTACACCTGGATCTGGAAATCTTTCATTACCAACATTCTCTCACCACAAATTAACCTGTTTTGAGTATGCTGATGGTGTTAACGTTCCTGTAGGATACGACATCACTGATCTTGATATGTATTATGCGAAATTATCACAAGCATTTAATGAAGGATCAGGTAGACAAATTCCAGCATCGCAAAAATTCCCACTTTCTCCACAATCTTTTGCTAAAGAACGTCCAGAATGGGAAATTGTTGGAGCTTTTGGAACTGACCCTATTAATATTTCTTCTATTATATCTGGTGATGGTGCAACTCCAACTCAAACTGTAATAGTTACCACTGAAACAGATCATGGATTAACGTCTGGAACTCCGATTAAAATTCGTGGTGTAAACACAAACGATTATAATGTTTCTACGGTTGTTCAATCTGTACCAGACAATAAAACTTTCACATATTTAATTCCTTTTGTAAGAAATGATTTAGATGCGAGTCCATCTGGATCAGCAACAGTTACGATTGAGACTGATACCGTAAAAGGTTCATCTCCATACATTTTTAACTGTTCTCTAAGATCCACATGGGGTCTAAATGGTATGAAAGCAGATGGAAGAAAAGCATCTGGTTTCAAATCAATGGTTGTTGCACAGTTTACCGCTGTATCTCTGCAAAAAGATGACCGTGCTTTTGTAAAATATGATCCTGTTGGTAGAGCATACACTGGTATCCCAATTACTCCAACTTTTGGATCTTCTTTATCAGCAGAATCTGCATCTACAATTACAGAGACTGTATATCATTTAGATCCAAATGCAATTTATAGACCTGGTTGGGAATCTAGTCACATTAGAATAACTAATGATGCTTTTATTCAGGTTGTTTCAGTTTTTGCGATTGGATTTAATAAACATTTTGATGCACAATCTGGTGGTGATGGATCAATTACAAACTCTAACTCAAACTTTGGTCAATATTCTTTAGCTGCCGAGGGATTTAAAAAAGAAGCATTTTCCAAAGACGATAATGCCTTTATTACATCAATTATAACGCCAAGATATATTCCACCTGTAGAAAGAAATATTGACTGGGTTTCTATTGATGTTGGACTAACAACTGCAGTTGGTCTTTCAAATCATCTTTATCTTTTTGGATTCAACACTGAAGATAATGTACCTCCAAATTTACTTCAGGGATACAGAGTTGGTGCAAAGGTAGATGATGATCTTCATTTAGTTCTTCCAAATGGGTCAACAAAGAAAGCAAAAATTTTAATGACGGATAATGTTGTAAGTGCATCTTCGACAGTAGCGCAAGGAATATCATCTGCATATAAAGAGTATAATGTATCCGTAACAGTGAGTGCTCCGAATTATGATACACTAATTTTAGCATCAAATCATACACTGTTGACTGGTGCTAAAATTTTGATGGTAAGTGACGATGGAGATCTTCCAGAAAATATTACCGAAAATAAAATTTACTATGTTATAAAAGTCAATAATAATTCAATTAAAATTGCTTCCTCATTTACTAATGCAAGAAATAATATTGCAATTAGAATGTATGGGGGGAGTAATCTCAAAATTTTAAGTAGATTATCAGATATAAATTCTGGAGAACTTGGATCACCAATTCAATGGGATCCAAATAGATCTAATTGGTTTATAAGTGTTAACCCTTCAAACGAAATTTATCCAGAAATACAATCACTAGGTGTAGTTGGATTTGAAGAACCAAGGACAGAAGTAACGTTCATTAAGAGAATTGAAGATCCTAGAAGCTTAGATGAAAAAATTTATAAAGTTAGAATTGTTGTACCTAAAGAATCTGTAAATGCAAAAAATCCTCAGGAAGGATTTGTATTACAAGAAAGTAGTAGCACTGGTGCAATAAGTAATGATGAGTTCTCCTTAATTAATCTAACAAGTCAAAATTATAATTATAAGAGAAATCCAAAGTTTATTAGTAATTGTTCGGAAACTGGCGGAACTGTTACGATCGTAACAGAATTACCTCATAATTTAACAAGCGGAGATAGAGTATTAATTAAAAATGTTAAATCTTCAACTAATTTAACTGGTATTGGAGATACTGGATATAATGGAGATTATACTGTAACTGTAGTAAATGAAAAAACATTTACTTATTCAACTACAGATAATGATGGTATCACTCATAATGTTGGTATATTTTCTTCCTTTACACAAAGAGATGTACTTTTACCAAGATTTGAAAGAAACGATCTAAAGACAAATCTTTACATTTATAGAATTGAAACCTTAACACCATACATTTATAATGTTCAGGATGGAATATATCATGCTTATGTTTTGAATTCTAATAATTCAGTTCCTAATACGTTTACAGATTATAAGTATAGTCAAAACATTGTAAATTTATATCCTCAAAAAGATCCAGATAATATTAATGATAACCCAGGATCATCAAGAACATTTGCTAAGAGAGCCCCTCTTGGTGAAGTTGTAACAAATGATTTGAAGAAAAGTGTAACAAGAGAATCTCTTGACTTACTTGTTACAAAACTAGGTGTAACACCAATCATTGAAAATGTAACATCTGGGTTTAGTGGAATAACTACGATTACAACTACACAATCTCATGGATTGAATGGAATTGTAGGTTATACAACTTTTACTAGTGGAACAGGATATAATATTGGAACTTATTTCAACGTTAGACTTTTAAATCAAAATAGTCAATGGAATGGTGCTACCGCACAAATTGTTGTAAGCGGTGCTGGAAGTAGTATTACATCACTGCAAATTTCTGATGGTGGTGCAGGATATGCAAGTACGACGTTAACAGTAGAAGGTTTTTCTGGATCTACGATTTCAATCGCATCATCAACAATTTCCAGTGCAGTTGATAATTCCTTACAAGTAACAGGTCTTGGAACAGCAACTGATGGTCTTTATCGAATTTTAAGTATTCCTGGAAAAAATCAAATCTCAATTGCAAAAACTTCTGGTGATCCATCGATTATTCCGGGACAATATAGTTTAAACGTATCTCCATCATCAATCATTGATAATATTGCATATACTTCCACATCAGGTATTGCGACCGTTGTCTGCACATCTGCTCATGGATTAGTTGCCGGTAATAAAATCAGAATTCTAGATTCAACAAATAATAATATTGGTGATTTTATTATTAGTGATACCTTGAGTGTTAATTCATTTACTTTTAAATCGACTTTTAATCCTAGTTCTTCATATCGTATTTTAAAGCATGGATTTGCTTCAAACGATTTAATATCTGAAGCTGGAACTGAGAATCTTGCTGCAAGAGGAGTTCCTTTCTATGCAAATGAGACTGCAATTTTATTAGATGATATAAGTGCAGATATTAGTGTAGGAGTTTCTACTTTTTCTATCGCAGTTACAAATTCTGGAATTTCAACCGTAGGTAGATTCCCATTAGGTAGTTATATACAAATTAATAATGAAATCATGAGAGTTGCGAGCAGCTCTCTAAGTGGATCTGGTAATAATAAAATTACGGCTCTTCGTGGTGTTTTTGGAACTCAAAAATTTTCTCATGCACAAAATTCTTTAATTAAAAAGATTAAACCAATTCCAGTTGAATTCCGTAGACCATCGATTCTTCGTGCTTCTGGTCACACATTTGAGTATCTTGGATATGGTCCTGGTAACTATTCTACTGGTTTACCCCAAATTCAAGCAAGAACTCTTACAGAAAGGGAAGATTTCCTATCCCAATCTCAAGAGAAAGCATGTGGTGCTGTTGTATACACTGGTATGAATAGTGATGGTGATTTCTTTATTGGAAATACCAAATATTCCTCAGCCTCTGGAGAACAGACTACTTTTGATATTCCAATTCCAACAATCACAGGACAAGATCCTTCTCGCTTAAGTGCTGTTTTTGATGAAGTTATTGCAAAAGAAAGAATTCTTGTTGAGGGTGGAAAATCCAAAAAAGTTCTGTCTCAATTTGATGGACCAGTTACTTTTAATGAAAATGTAATCATTAACAATGCTCAGACAAAAATCAATGGTGAACTGATTACTACCGATTTAATCACACAGAAAAATGTAACCGATAGTTCATCTGCTACTACAGGATCAATCATTACAAAAGGTGGTATTGGAGTTTTAAAGAGTGTTAATATTGGTGGTAATTTAAGCATCACTGGTGTTACTACTTTTAATAATGAAGTTTCATTCAATAGTGGTCTTGTTCCAGATTCCTTTGAGGATGCTTATATTGGATCTGCATCGAAGCCTTGGGCATCTGCATGGATCGCTGGAATTGGAATTGCTACTGAAGGTGTTCCTGGAGGAACTGAAGTTCAGGACAGAACAATTAATGCTTGGACAGGAGATCTTGTTTTAACTTCACAAGCAGGTATCGTTTCTGTTACCGATAGTCTTGAAGTCACTGATGATCTTCTAGTTAAAACAAATAGTAGATTCGTTGGAGTCGTAACGTTCCAAGCAAATACCAGACATGAAGATAATGATAAAGCTTTATTTGGTACTGGTGGAGATTTAGAAATTTTCCATGATGGAACAGATAGTTATATTAGAGACGTTGGTGTAGGAAATCTTTTCGTTGATTCTGTTGATGGATCTATTAACTTGAGAGTAAATGGGACTGAAAATTCAATCGTTGCTCTTGAAAATTCTGGAGTTGAACTTTATTTTGATGGTGCGAAAAAATTAGAAACAACTTTCCATGGAACGAATATCACAGGAATTACCACTTCCAGTAATGGATTCTTCCCACTAACAGATTCTGGTGCCCCTCTTGGATCTCTTGCCCTTTCATTCTCCGAATTATTTGTTGATAATTTAAAGTTAGATGGTAATATATTAAGTTCCACTAATACGAATGGAAATATTACATTAACTCCAAATGGAACTGGTGTTGTAGAAACTGTTAATGATGTTAATTTTGGTACTTCTTCTGATCTTTCAACACTAACAGTTCTTGGTCAATTGAATGCTGATAATTTAAGATTAGATGGTAATGTATTAAGTTCTACAAATACTAATGGAAATATTACATTAACTCCAAATGGAACTGGAATTGTTAATATTAGTTCTGCTTTGAGTATAACAGGAAGCACAACATTTGTTGACGAGGTTATATTAAATACTGGTATAATTCCTGATGCTGATGGTTCTTATATTGGATCTGATTTACGTCGTTTTACTGAAGCATATATTGGTAATCTTAATTTAGCAGTAGGAACTTCTGGAGATAATGATAATACAATTACGACAGGATCTGGTGGTTTATTCCTAGATTCTGCCGCAGGAACAACAAAAATTGTTGATAATACGTGGATTACTGGTACTTTACGAGTAGATAGCACGTCATCATTTAAAAATAATGTTGTAATTGAGGGATCTTCAAGACTTCTTCAATTAAAAGATGCTGATAATGGAAATACCAGAGTTGAATTATCGGGTGCTGGGCAAATCTCTCTCAAGAATACTTCGGGGACAAATTTATTCACAGTCGATGGTAATGGAAATGTAACAACAGTATCTAATTTAACCATTAATGGTAATACAACACTCGGTGATTCTTCTTCTGATACGTTAACAGTTAATGCATCATCTACATATTCTGGACCTGTTTCTGTTACAAACACAACGGCATCTACTAATAAATCTTCAGGAGCATTAATTGTATCTGGCGGTGTTGGTATTCAAGGTGCATTAAATGTTGGTGGAGATATAACCGCATTTGCAACTTCTGATGAAAGATTGAAGAATAATATTAAACCAATTGAAAATTCTCTTGCAAAAATATTAAGTATTAGCGGTAATACTTTTGAATGGAATAATAAGTCAGATATGGAAGGTAATGATGTTGGTGTAATAGCTCAAGAAATTGAGGCACTTGGATTGCCTGGAATTGTTACTACAAGAGATAATGGATATTTGGCAGTCAGATACGAAAAACTTGTTCCTTTATTGATTGAATCGATTAAAGAATTGTCCAGTAAAGTTGAAAAATTAGAGCAAAAATTATTGGATAAATAACTAGAAAGTCTAAAAATGGCAAATTATAATAAGTCATTTAACTTTAGAAATGGAGTTCAAGTTGATGAAGACGATCTTATTGTAAGAGGTAGTCTTGTTGGTATAGGAACCACCATTCCTAGAGCTGAATTGGATGTTTATGGGACAATAAAATCCAATGGTATTATCACTGCAAATAATCTTTATGTATCTGGAATAGCAACGTTTAATGATATTCAAATAGGAACAGGAATTACAATCATTGGTAATTCTGGAACAATTGCTGCAAAATTTTATGGAGATGGTGCTGGATTATATAATATTCCAACTTCTCAATGGGTTGATGTTGATCCTGCAGTATTTACACCTCTTCTACCACCTGGTGCAGGAACGGGATATACGAGTATTTACGCAGCTGGAACTGTCGGCATAGGAACCACTATTCCGCGCTTTTATTTGCAAGTTGGTGGAGATCCAACATTAAATCAAGATGGTGTGGGAATTAGTTCAACTGGTAATGTGGTTGTTAGTGGTATTTTAACATCTGGATTTTTTGTTGGGGTTGGTAGTGATATTACTGATATAAATGCATCAAATATTAGTTCAGGAATATTGAACAATTCTAGATTACCTTCCGATATTTCTGTTTCTGGTGTAATTACGGCAGCAACATTTAGCGGGCAAGTAAACGCTGGTATCGGTACTATAGTTTCATTAACTGGTACTAATTTAAATTATAGTGGTGTTGGAACAATTGCAACTCTTAACAGCACTACTGGAACAATTACCAATTTAAATAGTTCTACTGCCACTGTAACTAATTTAATATCTACTAATTTAAGTGGGACTATTGGAACTATATCCACTTTTAGTAGCACAAATGCAACCATAAGCAACTTAAGTGGAACTATTGGAACTGTTACTGATTTAAATACCACTAATTTAAGTGGGACTATTGGAACTATATCCACTTTTAGTAGCACAAATGCAACCATAAGCAACTTAAGTGGAACTATTGGAACTGTTACTGATTTAAAAGGAAATAATCTTAATTATTCGGGTATTGCTACTATTGGATTTTTAACCGCAACTAATTCATTTATTGGAATTGTAACCACTACAAACTTACGTTCAGGAAATATTACATTAGGTTTAATTGCACCCAATCAAATTGATACAACTACAGGAAATTTAATTCTTCAATCTACTGGCGGATCAGTTAATATTAATGGTAATGTAGATATATCTGGAACTTCTATTTTACAAGGGGAAGTCACTGCTAATACTGGTATTGTAGCAGATGTTTCAACTGGTGCTTATCTTGGACAATCTGGAAAAGAGTTTTCGGAACTTTGGGTTGATGATATTAAGATTGGCGTAGGTGTAGGAAACTCAAATAAAATTGAAACATTAAGTCAAGATCTTGTTTTAGATGCAGGTACAAATCAAACTCTTATCGATTCTAACTTACGTGTTGCTGGTGTTACAACTGTTACTGGAAATCTGATTTTAGGATCTGGTATTGAACCAAGCACAGATAATACAGTAACTCTTGGAACATCTTCAAAAAGATTTAGTTCTTCTCAAGTTGCTGCGATTCGAATTGGTGTTGCAGAAACATCCAAAATAGATACTATTTCGGGAACAAATCTTGTTCTTGATTCTGCTGGTGGAACTACAACAATTGATGATAATCTAGTTGTAATTGGTACTGGAACATTTAATTCTGAAGTTAAATTTGATATTGGTATCAAACCAGATACAAGTAAAGGTTCTTATATTGGAACTACAGGCACTCCATTTTCTGAAGCATATGTAAATGAAGTTAGAATTGGTGTCGGAGAAACGAATAAAATTGATACTAGAGATGGTTCATTGATTCTTGATGGCGCAAATAACTTAGTAGAAGTAGATAACAACCTAGCAGTTGGTGGAATGTCATCTTTAACTGGTAATCTTACTGTTGGGGGTGCTAATGAATTTGTCGTTAACACAACGACAAATAGAGTTGGTATTGGAACTGATATTCTGACGAGAAAATTTCAAGTCAAAGATACCACTGATTTAATTACAGAATTTAGAACTAATTCGACCAGTGTAACAATTGGACTGGGACGTAATGCTGTTGGTGCTGGGCAAAGCATTGGTAAAATCTTTTATTCAACTAATTCTTTGACCTTTGATAATGAAGATCTTGGTGGATTAGAATTTATAACAAACAGTGGAAATGTAGGTTTAGATACTGGAAGTTTTAGATGGCGTTGGGGTCAAAATAATGCAATTCCACTTTTAGATTTGACTTATGATGGGAAACTTGGATTGGGTATAACTAATCCATCACAAACTTTACATGTCGTTGGAACATCTACAATAACTGGAGATGCATTTTTTGGTAGTGATGTAACCATTTTTGGTACATTAAACGCACCAAATTTCACATTTCCGGATCCATTTATCGGCAATGTAAATGCTACATCAGGAGTATCGATATTTAATAATATTGAAGCAACCGCGAATATAACTGTTTCTGCGGCTTCATCAATTGGTATTGGAACTGCAAATCCAATTACAGATCTTGATGGTAGAGGTAAACAAGCTCTCTTTGGTGGTATTGGAATTAATACAGATATAGTTAATGACTCTGCGTTAACAGTTGTCGGTGGTGTGTTTGCGAGTTCAATTGGAATTGGAACAACTTCAACAACTGCATATCTTGGAGTTTATGGAAATGTAGAAGTTTATCCTTCACCAGAATCAACCGGAACCGTGGGAGTCACTCTTAATGATGCAACAGTTATTTTGAAAGACTCAAGTGGTGTTGGAATAGGGACAACATCACCAAGATCAGTCGTTGATTTTGCAGATGCTGGTAAAACAATTGCCGGACAAGCATTATGTTTTATGATACCTCCAAGAATAACCACAGCCCAAAGAATTGGATTATCCACGGAAGAGGGTGCATTGATTTTCAATACAGATACCAAAAAATTCCAAGGATACACTGGAGTTGCTTGGACAGACCTTAACTAAAAATTAATTAAAAAATATGTCATCGTCAGTTCAAAAAATAGGCATTAATATTGGGGGGTCTGGTACAGATCCTGTTTCGTTTAGTACTTTAAGGAGAACATTTTTTCAGACTGATCCAGATGTAAGTGTTATCGGTCAAGATACTGTTAAAGCATCAGATTTATTGAGAATTACAAATCTTCCGACAAATGGTGCGCCACAAACAAATCCAGAATGGGTTCCTGATGCAACTGAAAATGCAAGTATTGTTACCACTCAATCTAATTGGAAAGTTTCTCATTTTCAGCAATCAGTAAAATGGTATAACATTGTTCAGTCTGGAACGGATGAACAATATAGTATTGATGATCAGTCTTGGAATTCTAATTTGACTAAAAATATTGTTAAGAGAATGAAAATTACTGGAACTTGCGGAGGAACTTCAAATTCAGTAAAAGGTGTTAGTTTTAGTGGTTCTGCCTATAATTTAAGAATTGAAGTTTTCGGAAACATTTATGGGTATGGTGGAAAAGGTGGTGGAACTAGTGGAGCTCCGTCAATTAGTGGAGAGTCTGGCGGTGATGCATTAAATGTGTCTTCATCTACAGGTCGAGTTATTGTAGATGTGAAAGGAGTAGGGAAGATTTATGGTGGCGGCGGAGGAGGAGAAAAAGGTAAAACAGGTGATAATGGTTCCAATGGTCAATGCTACGATTCTTTTACTAATCAGGGCGGATGTGGATGTCCTGGATGCCCTGGTGGATGGACAGATGGTGGATGTGGTCAAAATTATGGAAGCCACTGTGATCGAAGACAAGTATGCAACGGCTGGGGTAACTGTTGGTGGGAATCAAATGGAGACAGCAAGTATAATTTTTGCTATAAAGATTATTCAGTTACTGGTGGAACAGGTGGTGCAGGTGGAAATGGTGGACCTGGAAGAGGATATAATAACCAATCAGGTTCTTTAGGTGGTTCTACAGGAGAAAGTGGTACAGGAGCACAAACTTGTTATAATGGTGGAAGGTATACTACTACTCCATCTAATGGAGATCGGGGAGAAACTGGTGGCGATGGTGGAAATTGGGGTCTTTCTGGGGGTAATACGGACAATACGGGAGATGGTGGAACTGCTGGTAGAGCAATATCCGGATCAAATTATTCTGTATTAGGAACAATTAATTCTGATACAATCAGAGGACTTTACGTATAATAAATATATTTTTATTTGTTTATAATTAATGATTGAAGTTTTAGTTAAAGATAATTACTTTGAAGATCCGGATTTAATTAGAAAAACAGGTCTTGCATTAACAAATTATAGAATCGATAACAATTTAGATGGTATGGGATTCGGTTGGAGAGGACAAAGAACTCTTCCAATTCGTAAAATAAAAAATTATATTTGTCCTTGTTGCAATCAAACTATCAATTCTTATTCGGCAATAGATGAATTTTTAATGGAACACTCCATTAATATATTCAACATATGTGATGACTTTTTTGAATTTACTAAAAAGTCAACAGAAGAAATGACAATCACTTCATACTTTCACATCACAACCGAAGAAACTAAAGGTGCATATCCTAATTTCTTACAAGATAGATTTCATAAAGATCCGCACGGACCAATAGCGGGAGTCGTTTATTTAACTCCAAATGCTCCAAAGAATGCAGGTACTTCTATCTTAGATGGAAAAAATAATCAATTTACCAATGTAGAAAACAAATATAATAGATTGGTTGCATACGAGGGATCTAGAATTCATGCTCTTTCTGATACATTTGGAGATTCTAAAGAGACAGGAAGAATGACTTTTACATTTTTCATTCATACTGTTGGAGACACTAGATTTTTTACATGATGTTTAAGATTATTGATGATTTTTTATCGGCATCTTATTTAAAAGATTTGCAGAACCATTTCTTGACTTTGCAGTGTGAATGGCACTATAATGATCATTTGACAGATAATGATTCATATCATAATATTGGATCATTTGGATTTACTAATAAACTTCATTGGAATCAAAATTTTGTCGATAGTTCTTGTGGAATATTAACAAAGGGACTTCTTTTATTTTCGCAAGCAAAAGTTCAAGAGTTTACACAAACTTCATATCAAATTGTAAGAGCAAGAGCTGATATGACAATGTATAATCCATCAAAATACTGTCATGAAATTCATACGGATTATCCATATGAACACATGACTGCAATTTTTTATGTTAACAATAGTGATGGTAATACCTTACTTTTTGATAGAGAGGGAAAACATTTAATAAAAGAAGTTGAACCAATCGAAAATAGATTACTTATTTTTGATGGATTATTGCAACATGCTGGTCATTCTCCGTCAAATCATAAGAGTAGAGTAATAGTAAATATGAACTTTATGACTTCAGAACTTATTAATGAATTAAATCAAAGGTATAATAGACAATGAATTACGAAATTGTTGATAATTTTCTGGATGATGAAGAATTTAAAAATTTAAAAAATTTTATAATTTATAGTGGAAATCTTTCATGGTATACTAAAATGGGTGTCGCTGAGAATGGTGGGACAGATGGTTGGTTTTTATATCATATGTTTTATAACCAATTTCAAAAAACAAGTGAACACTTCAATATTTTATTCCCACTTCTAAAAAAAATAGATCCCCTTGCTATTGTTCGTATCAAAGCAAATTTTTATCCTACTACGTCAACAATTATTCATCATGATTTTCATGTTGATTTTTTAGACATAGATGATACTCCAATTTCTTGTAAAGGTTGTTTGTTTTATTTGAATACTAATAACGGAAAAACAATTTTTAAAGATGGAACTACAATAGATTCTGTCGAGAATAGAGTTTTATTATTTGATCCAGGGATATATCATAAAAGCACTACTTGTACGGACGATTTTGTAGGTAGATTCAATATCAACTTCAATTACTTTTAAATAAATACACAAGGTTGAGAATTATTACAATGTCTGAAGAAAAAAATTATCCCCCTCTTGGAGAACAAGCAAAAAATCTTGCCCAATTTTCTTGGGAACTCATACAATACATTCATAAAAATAGAGGTGGTCCTCTGACTGTTTCTGATGAGGTATACCATGAAAGAACATCAGTTTGTAAATCTTGTATCAAATTCGATGATCTTGAAAACAAATGTATGGAATGTGGGTGCTATATTCCAGCAAAAGCAAAAATGATTATTGATTCTTGCCCACTCAATAAGTGGAGAGACATGAGTTCTGAATGGGAAGAAACCCTTAGTCAAATTATGAATGAAGTTGAAGGTGAAAAAACCTAAAGAAAATAATTCAATAGACACTTTTCAAACTGTCCACTGGGGGGTTCCGACCCCCCCTTTTTAATGCTATAATATTCCTATATTCAATGAGACCTGTGATTCAACTCCGACCTCATCAACAACGTGCTTTGGATGCCCTGTTACAGCATCGCATCGGTCAGGTGATCATCCCGACTGGCGGTGGTAAGACCAATGTTGCTATCTTTGATGCTCTACGTGAGTTTCAATCTGATGCTCCTAAGACCATTGTAGTGGTGGCGCCGCGCATCCTCCTTGCCGAGCAGTTGTCGAGTGAGTTTCTTGAGTTTATCACTAACGTTGCTGTGCTGCACGTTCACAGCGGTGAGACTCATCACTTCAGCACGACCAAACCCTGGGAGATTCAGATGTGGGACTCAATCGTGAGAACCGCCTGTAATCCTGATGCTCCCAAACATAAACTGATCTTCACCACCTACAACTCTCTGCAGCGTCTTCAGCAGGCAGATATTAAGGTTGATACCATTTACTTTGATGAGGCACATAACAGCGTTCAGCGTCACTTTTTCCCTGCTACGGAGCACTTCGCTGCTAATGCTGACCGCTGCTATTTCTTCACTGCTACTCCTAAGCATTCTGCTACTA
>Ga0129333_10003851_pt1 | contig 14064 bp, 13 predicted proteins | sample CPB6_08_DNA_FD_94474 | JGI IMG/M metagenome (GOLD analysis project Ga0129333, IMG submission 94474) | Freshwater to marine salinity gradient microbial communities from Chesapeake Bay, USA - CPBay_Sum_0.6_0.8_DNA | ecosystem: Environmental > Aquatic > Marine > Coastal | place: USA: Chesapeake... | reverse complement strand
CGGGTGCGGCGACCGCACCGACGACCCGCTCGACCGCCGAGGTCGTCCACGCCAGGTCGTCGTCGAGCCGCACCGCCGCCGCCAGGTAGTGCTCGAGGGCTGCGGTGTCGACGCGGACGATCGATGACGCCTCCGTGGCCTTCACGCAGGCAGGAACGGGTCGAGCGCGGCCAGACGGTCGGCAGCGTCGTGCAGGTCCGCGACGACCAGGGCGGCCGCAGCAGCACGATCGGTGCACGCCGTCCGATGCCGCGTGGCGGAGGGGCCGCCCCACGCGCCGTGCAGTTCCTCGGCGAGGCGTAGGCGCCTCCGACGGTGTTCCTCGAGGGCATCGATGAGCTGATGCAAGGCGAACGCACAACGAGCGCCGTCGGTCACGTTCGGAAGACTATGCAACGCATTGAAAGATACGGACGGAGCGGCCGGAGGATTCGGGCGTTACGCTCCCGCCATGCGCAAGATCTGTTCGGGTCTCCAGTTCCCCGAAGGGCCCATCGCCCTCGCAAACGGTGACGTCCTCGTCGTCGAGATCGCCCGAGGAACCCTGACCCGATGCCGACCGGACGGCTCCACCTCCGTCGTCGCCGAACTCGGGGGAGGACCGAACGGTGCGGCACTCGGGCCGGACGGCAAGGTCTATGTCTGCAACAACGGCGGGTTCGCCTGGCACACCACCGACGACGGACTCCTCCTCCCCGGTCACCGACCGGCGGACTACGTGGGTGGTTCGATCCAGCGGGTCGATCTCGCGACCGGCGCGGTGGAGACGCTGCACACCTCCTGCGAAGGCCGCCCGCTCCGAGGCCCGAACGACATCGTGTTCGACCGGCACGGGGGCTACTACTTCACGGACCTCGGCAAGTCGACGGAGGACGGTCGCGACTTCGGGGCGATCCACTACGTCGATCCGCACGGCGCGATCCGCACCGTCGCCCGACCGATCATGACGCCGAACGGGATCGGCCTGTCGCCCGACGAGGACCGTCTCTACTACGCCGACACCGTCGCCGGTCGGGTGATGTTCTGGGACATCGCAGAACCGGGCGTGGTCCGTTCACCGGTCGGCGCCGTGTACCCGGCGACGACGGTCGCCGCCGGTCTGCTCGCGAACGTCGGGGGTGCGGCGCGCCTCGACTCGCTCGCGGTCGACGAGGAGGGCAACGTCTGTGTCGCGACGCTCGTCGTCGGAGCGGTCACCGCAATCGCCCCCGACGGCCGGATCCGTGCGATCGTGCCGGTTCCGGGCGGTGACCCGATGGTCACCAACGTGTGTTTCGGCGGGCCGGACCGGATGACGGCGTTCATCACCGCATCGGGCAAGGGCGACCTGTACGCCCATGAGTGGCACTGCCCGGGTCTCGCCCTGAACTTCGGCGAGGTCTGACGCCGGGTGTCGCCGCGAGCCGGTGCCCGTTCCGGCAGACTTGGCGCATGGCGAACGTCGAGATCTCCCGCCCAGCACCGCAGGTGACCCAGCTCACCCTCAACCGACCGGAGCGCCTGAACGCGCTCACCTACGAGCTCGTGACCGAACTGCACGAGGCACTCGACGCCGTGGACCGTGACCACGACACCAGGGTGGTGATCCTCACGGGCGCCGGTCGCGGGTTCTGCGCAGGACTCGACCTCAACGGATTCGGGACCGTGCCCGGGACCGAGACCTTCGGGAAGCCGCAGCAGGGTCTCGCCGTGCAGCAGCACATCGCCACGCTGATCCCGCACCTGCGCGAGATCCGCCAGCCGGTCATCGCCGCCGTGAACGGTGCGTGCGCCGGCGGAGGTTTCGCCCTCGCACTCGGGTCGGACATCCGTGTCTGCGGCGAGAGCGCGAAGTTCGGCTCGGCATTCGTCCGTCTCGGCATCTCGGGCTGTGACATCGGCGTGTCCTGGATGCTGCCGCGCCTCATCGGTGCGTCACGCGCCTGGGAGCTGCTGCTCACCGGGCGCGTCTTCGACTCCGCCGAGGCCGACCGCCTCGGCCTCGTCACCGAGCGGGTCGCCGACGACGCCGTCCTTCCCACGGCGCTAGCGATCGCAGAGCGGATCACGGCGAACTCGCCGTTCGGGGTCTGGATGACCAAGGAGGTCATGTGGTCGAACCTCGAGGTCGGATCACTGGCCGCGGGCATCGACCTCGAGAACCGCACGCAGATCCTCGCGTCCCTCACCGAGGACTCACGCGACGCGATGGGCGGTTTCCTGTCCCGCCGCCAGGTCGAGTGGCGCAACCGCTGACCCGGCCGCCCCGGTGAGCGACACCGAAGGGCGACTGCTCCGCTCGGGGGCGATCGTCGGCGCCGGCGTGGTGGCGTCGAGGATCACCGGTCTGCTGCGCACGCTCACGGTCACGGCGGTCCTCGGGACGTCGGCGTTCGCCGATGCCTACAACTTCGCGAACAACGTCCCGAACATCGTCTACGAGCTCGTTGCCGGCGGTGTGCTCTCCGCTGCGCTGCTTCCCGTGGTGGTCGACCTCGACCGGCGGAACGACACCGCCGGACTGCGGTCGGTGCTGTCCCGGACCGTGGGCGCGGTGGTCCTTCTGGCCCTGCTGGCCGTCCTCGCCGCGCCGTTGCTCGGCGATCTCGTCGCCCGCCTCGGCGGCGGCGGGGTCGATGCCGCCGAGAGCCGCGAGGCGGCGGTGGTCCTGCTGCGTTGGTTCCTGCCCCAGATCGCCTTCTACGGCGTGATGACGGCGGTCGTGGCCATCCTGCACGCCCGGGGTCGGTTCGCCCTCGCGGCGTTCGCGCCGATGGCCAACAACCTCGTGACCATCGCGGCGTTCGTGGCGGCATCGCTGCTCACCTCGAGCGATCTCACGGTCCTCTCGCTCCGCGCGACGCTCGACGAACGCTGGGTCGTCACCGTCGTCGCAGCGGGAACGACCCTCGGTGTCGCCGTCAACGCCGGGCTGCTCGTCGCCGGCCTGCGGGGGAGCGGTGTGCTCCGTCCGACCCTCCGAGCCGCTCCCGCGCTCGGTCGACTCCGCCAGGCCGCCGTCGGGGCGCTCGGGGTGGTCGTCGTCACCCAGGTCTCCGTCGTGATCACGGCGTCACTCGCGAAGCGGTACGGCGGTCTCGGCGACTACTCGGCGTACACGTACGCGAACCTGCTCTTCTTCGTGGTCTACGGGATCGTCGCGGTCTCGGTGACCACGGCCGTCGCACCGGAGTTCGCCCGGGCTGCGGACGACGAGGATCGCTTCGGTGCCGAGGTCGCCCGCGGCGTGCGCCTGCTGTGCCTTCTCGTCGTACCGGCAGCACTCGGGCTCGCAGCACTCGCGACACCGGTCGCTGCGGCCCTGCCGCTTCGCGACGAGGCCGCCGGGCGGACGGCGGCGATCCTCGTGTGGTTCGCGCTCGGCCTCGCACCGTACGCGCTGCTGCAGCTCGTGCTGCGCGCGTGCTGGGCGCGTGAGGACCGGCGGACCCCGCTCGTCCTCGTCGGGGTCCAGCAGGTCGCGCTCGTCCTCCCCGCCGTCGTGCTCGGCCCGCTCGTCGGCATTCGCGGCGTCGCGTCCGCCTTCGCCATCGGGTATGCGATCGGCGCCGTCGTTGCCCTGCGGCACCTCGTCGTCGGTCTCGGAGTGGTCGGACGAGCGGACCTCGTCGTGCTCGGTCGCATCCTCGGGTGCGCGGTCGTGAGTGCCGTGGTCGCTGCCGGTCTCGATCGTGGCGTGCTCGGCAGGCTCGGTCTCGGCGCCGAGGGTCGTGTCCTGGTCGGGGCGGCCGTCGGTGCGGTGGTCTACGTCCTCGCCCTCACCGTCAGCGGGGGAGGGGAGGAGGTCCGCCTCGCCCGTCGCATGATCCCGACGCGGCGGTCGGCCTCCGGCTGATCAGCGCGAGTGGAAGACCGGGGGACGCTTCTCGAGGAACGCACGCGGTCCCTCACGCGCGTCGTCCGTCTTGAAGACCGGACCGCCGTGCGTGAGCTCACGTGCCATCGCCTCGACCTCGGGGCGTCCCATGCAGTCGCGGACCGACCGCTTCACGGCCCGGACCGCGAGCGGCCCGTTCGCCGCGATGCGCTCGGCGAGAGCGATCGCCTCGGGCAGCACGTCGGCAGCGGGGACGACCCGGTTCACGAAGCCGAAGGCGAGCGCCTGCCGGGCATCGATGAGGTCACCCGTGAGGAGGAGCTCCATGGCGACGGCGTGCGGGAGCTGCGCCGGCAGGCGGACCGTCGATCCACCCATCGGGAACAGCGCCCACTTGACCTCCTGGACGCCGAACTTCGCACCCTCGGCAGCGATGCGGAGGTCGGTGCCCTGCACGATCTCCATGCCACCGGCGATGGCCGATCCGTTGATCGCCGCGATGACCGGCTTGTCGAGGTCGGTGACCCGCAGTGTCGCCCGATCGGCGAGGGAGCCGTCGGCGAGGAGCCGCTGGTCGAACTCGTCCTCGGCCTGGCGAGCACCCGACATGAGGGGGACGAGGCGCGCGAGGTCGGCACCAGCGCAGAAGGCCTTGTCGCCGGATCCGGTGAGCACGGCGACGCGGACTCCGTCGTCGGCCGCCACCTCCCGCCAGGCGTCGTCGAGGCGGACGAGGACCTCGGGGCTGAGGGCGTTGCGGGCCTCGGGGCGGTTCAGCGTCACCACGGCGACATTGCCGACCCGTTCGTACTGCACGACGGACATGGTCGGACCCTAGACGTCCGCCGCCGACGGTGCACCGCCACTCGTGGGATGGTGCGCACCGAGGAACCGGACGACCCGCTCCCATGCCAGTGCGGCCGCCTCGGGATGGTGCGCGGGGACCCGATCCTCCTCGAAGAACCAGTGGGAGGTCCCCTCGTAGTGCCACAGCTCGACCTCACGACCGAGGTCCAGCAGGCGCATCTCGAAGTCGACCACGGCGTCGGCCGGGGCGAACTCGTCGAAATGGGCGAAGTGCGCCTGCACGGCAGCTGTCGCATCGGACAGATCTCCGGACTGCAGCCCGTAGAACCCGACGACGGCGGCGACCTCCTGCGCCGAGCGGGTTGCCAACCAGTAGGCCCACGATGCACCCATGGAGAAGCCGAGCACGGCGATCGGGGCCCGGTCGTCGTGGGTGAGCGCCCGGAGCGAGCGGGCGCTGGCGAGCACGAGGCCCGCGGTGTTGTCGATGTCCGCCGCGGCGAGCACGGCCTGTGCCTCGTCCGGCGTCGCCGGGCGTGCGCCGTCCAACAGATCGGGTGCGAGGACGACGTACCCGAGATCGGCGAGGCGGTCGCACACCGAGCGCATGAAGGGGGTGAGTCCCCACCACGAGTGGAGGAGCAGCACACCGGGTCCGACGTCGGTGGTGGGGCGGACGAGGTACGCGGATCCCGCCGGGGTCACCACGAGGTTCCTCGCTGGAGGGGTCGGGGGTCCGTGGTGTCCGCCATGTGGCTATCGTGCCACCGACCGTCCGGCGTGGCCGGATCCGAGGGAGGGGGCCGACCATGGGTGTACAACTGGCGAAGCAGGCGATCGACCTGGGCATCGTGATCCGGGACAGCGAGGCGTCGTTGCGCTTCTACCGGGACACCCTCGGCTTCGAACACGTCGCCGACATCCCGATGCCGCTCGGGGGCGGTGGGACCATGCACCGCCTGCAGTGCGGTGAGACGCTCGTGAAGCTCGTGAAGTTCGACGAGGTCCCCGCTGCGGCGAACCCGCCCGGCGGCCTGTCCACGGCGACGGGTCTCCGGTACTTCACGATGATCGTGTCGAACCTCGCCGAGATGATGAGCGCCTGCGAGGCGGGCGGCTACAAGGTGGTCGTGTCGACCCGCGAGGCCCGGCCCGGTGTGACGATCGGCATGGTCGAGGACCCCGACGGGAACTGGGTCGAGTTCGTGCAGAACGGCTGAGCCGTGCGCCGGCCGATGCCGCCCTTCCACGTGATGGAGGTGATGCGCGCCGCCGAGGCGCGTGCGGCGGCCGGCGGTGAGGTGCTGCACCTCGAGGTCGGGCAACCGTCGACACCGGCGCCGGTAACCGTGCGGGAGGCGGCGGCTCGGGCGCTGCGGGACGAGACGCTCGGCTACACGACCGCGACGGGACTCCCGGCGTTGCGCGGCCGCATCGCCGACTGGCACCTCGCGTCGCAGGGAGTCGCCGTCGACCCCGACCGGATCGTCGTCACCGCGGGCGCGTCGGGCGGTTTCGTCCTCGCGTTCCTGACGGCGTTCGCACCGGGAGACCGGGTCCTCGTAACCGCGCCCGGCTACCCGTGCTACCGCAACACGCTCGAGGCGCTCGGCATCGAGGTCGTCGTCGTCGAACTCGATCCGGACCGTGGGTACGCGCTCACACCGGATCTCCTCGAAGCCCACACCGACGCTGCGGGTCTCGTCGTCGCGAGCCCTGCGAACCCCACGGGCACCATGCTCGGCGCCGAGGACCTCGGTGCGGTGGCCGACTGGTGCGCACGCAACGACGTCCTCCTCGTGGCCGACGAGATCTACCACGGCATCGACTACGGCACGACACCCGCACCCGCCTGGGGGCTCCCGTGTCGGACCGTCGTCCTCAACAGCTTCTCGAAGTACTTCTCGATGACGGGCTGGCGGATCGGGTGGATGGTCGTCCCGGACGAACTCGTCCGCCCCGTCGAGCGCGCCGCGCAGAACCTCTACATCTGCGCCCCCGTGCTGTCGCAGTTCGCCGCGTGTGCGGCGTTCGACGCGACGGAGGAGCTCGACGGGCACGTGCGCCGGTACGCACGGAACCGGTCGATACTCCTCGACGGGCTCCACGCTGCGGGCCTCGATCGTCACGCCCTCGCGGACGGGGCGTTCTACGTGTACGTGGACGTGACCGAGCTGGGTCTGCCGTCCAGCACGCTGTGCACCCGGTGGCTCGACGAGCTGGGCGTGGCGACGACACCGGGGATCGACTTCGATGCCCGGCGGGGGGACGGCACAGTCCGGTTCTCCTTCGCCGGGTCCACCGAGGAGATCACCGAGGCCACGGGCCGCATCCGGTCGTGGGTCGCGGCGCACGGGCGCGAGTCCGGGCGATAGGTTGACGGCCCATGGCGGCACTGGACGGTCTGCGGATCCTCGACCTCACCCAGTACGAGGCGGGTCCCTCGGCGACGCAGGCGCTCGCATGGCTCGGCGCCGACGTGGTGAAGGTCGAGCGTCCCGGCGTCGGTGATCCCGGACGGGGCGGCGGCTTCGTCGACGCTGCCTACTTCCACCAGTGGAACGCCAACAAGCGCTCGGTCGCCCTGAACCTCGCCGACCCCGCCGGGCGTGCGTTGCTGCTCGACCTCGTGCCCCATTTCGACGTGTTCGTCGAGAACTTCGGGCCCGGAGCCGTCGGTCGGCTCGGCCTCGACTACGAGGCGGTCCGGGCCCGCCACCCGGGCGTGATCTACGCGACGGTGAAGGGGTTCGGTGCGTCCGGGCCCTACGCGGACTACAACTGCTTCGACTCGGTCGCCCAGGCGATGAGCGGTGCGTTCTCCGTCACCGGCCACGACGACGGTCCGCCGCTCCCGCCGGGCACGACGACCGGTGATTCCGGGACGGGCATGCAGCTCGCGGTCGGTCTCCTCGCCGCCTACGTACAGAAGCTCCGCACGGGGGAGGGCCAGTACGTCGAGCTGTCCATGCAGGAGGCGATGACGTACTACATGCGCACACGCATGGCGCAGGGCACCGACTGGGGCCGACGGCCAGCGGCGCGCGCCGACACCGGGCGTGGCGCCCTCGTGAACCTGTACGCATGCGCGCCGGGCGGTCCGAACGACCACGTGTACCTGATGGCGATCACGGAGACGTTCTGGCGTGCACTGGCGGAGGTCGTCGGCGGTCCCGGTCTCGCGGACGACGAACGCTTCGCGGACGGCGCCGCCCGGTCGGCCCACGCCGCCGAACTGCAGGCGCTGATCGGTGCGTGGTGCGCGACGAGGACGAAAGAGGAGGCGATGGCCGAACTCGCGGGCGTCGGCGTCCCCTGCGGCATGGTGCTCGACACCGCCGAGCTCCTCGACGACCCGCACCTGCAGGCCCGCGGTTTCGTGCACACCGTCGACGTCGAGGGACGGGGGCCGGTGCGCATGCTGGGATTCGCACCGCGCCTGTCGGCCTCGCCGATCGTGCTCCGCCCGGCACCTGCGCTCGGGGCGCACACCGACGAGGTGCTCCGTGCCGAACTCGGTCTCGAGGACGCACGCCTCGCCGAGATCCGGGCGGCCGGGATCATCGGATGAGCGGACGACCGCTCCGCATCGTGCACGCGTCCGACGTGCACATCGGAGGGAACTACCACCGGCCCCAGCACGGCGAGCACGGCGACCTGTGCCTGTGTCCGCTCCTCGCCGTGATCGGTGCCGTCGACCAGGTCCGTCCTGACCTCCTGCTCATCGCCGGGGACCTGTTCGACCACGCCCGTCTCGGCCCGACCGAGGTCGGGCGCACCCTCGACCTCCTGGCCGACCTCGCACTGCCGACGGTGCTCATCAACGGCAACCACGACGTGCACGACGACACGTCACCGTACGGACGTCACGAGGACGTCGTGCGTGACAGCGGTGTCCACTTCCTCGGGACCCACGACGGCGACCACGTCACCCTCTTCGAGGGCGACCTGCACGTGTGGGGGCGGGCCATGCCCGAGCACACGCCGTCGTACCGACCGCTGCACGGAGTCCCGTCGCGACCGGAGCGCGGCTGGTTCGTCGTCGCCGGCCACGGTCACCATGTCGGCGACGAGGAACCGGGACCGATGAGTCGGTCGTCGCCGATCACTGCGGCCGACATCGCCGCAACGGCCGCCGACTACGTGGCGCTCGGTCACTGGCACGTCCCGACCGACGTGAGCGCGAGCGGTGTACCGGCCTGGTACTGCGGGTCACCGCTCGACATCGGCCGAACCGGCCACGTGATGGTCGTCGACCTCGTGCCGGGGACTGGCGCGTCGACGACGTCGCTGTCCGTCACCGCACCACCGCAGGGCTGCGACGGCGTCGGACGTCGTCACTGAGGGAGCGTCAGAGCGATCCCTCGGCGGCGCCCACGTCGACGGCGGAGACGATCGCCTTCAGGGATGCGGTCACGATCGACGGGTCGATGCCGCAGCCCCACCAGCGCACCTCGTCGGCGAACTCGAGCTCGATGTAGGCGGCGGCGGCCGACGCCGCGGATGCCTCGATCGCGTGCTCGCTGTAGGAGGTGAGCGCCACGTCGATGCCGAGCTCTGTGCGCAGGGCGGCGATGAACGCGTCGATCGGCCCGTTGCCGGATCCGGCCACGGTCCGCTCCTGCCCGAAGTGCCGGAGCACCGCGGTGAGCTCGGTCTGCTCACCGGCTGCGGTGTCGGTGACGTACCGGTGGCTCACGAGCTCGAGCGGCGCAGTGGTGTGCAGGTACCGGGACTCGAACTCGCGGTGGATCTCGTAGGAGGTGATCTCCTCCGAGGTCGAATCGGTGATGCCCTGGATCACGTTCGTGAACTCGACCTGCATCGCACGCGGGAGGTCGAGGTGGTACTCGTTGAGGAGCACCCAGCTCACACCACCCTTGCCCGACTGCGAGTTGACCCGGATGACCGCCTCGTAGGCGCGTCCCACGTGCTTCGGGTCGATGGGCAGGTACGGGACCTCCCACATCTCGTAGTCGTTGCGCAGCTCGGCGCCCTCGACGTCGCCGTACAGGGCGAGCATGCCCTTCTTGATCGCGTCCTGGTGACTGCCGGAGAACGCCGTGTAGACGAGGTCGCCCGCATAGGGGTGCCGGGGGTGCACCGGGAGCTGGTTGCAGTACTCGACGAGCCGCTTCTTGTCGTCGATCGCGCCGAGGTCGAGCTTCGGGTCGACGCCCTGGCTGAACAGGTTCAGGGCGAGGGTCACGATGTCGACGTTGCCCGTCCGCTCACCGTTGCCGAACAGCGTGCCCTCCACCCGGTCCGCACCGGCCATCTGGGCGAGTTCCGTCGCGGCGACCGCACAGCCACGGTCGTTGTGCGGGTGGATCGACAGGATGATGCTGTCCCGGTTCTTGATGGTCCGGTGGAACCACTCGATCTGGTCGGCGTAGATGTTCGGGGTCGAGTGCTCGACGGTTGCCGGCAGGTTGATGATCATCGGCCGTTCGGGCGTCGGCTCGTAGACGTCCATGACCGCCTCGCAGATCTCGACCGCGAAGTCGAGCTCCGTCCCCGTGAAGGACTCGGGCGAGTACTCGTAGACGATCTCCGTCTCCGGGAGCATCGCCGCGAACTTGCGGACCAGCTGTGCACCGTTCGTGGCGATCTCCACGATCCCCGCCCGGTCGAGGCCGAACACGACGCGACGCTGCAGTTCGGAGGTCGAGTTGTACAGGTGGACGATGACCCGGTGCGCACCGGCGATCGACTCGAAGGTGCGTTCGATCAGCTCGGGCCGCGCCTGGGTGAGGACCTGGATGGTGACGTCCTCGGGGATGACGTCCTCCTCGATGAGCTGGCGCACGAAGTCGAAGTCCGTCTGGCTCGCGGAGGGGAAGCCGACCTCGATCTCCTTGAAGCCCATGCCGACGAGGAGGTCGAACATCCGTCGCTTGCGTTCGCCGTTCATCGGGTTGATGAGCGCCTGGTTCCCGTCACGGAGGTCGACCGAGCACCAGATGGGGGCCTCGGTGATGATCCGGTCGGGCCACGTCCGATCGGGGAGGTCGACGCGCGGGTAGGGGCGGTACTTGTCGACCGGCATCCGCGTGGGGCGAACGGGTGAGGGTGCCATGGGGTGGAGCTCCTGTGGGACGGGACGGGTCGGGACGGGCCCGAAAAGCGAAGCGACCTCCTCGCCCGGAGGCGCAGGAGGTCGTGGCGAGCACCTGGGAGGTGCTCGCCTACACGAGGAGGAGGCCGAGGGTCGTGGTTGCGGCAGCCGCCGTTCGTGCGAACATCGGGACGAGACTAGGCAGGGACGTCGTGGAGCGTCAAGGGAGGTCGGTGGTGGAGGCCAAGCGTCGTGCACGGTCCGAAGCCCGTCGCCGGGCAGCCCTGCCGGTTCCGCCGGGGTGCCACGAGGCGGTGCGCACCGCACTCCGGGCGTGGCTGGGGGAGCGGCCGCCCTGCACGGTGGTCGGGTACGTCGCCCTGCCCGACGAGGTCGACGTGACCCCGCTGCACGATACCGACCGGCACCGGTGGGGCCTCGTCCGCGTGCTGTCGGGCGGTGGACTGTCGGTCGGCCCGTGGGACGGGGTCCGCGGTGTGAGCCGTTACGGGACGGTCGAACCGCTCGAGGCGGCCGGAACGCTCGAGCTCGGCGCCGGCGACGTCGTGCTCGTGCCCGGCCTCGCGTTCGACCGGCGCGGCTTCCGACTCGGACGCGGAGGGGGACACTACGACCGGTTCCTCGCGGGGCTGCCCGCCGGTGTCGTGACGGTCGCCGTCACCGTCAGCCGCGCCGTGGTGGCCGATCTCCCCGTCGAGCCGCACGACCGGCCGGTCACGCACGTCTGCACCGAGCACGGGTGCAGCGCCGTTCCGGCCCCGACCGGCGCAGGCTCAGCGCTCCTCGACGGCGTCGAGGACGAGGACGGCGGTCCCGGCCGCCCGTGAGGCCTCGACGTCGAGGTGCCCGATGCAGCACCACGCACCGCTCTCCTCGGGATCTGCGAGCACCTGGTTGACGACACCCGTGTCCGGGTCGAAGGAGAACCAGGCAGGTCCGCGGGCGTCAGGTGCCGTGGACGGCGGTCCCCACTGCTCGACGAACGGAGCAACGGCGTCGAACGCCCAGTCCGGCAGACGGGTCCGGTCGCCGCGGGCGAGCGCCACCACCCACCCGAACGCAGCGTTGCGGACGAGGGCCCGGAGCGCCCGTCGGTCGGCGAGGACGTCGACCGGACCGGTCGAGGTGGACTCGGCGCGCGCCGGCACCGTGCGTGCGTCGCCGCCGAGCAGCCGCTCCCACTCGTCGAGGAGGGAGGAGTCCACGCCGCGCACCACGGCACCGAGCCAGTCGGTCAGGTCGTCGAGCTCGTCGGTCCGACAGGCGTCGGGGACGGTCTGCACGAGAGCCCGGTAGGCGTCGCTCAGGTACCGGAGCAGGACACCTTCGGAGCGTCGGATCCCGAGGTCGACGACGAAGTCGCCGAAGGTCAGTCCGCCCTCACGCAGCGCCCGGGCGACGGACTTCGGGCGGACCGTGTCGCCTGCGACCCACGGATGACGCCGACGGAAGGCGTTGAACCGCTCGTAGAGGAGGTCCTCGAGGGGCTTGGGCCAGGTGACCTCGGCGAGGAGCCGCTGCCGTTCCTCGTACTCGACGCCTTCCGATCGCAGACGCCCGTAGAGCTCGTCCCGGGCCCGCTTCTGCTGGGCGCGGAGCACCGGCTGCGGCCCGTCCAACGAGCTCTCGACGACGGACAGGACGTCGAGCGCGTAGTCGGGCGCCTCCGGGTCGAGGGACTCGATCATGGAGACCACGAAGGGGGAGAGGGGCTGGTTCAGCCGGAACTCCGCCTGCAGCTCGAGGTTCACCCGGACGGAACGACCGAGGTCGTCGGGTGCATCGAGGATCTCGATGATGCCCTCGTCGCGCAGGGACCGGAAGATCGCCACGGCACGGCGCACGTGGGTCCGCCGGGCGGCCGGCGGTTCGTGGTTGTCCCGCAGGATCGAACGCAACGCCGCACAGCCGTCGCCCGGACGGTCGAGGACCTCGAGGATCATCGCGGGGGTCACCTCGAAGCGTGAACGCAGCGGCTCGGGCCGCCCGGCGATCAGCCGCTGCATCGAGTCCTCGGTCCAGTGGGCGTACCCGTGCTCCGGTGGTTTGCGCTTGACGATCTTCCGTCGACGTGAAGGATCGGCAGCTGCGCGTTCCTCGAGCCGACGATTTTCCACGACGTGCTCCGGCGCCTGCACCCAGACGGAGCCCTCCGTGTCGAAGCCCTTGCGTCCCGCGCGACCGGCGATCTGGTGGAACTCCCGGACGTCGAGGACCCGGGTCGTCGACCCGTCGTACTTGCACAGCCGGGCGAACAGGACCGTCCGGATCGGGATGTTCACCCCGACACCGAGCGTGTCGGTCCCGCAGATCACCCGGAGCAGCCCGGCCTGGGCGAGTCGTTCCACGAGGAGCCGGTAGCGGGGGAGCATGCCGGCGTGGTGGATGCCGACACCCTGCGCGAGTGCCCGTCGGAGTTCCTTGCCGAAGGGCGAGTTGAACCGTTCCTCTGCGAGCACGGCACCGAGTCGGCGTCGTTCATCGGCCGACAGGATCGGCATGGACAGGAGCGCCTGGGCCTGTTCCGTCGCGTCCGCCTGGGTGAAGTGCACCACGTACACCGGGGTGCGGCCACTGGAGACGAGGTCACCGACCGACTCGTGCAGCGGCGTCTCCCGGTAGGTGAAGTCGAGCGGGACCGGGCGCTCCACGGCGCCGATCTCCACGCTGCGCCGCCCGGTGCGCCGACCGAGGTCGGCGAGGAAGCGGTCGACGGGTCCGAGGGTGGCCGACAGCAACAGGAACCGGACGTGGGGGAGGGTCACGAGGGGGATCTGCCAGGCGGCACCACGTCCCGGGTCGCCGTAGTAGTGGAACTCGTCCATCACGACGTCGTCGACCGGGGCGTCCGCCCCGTGGCGCAACGCGAGGTTCGCGAGGATCTCGGCCGTCGCGCAGACGACGGGGGCGTCGGGATTGACCGTCGCATCACCGGTGATCAGGCCCACGTTGTCCGGCCCGAGATCGCGACAGAGCGCGAAGAACTTCTCCGACACGAGCGCCTTGACGGGGGCCGTGTACCAGGAGCGTCGACCGTGGGCGAGCGAGGCGGCGTGCAGCGCGAGTGCGACGAGCGACTTCCCCGAACCGGTCGGCGTGGACAGGATCACGTTCGCGCCGTCGAGGAGCTCGAGGATCGCCTCCTCCTGGTGCGGGTAGAGCTCGACACCCTGGTCGGCGCACCACCCGAGGAACGCGTCGAGCACCGCATCCCCCGACGGGTCGTCGGGCAGACGGTCCGTCAGGGTCACGGTCACTCGTCGGGGTGTTGCTCGCGGAGGAAGCGTTCGACCTCCGCCGCGAGGTCGTCGCCCGAGGGGAGGTCGAGCGGGAGCCGCGCGTCGGCCTGGGCCTCGAGCCG
>Ga0129333_10003849_pt1 | contig 14064 bp, 14 predicted proteins | sample CPB6_08_DNA_FD_94474 | JGI IMG/M metagenome (GOLD analysis project Ga0129333, IMG submission 94474) | Freshwater to marine salinity gradient microbial communities from Chesapeake Bay, USA - CPBay_Sum_0.6_0.8_DNA | ecosystem: Environmental > Aquatic > Marine > Coastal | place: USA: Chesapeake... | reverse complement strand
TTGCCCACACCGGCGCGACCGCGGCGCACCCTGCCGCGGCAGCCGGGCGGCCACGAGGCGCGCTGATGCTGCCCGTCCGCCGCTTTGGGCGCACCGAGCTGCCCATGCCCCTGTTGTCGTTGGGGGGCATGCGCTTCCAGCAGAGCTGGAGCGATATCCCGGCCCCTGAGATCAGTGCCGCCAGCCAGGCCAACCTGCGGGCCACCCTGGAGCGGGCGGTGGCCTGCGGCTTCCATCACATCGAAACCGCTCGCCACTACGGCAGTTCGGAGCGGCAGCTGGGCGCCCTGCTGCCGGAGGTGCTCGATCCGCAGCGCATCCTCCAGACCAAGGTCCCACCGCAGGCGGACAGTGCCGCCTTCGAGGCTGAGCTGGCGCTGAGCTTCGAGCGGCTGGCGGTGCAGCGGGTGGATCTGCTGGCCATCCATGGCCTCAACCTGCCGGAGCACCTGGAGCAGACCCTGCGCCCCGGCGGTTGCCTGGAGGTGGCGCGCCGCTGGCAGGCGGAGGGGCGCATCGGCGCCGTGGGGTTCTCCACCCATGCGCCGCTGCCGCTGATCCTCGAGGCGATCGCCTCGGATCGCTTCGATTACATCAACCTTCACTGGTACTTCATCCGCCAGGACAACGGCCCGGCGATCGCCGCCGCCATGGCCCATGACATGGGTGTGTTTCTGATCAGTCCCACCGATAAGGGAGGTCATCTGCACAACCCATCGCAGCGCCTGCTGGAGTTGTGCGAGCCCCTGCATCCGATCGTGTTCAACGACCTCTTCTGCCTGGCGGCACCGGGGGTGCACACGATCAGCGTCGGTGCCGCTTGTCCTGCCGACTTCGACCTGCATCTCCAGGCGGTTGAGCTGCTGCCCCAGGCCCCTGACCTGCTGCCACCGATCGTGACCCGGCTTGAGCAGGCCAGCCGCCAGGCCCTTGGTGAGGACTGGTTGGCCAGTTGGTGGCAGGGACTGCCCAGCTGGCAGGAGACCCCCGGCCAGATCAACCTGCCCAGCCTGCTCTGGCTGCACAACCTGCTGGAAGCCTGGGACCTGCAGAGCTACGCCAGGGCCCGTTACGGCCTGCTCGGCGCTGGCGGCCACTGGTTTCCCGGCGCCAATGCCGACGCGTTGGATCAGGGCGTCAGCGAAGCCGAGCTGCGGGCCGTGCTGACCGCCAGCCCCTGGGCGGAGCGCATTCCCGGCCTGCTGCGCGAGCTGCGCCGCCGGGTCGGCGGTCAGCAGATGCGGCGGCTGACGGATACCCCCTGACCGGCTGCCCCAGGCTGCTCCGCCTGAGCCGTGCGATTCAGGCCGTACCGAGAGGCAGCTTGCCGGGGATACCCACCGCCCGTGGATAGACGGTGGGACAGGGAGCCTCAGGCCGTAGGCCGAGCACCGTGCGCTGGCCGCGTTCGGCCGGCAGTTCGAGGCTGTCGCGGCGGCTGACCTGCGCCTTGAGCAGGGCCGCCGCACGCTCCAGTTCCTGATCGTCGGTGGGGCTCCATTGACCCCGATAGAGCAGTGCCTCACCGTCGCTGTTCAGCAGCGGCACCAGGTATTCGGCCACCACCGGTGCGGCGGCCACGGCGCGGGCCAGGGCCAGATCGAAGCTGCCGCGACAGCGTCGGTCGCGGCCGGTGAGCTCCACCCGCTCACAACGCAGCTCCACCCGATCGCCGAGGCCCAGGGCCTGGGCCATGGCCTGCACGGCCTGGGTCTTGCGGCCCACGGAATCGACCAGCGTCAGTTGTGCCCTGGGCAGGGCGATGGCGGCAGCCAGGCCGGGGAAGCCGCCGCCGGTACCCACGTCAATGCAGCGCAGCGGCGTGTCAGGCCTGTCGCGCAGCAGCGGCAGCAGGGGCCAGAGGCTGTCGAACACCTGGGCGATCCAGAAATCGGCCCCCTCCACCAGCCGGGTGAGGTTGACCCGGGCATTCCAGCGGCGCAGCTCCTCCTGCAGTGCCTGGAACTGCTTGAGCTGGGCCGGGCTGGGCTGCCAGCCGAGGCGCTGCCAGAGCATGTCGTCGGGTTCACCCCAGGCTGCGCTGGGGGTGGAACGGGCGGATGGCGGTGCGGCGGACATCCCCTTGGGACAGCAGGCTGAGGCTCTCTAGGATCCCGCAGACCGGGTGCACTGCTGGTGGCCGCTGCCGATTCCTCTGCCAGCCCTGCGGCCGCCGCCTCCCCCGGCCAGGCTCCAACCGGCAGCCTCTACGACCTGCTGCAGCTCCCGCCCGAGGCCAGCACCTCCCAGCTGCGCCAGGCATTCCGCCAGCTCAGCAAGCGCTATCACCCGGACACCACGGCCCTGCCCGCCCAGCAGGCCAGTGAGGCCTTCCGCCGGCTGCAGCAGGCCTATCTGACCCTCAGCGACCCTGAGCGCCGCCGCGCCTATGACGCGGCGTTGCGGGCTCTGCAGGTTGCACCGCCAGCGTCGGTTCGCCGAACCCCCGAGCCGGTGCGCCGCGCCCTCTCGGGCGGTGAATGGTTTGCCCTGCTGCTGCTGGCGCTGGCGGTCGTGTTCAGCCTGGTGCTCGGCGTCGGGCTGGCCTGGGCGCGCGGCGCTGCCTTCCTGCGGGCCCCCAGCTGGTGGACCGTTGCCGGTCAGACTGCCGATTCCAGCCTGTCCTCCGCTGCGGATGTCGGAACTGCCGTCCCCCCAGGCACCGCTGTACAACCATCCGCTGCCGGCCCTGGAGTGCTGGCTGACGCAGCTGGGGGCGATTCAGCGGGGGCCAAACGCATGCCTGTGGGATCTACGGCGGCCGGATTGGAGCGCTGAGATCGAACTCGCCGTTGAGGAGCTGAGCGTGCGCTGGCTGCCCGGCGCTGGGCCGCAGGGCGCCACTGCTGGCGTGGAGCGGCACTTTCCCTATGGATTCAGCCGCGCTGATGTGGAGGCGGCCATCCTCGCGGGGCCCTGAACCTGCCAACAGCTGCAGCGCTCGCCAGGATGGGGGAACACCGATTGACGCCAGCGACGCCATGGATTGTGGTGGGCCTCGCCATCAGCCGGTTTCCAACCGGTTCCTGCCGCCTGAACAGTTGAGCCCCCATCGCTCAGGTCGCCCCTGGAGCGCCACCGAGGTGTTCGCCGAGGGGCAGTGGCAGAGCGTTCGGGTCCGCCTGGAGGCCCGCGGCTGGAATGCGATTCAGATCGAGCAGATCCATGATCAGCTGCGCCAGGGCTGGCCCCTGGCCATGGCGGAGAACAACGTGGCCGTGATCACCGGGCACTGCCCGATCAAGGCGCGCTACAGCTGAGTTCAGCGCTCTTGCTGGCACATGCGGCTCTGCACCTCGGTGGTCGTTGCCAGCGGGCCGCAGCTCCACCAGCGGGTCACCGTCACCTCAATGTCGGTGAGCAGCACCAGGATGGCGGCGCAGATCACGGCGACCGCTGCGCTGACGGCGATGGTGGTGGCTTTCATCGACGGCTCAGGCTTGCGGTTCAGGCGCTGACCCGAGCTTATGGGTGAGATCCAGGTCGTGCCATTGCCTCGCCAGGCTGGCGGCATCGATGGTCGTCAGGGGCGGCAGGCAGCCCAGCAGCGGCACGCCACCGAGTTGTTCGAGCGTGCGTGGGTTGTCGGCGTGATCCGGGCCATTGAGCAGCAGCCCCAGCACGGGAATGCGACGCCGCTGCAGCGCTTCCAGCGATAGCAGGGTGTGGTTGAGGGTGCCGAGGCCGCTGCGGGCCACCAGCAGCACCGGGAGTCCCCAGCGCTGGATCTGATCGATCTGCAACCAGTCGCGGCGCAGGGGGACCAGCAGCCCACCGGCGCTCTCCACCACCAGCGATCCCGCTGGCTTCGGCAGGTCCAGCCGGGCTGGATCTATCGGCGGCCCCAGCCGCCCGGGATCGTCGCTGGCCAGTTCGGCGGCCCAGTGCGGCGACACCGGATGCCCGAAGCGGTAGGCCTCCGGCAGCAGTCGATCCGCGCTGATCCCCAGCCAGCGTCCCAGCCGCTCCCGGTCGCCCTCGCCGTTCTCCAGCCCGCACTGCACCGGCTTCCAGTAGTGGGCCACCAGCCCCTGCACCAGCAGGGCGCTGACCACCGTCTTGCCCACATCGGTGTCGGTGCCGCACACCACAAGCCGTTGCACCCCCGGCCCCGGGGCGGTGTGCCTCTCCATTCTCATCGCTTCTGGCCCAGCAGCAGCAGCACCTCCCAGTTCACCGCATGATCAGGCCCGGGCCAGTGGTCGATCAGGCGGCGCAGTTCACCCGTGCTCAGACGCCGTTGGCGGCTGGCCTGGGCACCGATGCTCTTGATCTGGTGCAGCAGGTCGCGGGCGCCGCGGTTCGGCCGGTTGAAGCGCAGCCGCTGCAGCCGTTGCAGCTGCAGTTGCGCCTGCGCGATGGCCTCCAGGGGAGCGGCCGGCGGCAGGGGCAGACCGCTGTAGGGCACGGCTGCCGCCGCTGCCGCGGCGCGCCAGATCCCGAAGCTGCCGGCGGTGGGTACCGCCAGCACCAGCCAGCCACCAGGTGCCAGCTGTTGGCACCAGGCGGCCAGCTGCTGCTCCGGGTGCTCCAGCCACTGCAGCGCGAAGCTCGAGGCCAGCAGGGCGGCGCCGCCGAGCGCCGGCGGGAGGCCAGCGTTGAGATCCCAGGCCAGCTGTGGCGGCCGCTGGCCCGCAGCGCTGCCGGGTTCCTGTGCCAGCAGGGCGCTGCACTGATCCACCCGCAGCAGCGGCGGACCGTTCAGGTTGGCCTCAACGGCGCGGCCGAGCAGCCCGCTGCCGGCGCCGAGATCGGCGCGGGGGCCTGCGGGAATCTGCGCCGCCAGCCGCCGGCAGTGTCGCCCCAGGCGGGCCGCGATCGCCGCCTGCAGCTGCGCGCCCTGCTCGTAGCGTCCGGCGCTGCGACCGAAACAGTCCTGCACGCGGCTGCCGAACAGGGCATCGCTGTGCTCAGGGCTGGCCATCACTCACCCACTCCAGCACCGCCCTGGCCAGGTCGTGGTCGAGCAGGGCATGGCCCGCCCGCTGCAGCGTCCAGACCTCCGCCTGCGGCAGCGCCGCCCGCAGCAGCGCCCGGCTGGCGGCCGACACGATCTGGTCGTCTTCCGCCTCCACGATCAGCACGGGCACCTCGGTGGGGAAGCCGGTGGGCAGGCCCGTCGTCGCTGCCAACAGCTGCAGGTCCTGCTGCAGCCGTGCGCATCCTGCGGTTGAGAGGCCCTGCTGCAGTGGCCCGACCGGCAGGCGTGAGACGGGGAAGGGGGCGGCTACCCGGGCCAAGAAATCGCGGAGCTGGGCCTGCGCATCGCCTGCCGCCAGGCGGGTCGCCATCGCCCGCAGGGCCGCCGCCACCGGTCGGCCATCGCGGCCCGGCGGCACGAACGCCGCAAAGCTGGCCAGCAGCACCACGGCCGTGGCCGACTGCCTCAGCTCCGCCGGCAGCAGGTGGGGGCCGAGGGAATGGCCGATCAGCACCCGTTGCCGTTGACCCTCCTGCCAGCCGGGCAGCACCGGCTCCAGCTGGCCATAGCCCCGTTCGCCGCAGGCCAGCGACCAGCCACGCGCCTGAGCCCCCTCAAGCCATGGGCTCCAGGCGCGGCTGTCGCCTCCCCAGCCGTGCATGGCGATGATGGCCTTGCTCATGGTTGCCGCGCTCCTGCGGTGCTGGGATCGGCGCCGGGGTCGGCCGTGCTCAAGGCCTCCAGCAGTCGCTCCAGGCTGCCGGCTGGCAGGTCGTGGCGCAGCACCAGCCGCAGCCGGGCCGTACCGGTCGGCACCGTGGGCGGCCGGATCGCGATGCTCAGCAGGCCTGATCGCTCCAGCTGCTCCTGCAGCGCCAGGGCGCGCCGGTCGTCGCCCACCAGCAGCGGCAGGATCGGTCCGATGCCGGGCGGGCGCGGCCAGCCGGCGGCGCTCAGGGCTTGCCGCCAGCATTCAGCCCGCTCCAGCAACGCCTGGCCCCGCTCCGGTTCCTGCTCCAGCAGCCGCAGCGCCGCCAGGGCCGCGGCGGCCAGCGGTGGTGCCAGGGCGGTGGTGTAGCGGAACGGGCCGGAGTGCTGCAGCAGCCACTCGCCCACCGCCGCGCCACCGGCCAGGAAGGCGCCGCCGCTGCCGAAGGCCTTGCCGAAGGTGCCGCTGATCAGGCTGATCGCCTCCAGCCCATGGCCGAGGCCGCGGCCCCCCGGGCCGAGCAGCCCGAGGGCATGGGCCTCATCGAGCAGCAGCGCTGCACCGTGCCGCTGGCAGAGCGCGGCGAGCGCGGCCGCATCCGGGGAGCTGCCCTCCATCGAGAACAGGCTCTCGCTCAGCACCAGCAGCCGTTGTTGCGGCGCGGCGCGGCGGGCCCGCTGCAGGCGCCGTTCCAGATCGGCCAGGTCGTTGTGGGCGAAGCGCTGCAGTCGCGCCCCGCAGGCCCGCACCCCCACCAGCAGGGAGTGGTGGATCAGGCGGTCGGCCAGCACCAGGCTGTGGCGATCCGCCAGGGCCGCCACGGCCGCCAGGTTGGCCTGGAAGCCGCTGGGAAACAGCAGCACCCGCTCCCGCCCCAGCCAGTGGGCCAGCGCCTGCTCCAGCTCGCTGTGCACCGCCCGGCCGCCGCACACCAGCCGTGAGGCGCCGGCCCCCACACCCTCGCGGGCGATGGCGGTGGCCGCGGCGTTCTGCAGGGTCGGATGGCAGGCCAGTCCGAGGTAGTCGTTGCTGGCCAGATCCAGTAGTGGGGCGCCCTCCTCGCCGCGCAGGCTCGCGGTGCCTGCGGGCTGGAAGCTGCGCAGCCGCCGCCGCCGCTCCGGCGGCACCGCCGCCAGGGCCAGGCCCAGAGGTGCCAGGGGATCGCCCGCTGCTGCCGTCACCTGGGCCGGTCCATCCGGGAAGGGATCGGTTCAGTCTGCCCAGTCGCGGCGCCCATAGGATCAGGTATGACCAGCCGCCGCCCCGAGGCATCCCAGCCAGCCCCCGCGCCTGCTGACGCGCGCATGGAGGTGTCCGCCCCAGCCGGGCTGCTGCCTGTTCCGCCCCTGCAGGAGCTGTTTCCGTTTCCGCTCGATGGCTTCCAGCTGGAGGCGATCGATGCCCTGAACCAGGGCCATTCGGTGGTGGTGAGCGCCCCCACCGGCTCCGGCAAGACGCTGGTGGGCGAGTACGCCATTCACCGCGCCCTGGCCCACGGCCAGAAGGTCTTCTACACAACGCCGCTCAAGGCGCTGTCGAACCAGAAGCTGCGCGATTTCCGCGAGCAGTTCGGCAGCGAGCGCGTTGGCCTGATGACCGGCGATCTCACGGTGAACCGCGAGGCTTCGGTGGTGGTGATGACCACCGAGATCTTCCGCAACATGCTCTACGCGGAAGCGGATTCCGGCGACGACCCCCTGGCGGATGTGGAGGCGGTGGTGCTCGATGAGTGCCACTACATGAACGATTCCCAGCGCGGCACCGTCTGGGAGGAATCGATCATCCACTGCCCCCCTTCGGTGCAGCTGGTGGCCCTCTCGGCCACGGTGGCCAACGCCGGCCAGCTCACCGACTGGATCGAGCGGGTGCATGGTCCAACCCGGCTGGTGCTGAGCGATTTCCGGCCGGTGCCGCTCGATTTCAGCTTCTGCAGCGCCAAGGGTCTGCACCCGCTGCTCAACGAGGAGCGCACCGCCCTGCACCCCAACTGCAAGGTGTGGCGCGCTCCGAAGGGCAACAAGCGCAAGGGCCCCAAGACCCCGAAGCCGCCCCAGCCTGAAGCCCCGCCCCTGGGCTTCGTGGTGGCGCAGATGGCGGAGCGGGAGATGCTGCCGGCCATCTATTTCATCTTCAGTCGCCGCGGCTGCGACAAGGCCGTGCGCGATCTGGGCAAGGTCTGCCTGGTCACGCCCGAGGAGCAGGCCCGCATTGCCGCCCGGCTGGAGGCCTTCATCGCCGCCACACCGGAGGCCGTGCGCGATGGCGGCCACGACGACGCCCTGCTGCGCGGCATCGCCGCCCACCACGCCGGTGTGCTGCCGGCCTGGAAGGAACTGATCGAGGAGCTGTTCCAGCAGGGGCTGGTGAAGGTGGTGTTCGCCACCGAAACCCTGGCGGCGGGCATCAACATGCCGGCCCGCAGCACCGTGATCTCGGCCCTCTCCAAGCGCACCGAGCGGGGCCACCGGCCGCTGATGGGCAGCGAGTTCCTGCAGATGGCGGGCCGGGCCGGCCGCCGCGGTCTCGACACCCAGGGTTATGTGGTGACGGTGCAGAGCCGCTTCGAGGGGGTGCGCGAGGCGGGCCAGCTGGCCCTGGCGCCGGCCGATCCGCTGGTGAGCCAGTTCACCCCCAGCTACGGCATGGTGCTCAACCTGCTGCAGCGCCACGACCTGGCCAAGGCCAGGGAGCTGGTGGAGCGCAGCTTCGGCCGCTATCTCGCCACCCTGGATCTGGTTGAGGACGAGGCGCGCATCAGCGAGCTGCGTGCCCAGCTGAGCCAGCTGAGCGGTGAGGCCGTGGAGGTCGCCTGGGACGACTTCGAGGACTACGAGAAGCAGCGCGGCCGCCTGCGCGAGGAGCGGCGGCTGCTGCGGATCCTGCAGCAGCAGGCCGAGGAGACCCTGGCCCATGAGCTCACCCTGGCGCTGCGCTTCGCCAGCGAGGGCACCCTGGTGAGCCTGAAGGCGCCGGTGCTGCGCAGCCGTGTCACCCCGGCGGTGGTGGTGGAGAAGGTGGAGGGGCCGGGCCAGTTCCCGCTGCTGCTCTGCCTCACCGATGAGAACGTCTGGGTGCTGCTGCCCTGCAGCGCCGTGGTGGCCCTGCACGCCGAGCTGAGCTGCCTGCAGGTGAGGGAGGTGGATGCGCCCGAGATGCACCGCTCCGGTGAGCTGCGCCACGGCGATCAGGCCAGCGGTGGCCTGGCCCTGGCGGTGGCGCACATGGCCCGCCGCCATGACATGGCCACCCCCCAGTACGACCTGGCCGGTGAGGTGCAGGCCCAGGCGCACCTGGTGCGGGAGCTGGAGCTGGCCCTGGAGCTGCACCCGGCCCACGGGGCCGGTGATCGCAAGAAGCTGAAGAAACAGCGCTTCCGCATCGAGGAGCTGGAGGCGGAGATCGAGGAGCGGCAGCGGATCCTGCACTTCCGCGCCAACCGCCACTGGGACACCTTCCTGGCCCTGATCGAGATCCTGCGCTTCTTCGGCTGCCTGGCCGGTGAGGAGGGGCTCGAACCCACCGAGATCGGCCGCACCGTGGCCGCCCTGCGCGGCGACAACGAGCTCTGGCTGGGGCTGGCGCTGATGAGCGGCCACCTCGATGAGCTGGAGCCTGCGGATCTGGCGGCGGTGCTGGAGGCGATCTCCACCGAGGTGAACCGCCCGGATCTGTGGAGCGGTTTCCCGCCGCCGCCCGCCGCCGAGGAGGCCATGCACGACCTGCGCGGCCTGCGCCGCGAACTGCAGCGCCAGCAGGAGCGCGCCCACGTGGTGATGCCGCTCTGGTACGAGGAAGAGCTGATGGGCCTGGTGCACGCCTGGGCCAGGGGCGTGAGCTGGAACGATCTGATCGCCAACACCTCGCTCGATGAGGGCGATGTGGTGCGGATCATGCGCCGCACCGTGGATCTGCTGGCCCAGATCCCCTACTGCGAGGCGATCAGCGAACAGCTGCGCAGCAAGGCCCGCGCCGCCCTCAAGGCGATCAACCGCTTCCCGGTGTGCGAACCGATCGACCTGCTGGCCGCCGCGGGCGCTGGCGCCAACCCCGCCACGGCGCGGGTAGCGGGGCCGCTGGAGCCACCGGTGGATGAAGAATCACCTGCAGAAGCATTGGCTGTGCTGCCGCCGGAAACATCAATTACGTCCGTGATTTGAATTGAGCATCCATCCTGACGAGGCCCACTGTCCGCTTGCCTGAGAATTCAGGTGTTCAGAGGCTCTGTTTGGGCTTGTTCGATGAATTGAATGTCTTCAAACAACTCGTCGGATAATCCCCGCTGGCTGATCAGCGCCGTCTCCATTGTGATGGCCCAGAGCCATTGCAGCAAGGCGAAGCTGGCTAAGCAATCAGGAGGCTTAAGGGTGGGTTCGGGCGTCCGGTGATGTCGTCGCTCGCGGTCTTGCGGTGGCGATCAAGTCATGGCAGTAATCCAGCTTGTTTCAGGATGCTCCTGCAGGCTGGTCTTGATGGCCCCTCGCCGCATCGATACGGGCATGAGCGCCAAGACAGCTTAATTCCAAGTGTTGCTGATCATTGAGCTGTGCGTACCGCAGTCGTTCAATAGACAGGCCTACGCAAATCCCCTCTGTGCGCTGCAACACCCAGGCCCCATACCCTGCCCCTGCCGTTGCGAAGATGAGCGGAATCTAGAGCCAGCGGAGCCTGAGTAATTTCATGGCTGTGAGGTGTGATTTGGGATGCATAGAGGTGAAGCAAGAGCGCTTTGTGGTGCGATCTCAATGAGCGCAGCAGTAGCTCACTTCACTCACGTGATCAAGTCGCCATGATCGCGGCCCGGGAGCTGAGCCGCAGTGTCATCATTGGCCAGGCCGACTGGATGGCGCGGCTGTCTCGCAGAGGTGCTGATCGTGACGCGTGCAAAGGGCAGGCCTCTTCTCTGGGCTCACCAGCTGGAAGATCTAGAGCAGAGGCTCGTTGAGCAGCTGTACGTTCTGCGCAGCCTTGAAGACGCGATCGGCGCGTGCTCCGGAGCTCCATCCGAGGAGCTGCTGCAGTCGCGCGCTGCGGCTCAACAGGAGTACAGACAGATTGAGCTGCAGATCCGCCGGCTCCGTCATGGCTACTAGCCAGTGCCCGGCCCATTGATCACCCCCGCGGCCTGAGCACCAGCCAGACGATCAGCAGTAGCCCGGTGGTGCTGACAGCTGTGTAGATCCAGTCGGCATAGGGTGTCCAGAGCAGGGCTGGGGGCATGGCGGCCGTGGCGTCAGTTGCCGGTAGCGTGCCAGCAGCCAGGTTCGCGCCCCGTGCTCAACCCCTCCCGCATCCGCATCCTGGCGGTGGGCAAGGTCCGCAAGGGCTGGCTGAACGAGGGCGTGGCCCTCTATCTCAAGCGGCTGCCGGGGCTGGAGATCGTGGAGCTGCGCGATGGTGGCATGGCCCGCGAGGCGGAGCTGATCCGCGGCGCCCTGCGGCCCGAGGAGCGGCTGGTGGCCCTCACCGAGGAGGGGCGCACCTTCCCTTCCACTGCCTTCGCCCAGCGGCTTGAGGGCTCCGGATCGGAGCGGCTGGCCTTCGTGATCGGCGGCGCCGATGGCCTGGATCCCACCATCAAGGCCCAGGCCAGCTGGCAGCTCAGCCTCTCACCGATGACCTTCCCGCACGAGCTGGCCCGGCTGCTGCTGCTGGAGCAGCTCTACCGGGCCCTGAGCATCCAGCAGGGCGGGCCCTATCACCGGGCCTAGATCGCCAGCCGCTCCCAGATCACGCCCAGGTTGGCCTGGTGCAGGTCGGTGGAGAAGCACTCGGCCAGTTGCTCGGCGCTGAGGTTGGAGGTCACGTCGGCGTCGGCCTCCAGGTTGGCGCGGAAGTCGCCGCCGGCGGTGTTCCAGGCGGTGTGGGCGTTGCGCTGCACGATCCGGTAGGCCTCCTCGCGGCTGATGCCGGCTTCCACAAGGGCCAGCAGCACCCGCTGGCTGAACACCACGCCGCCGTACACGTTCATGTTGCGGGCCATGTTGTCCGGGTACACGCCCAGGCCCTTCACCACGGCGGTCATCTCCCGCAGCATGAAGTGCAGGGTCACGGAGCAGTCGGGCAGCATCATCCGCTCCACGGAGCTGTGGCTGATGTCGCGCTCGTGCCAGAGGGCGCAGTTCTCCAGGGCCGCCACCACGTAGCTGCGCAGCACGCGGGCCAGGCCGCCGATGCGCTCGCTGCGGATCGGGTTGCGCTTGTGGGGCATCGCCGAGCTGCCCTTCTGGCCCTTGGCGAAGTTCTCCTCCACCTCGAGCACGTCGGTGCGCTGCATGTTGCGGATCTCGGTGGAGAAGCGCTCCAGGGCCGCGCCCACCAGGGCCAGGGTCTGCACGTATTCGGCGTGGCGATCGCGGGAGATCACCTGGGTGCTGGCGGTGTCGGGCACCAGGCCGAGCCTGGCGCAGGCAATCTCCTCCACCCGCGGATCGGTGTTGGCGTAGGTGCCCATGGCACCGGAGATCTGGCCCACGCTGACCACGGCATCGAGGCGCTCCAGCCGTTCGCGGTTGCGCTCCACCTCCGCCAGCCAGCCGGCCAGCTTGAAGCCGAAGGTGATCGGCTCACCGTGGATGGCGTGGGAGCGGCCGATCATCACCGTGCCCTTGTGGGCGCGGGCCAGCTCGCGGATGGCCTCGGCCAGGGCGTCCAGCTCGGTGCGCAGCAGGGCCACCGAGGCCTTCATCTGCAGGGCCAGGCCGGTGTCCAGCACGTCCGAGCTGGTCATACCGACGTGGATGTGACGGCCGGCATCACCCACGTGCTCGTTGACGTTGGTGAGGAAGGCGATCACGTCGTGCCGCACCTCGGCCTCGATCTCGAGGATGCGCTCGACGCTGAAGGCAGCCTTCTCCTTGATCGTGGCCACGGCTTCGGCGGGGACGCGGCCCAGCTCGCAGTTGGCCTCGGTGGCGGCGATCTCCACATCCAGCCAGCTCTGGAACTTGGCTTCCTCACTCCAGATGGCGCCCATCTCGGGCAGGGTGTAACGCTCGATCAAGGCCGCCGTGGGCTCACTTCAAGACCAATGTATGGAACGGCCCTCCTGCCAGCCCTGGCTGCGCAGGCGCCGCTCAGCTGGCGGTGAGCTGGCGGTGCTCCACTTCCCAGTGCACCAGCGGGCCCCAGGTCTGCTGGCGCACCCAGCAGCGCCCGCCGCGGCAGTGGATCAGCTGGAAGGGGGGCAGATCGTCCGGCTGGTTGCGCAGTTTCACGAAGCTGCCCGGCTGCAGCAGCTCCATCACATTGCTGGCTGGCGCTGGATGGCGCTGGCTGGCGGTGCGGGCGTTGAGGCGCGCCATCGGGGGGGCTCCCTGAGCTGATCGCCATCCTCTGGAGCAAATCCAGCCTTCCGCCGTCAGGGCCTGTTTTTGTTCCGTTTCCCGTGTGGATTTGTCACGGCCCCTCAGCGCTGCTGCGGCACGATGCGGGAAGGCTGCAGCGATCACTGCCGATGGCCCGCAAGCAACGTCTGGATCTGCAGCTGGTGGAGCGCGGCCTCGCCGCCAGTCGCCAGCAGGCGCAGCAGCTGATCCGTGCCGGCAAGGTGCGCAGCGGGGATCGCGTGCTCGACAAGCCGGGTCTGGAGCTGGCCCTGGAGGCGGAGCTGCAGGTGGAGCAGCCCCAGCGCTTCGTGTCCCGCGGTGGCGAGAAGCTGGTGGCGGCCATCGAGGCCTTCCCGCTGGCCCTGGAGGGGCGGGTGTGCCTCGATGGCGGCATCTCCACCGGTGGCTTCAGCGACTGCCTGCTGCAGCACGGCGCCGCCCGCGTGTACGGCGTCGATGTGGGCTATGGCCAGACCGCCTGGAGCCTGCGCACGGATCCGCGTCTGGTGCTGAAGGAGCGCACCAACCTGCGTCACCTGCAGCCCGAGCAGCTCTACGGCGAGGCGGACCCCTGGCCCGATCTGGCGGTGGCCGATGTGTCGTTCATCCGCCTGGCACTGGTGCTGCCGGCCCTGGGGCGTCTGCTGGCCGGCGGGTCCCGCGAGGCGGTGCTGCTGGTCAAGCCCCAGTTCGAGGTGGGGCGGGAGCGGGTGGGCAAGGGCGGTGTGGTGCGCGACCCGGCGGCACACTGCGATGCCATCGCCTCGGTGATCGAGGCCGCGCTTGCCGAGGGCTGGAGCGCCTGCGGCCTGGTGGCCTCACCGATCACCGGTCCGGCCGGCAACCATGAATACCTGCTCTGGCTGCGCAGTGGTGCCTGGCAGGATGCCGGCATCACGCCCCCGGATGAGGAGGCGATCCGCCGGCTGGTGGTCACAACCCTGGCCTGAGCGCTCGCTCAGATGGCGCTGCTGTCGCGGTCGCCAGTGCGGATCCGGATCACCGAGTCGATCGGGCTGATGAAGATCTTGCCGTCGCCGATCTCGCCGGTGCGGGCGGCGTCCTGGATGGCGTTGACGACGGTGTCCACCCGGTCGTCGTCGATCACG
>Ga0129333_10003848_pt1 | contig 14067 bp, 9 predicted proteins | sample CPB6_08_DNA_FD_94474 | JGI IMG/M metagenome (GOLD analysis project Ga0129333, IMG submission 94474) | Freshwater to marine salinity gradient microbial communities from Chesapeake Bay, USA - CPBay_Sum_0.6_0.8_DNA | ecosystem: Environmental > Aquatic > Marine > Coastal | place: USA: Chesapeake Bay... | reverse complement strand
GCGCGCGGGGCGGAAGCGAATCTCATGCGTCTTATCGATGATGGCGCGCGCGAGGTCCTCTGTTTCAAAGAAATGCAAGCCGCTCGTTGTGCGCGGATTGCATTCTATCGCATAGGGCGTGCCCGCTTGGTCGATAATGAAATCAAATGAGATAAACCCGGTCCAGCCCGTTGAGTGGATGAAATGATCAACCCAGCGCTCAACTGCCTCATTCTCAATGCGTTCAAAGCCCACCGCGACAGTGCCACCCATCAGCGTGCCGCGATAAATGCTCGTTGCTTGTCTTTTTCCGTTGCGGGCGAGTGAACATGTGCTGACTTCCGCGCCGATAACACGGCGTTGAACGAGGCGATCAGTGTCAGCAATAAAGGCTGTGCCTTGATCATGAAGGCTCACGCTGTCACCGGCACAGGAGTGAATGGGTTTGATGATAAAAGGACCGGATCGCGCAATGTTCAAAGCGTCCTCAGAATCTGATCGCGCGGTCTCTGGGACGGTGAGATTGATCTTCTGGCACAGTTCGATGAAGGCGCCTTTATCATGCGTGCGATGAATAAGATCAGACGTCATGCTCAAGATGTGCGGCTGTAACTTCGTGTCTTCAGCAAGAAGTGAGACATACATAATCTCTTCAGAGACAGGCACGACGAGATCTATCGCTTCGCGTTTGATGATGTCACGCAAGGCGTTAAGATAGGCAGCACGCTCGGTTGCCGGAGGTGGCACGCGATAGGTTTTCGCAACATGGTTGGAAGTCCGAGCGAGATGATCACGTGCAGGATCAGCAATAATCACACGCCATCCTGCGCGATGAAAACTTCGCGCAATATCGAGCCCTTTGGGTAGACGACCCAATGTGAGCAGAACGGATTGTGTCATGAGCGCGCTCTGACGCGACACATGATTTGCTGCGTGGGGCGTGTGGTGAGACGCGCTGCGGGCGTAACCTTTTCAGGATCAATCGTCTTAATATCAAAGGCGCGGATAAGACTCGCGATAATCAAAACCGCTTCAACACTGGCAAAAGCCGCACCTGAACAAATGCGCGGTCCCAATCCAAAAGGAATATAGGCATTGGAGATGATCTCGCTTTCGCGTTCGGACGAGAAACGATCGGGATCAAACACATCAGGATCATGCCAATAGGATTTATGGCGATGCAAGACCCATGGCGCAACAATCACCAGTGCACCCCGCTTGATGCGTTTTGATCCGAGTTTTGTATCTTCCATAGCAACGCGCGGCAGAAACGTAATCGGCGGATAAAGCCTTATCGTTTCACGAAATACGTTACGCGTGAAAACGAGCTTTTTGCTTTGTTCAAAACTGATCGGACCTTCGCCGCAAAGTGCATCCACCTCGTCACGAATGCGCTTCACACATTCAGGTTGTTGGCTGAGGATGTAAAAGACCCAAGTGAGCGCACTGGCGCTTGTCTCGTGACCCGCAAGAAACATCACGCCCAATTGGTCGATCAGTTCTTCGCGGGTAAATCCTTGATCGCCCTCATCGCGCGCAAGCATGAGAGCAGAGGCAATATCATCATAATCTTTACCCGCTTCACCGCTATGCGTATCAAGCAATTCGCCAATCGCTTTGCGGATCACGCGGCAGGCTTCAAGCACATGGGGCTTTTGCGACGTTTTCGCAAATGCCTTTTCAATCACAAGACGAAAAATTTCAACCTGCGCAACGCTTTTTTCAAAAAGCGTGAAGGCTTCAAATACCTCATGAGTTACGCGCTCGGAAACACCGGTCGAGAATACCGTGCGGCAAATGATATCTGCGGTTAAATGCGACATCATCAGATCAAGACTGAAGGTTTCGTCCTGCGCCGCCAATGTGCTGAGGCTTTTCAACGTTTCGGCAACACCCGCTTGCATATCGGGAAAGGCACGATTGATCCGCATCATAGTGAGAGAAGGATCGACCATCGCGCGCTGGCGTCGCCATGTCTCGCCGGACGACACAAAAATCGAATTGCCGATGAGCGCGTCGAGCGCATTCACCATGAGATCGGATTTCGGGAAAATGCCCTTCTCGTCAATCAGCACTTCGCGCACAAGGTCAGGGCGGTTCACAATCAAAGTCGAGCGGCGGGACCAGCCGAGAGGGCCGATATCCATTTCATAGGCAGCCCCGGGCAGGAGGTTCAAAAGATTGCCGTCGCCGCTGCTCACCGCGCGAATAAGCGAGGCCAAAGCGGAGAGGGGTGCAGGGCGGGGCGGGTGATACACGGACGCAGAGACTCCGGACGAGGAGAAATCAAAACTGACACTTGATCATGTCAAGACTTTGCGATTTCTTCAATCGGAGTTCGCAAACAAAGGACGCGCCGCTGATGGGCGATCTAACAATTCACGACCTGTTTATTGCTGTTGTCGGGTTTCATATCGCGACGGGTGCTACCGGTGCCGTGTGTTTCTGGGTGCCGATCATCGGGCGCAAGGGTGGTGCCGTTCATCGGCGCTGGGGTCGTGTCTTCACCCATGTCTTACTGGCGACGGGTTCATTCGCGATTCTGATGAGCCTGTTGACGCTTTATGATCCGCTCGGCACCCACCCGCATCTTGTTGGGCATTATGATGCGGCGTTTATTCGCGGTATTTTCGGCTGGATGATGCTTTATCTTGGTGCGCTCACCATAAACCTCACATGGTATGGCTGGCTCTGCGTTGAACATAAGCAAAATCGTGCGGCGATCCGTGAGTGGCGCAATATTGCGCTTCAACCGCTTTTGATTGCGGCATCGCTCAACTGTGCGCTTCAAGGCTTAGTGATTGATCAATTATTGATGGTCGCCATTTCCTTTGTGGGATTTGCAACGGCCGGCACCAATCTCTGGTTTCTTTATAAGCCAAAGCCCGCGCCTAAAGATTGGCTTAAAGAGCATTTGAAAGCCCTCGTCGGCTCGGGCATTTCGGTTTACACGGCCTTTATGGCCTTCGGCTCGGTCAGAATTTTTCCGATGCTCGCGCTGAATCCGCTGATGTGGGCGATACCGCTTTCCGTCGGGATCGGACTTATTCTTTATCATTGGTGGAAGATTGATCGCTTCCGTCCCTTTTATGCGTTTTTGTTAAAAACGCCTGCTTGAGTCTTAGCGTCGATAATCGCGCGCTTCGGGCAGAAGATCGGCAACAACTTTTGCCGATGAAATAACGCCGGGAATACCCGCGCCCGGATGCGTTCCGGCTCCCACGAGATAAAGACCTTTGACTTCTTCCGAGCGATTATGCGGACGGAACCACGCACTTTGGAAGAGTTGTGGCTGCAAGGAGAAGGCCGCACCCTTGTAAGAGAGTAATCGATCTTGAAAGTCTTGCGGCGTAAGCATGCGCGAGGTCACAATATGTTTCGACAATTCAGGCAAAACCGTTTGCTCTAGCCGGCGCTCTATTTTTTGGCGATATATCTCGGCCTCTTTCGACCAATCGGTTTCGCTTTCAAGATGAGGCACGGGCGAGAGCACGTAGAATGTATCGCATCCCTCAGGCGCAAGCGATGCATCTGTCATTGTCGGCCGATGGAGATAAAGGCTGAAATCATCAGCGAGTAGTTTCTTGTTGAAGATATCTTTGAGGAGCTCTTGATAGCGTGGACCCAAAACCATCATGTGATGATAGACATCGTGATAGCGGCGATTGGTTCCGAAATACCAAACAAATAAACTCATCGAATATTTGGCGCGCGCCAGTTTCGCATCAGTCCAGCGGTGGCGCGGATAGGATTTGAGCAAGGAGCGATAAGTCGTTGCGGCATCGGCGTTTGAAATCACGAGATCCGCTTTGAGCATCTCGCTATTTGAAAGTTTTACACCTGTTACGTGGTCACCTGACGTCGTAATCTCATCAACCTTGGCATTGAGGCGAATTTCTCCGCCTTGATGCGTGATCAAATTCGCAAGACCCTTGATCACCGCGCCCGTGCCACCCATAGCGAAATGCACGAGATGCAAGCGCTCAAGATGCGCGATCAGGCAATAATAGGCTGTCGTTGTTAAAGGATTACCGCCGATCAATAAGGGATGAAAGCTGAAGGCAACCTTCAATTTATCATTGGTGAAATAATCGCCGACCAAACCATAGACGGAACGATAGCCTTTTAAGCGAATGAGATCCGGTGCCGATCGGATAACCGACATGAAATCATGAAACGGCTTATCCGCCAATTCGCTAAAGGCAACTTTGTAAATGTCCTTGCTCGCTTCAATAAAGCGATCATAACCCGCGACATCTTCAGGCGCGATACGACGCACTTCTTCACGCATGCCGTCAACAGAGGCCACACAATTGAGCACCGTGCCATCGTCAAAGCGGATCGTGTAAAAGGGATCGATGGGCCGGAGATCAAGATCATCTGACATACGCTGTCCGGCAATCTGCCAGAGCTCTTCGAGCAGATAGGGTGCGGTGATGATTGTGGGCCCTGCGTCAAAAACAAACCCATCTTGCTCATAGACATAAGCGCGACCGCCGGGCTTATCGAGCTGTTCGAGCACCGTGACGCGATAGCCTTTTGCGAGAATGCGAATGGCAGCAGCTAGCCCGCCAAAACCCGATCCGATGACAATCGCATGCGGGCGTGAATCAGTCACTTGTCATGATCCTTCTCAATCGAACGGCGAAACCGATAAAGCCCGTAAGCCACGAGGCCGATGACGATCGGAATAGACCAAGCGGTCACAAGATCGAGATTGATATCCCGCCCTGAGGCTTTGACGCCCTTCGCCGCATAGCCGACTAAGCCGACAATATAATAGCTGATCGCCGCAACCGAGAGGCCTTCAACCGTTTGTTGCAAGCGCAATTGCATCGTCGCGCGACGATCCATAGATTTCAGCACCTGTTGGTTTTGCTTCTCGCGCGTCACATTCACGCGTGTTGAGAGAAGCATTGTGGTGCGACCAACGCGTTCAAGAATGGCTTCAAGCCGGGCAGATGTTGTGCGACACGTGGCCATAGCGGGCGATAGACGCCGTTCATTGAATTCGCGAAATGTCTGCAACCCCTCAATACGTTGCTCGCGCAATTCATCGACCCGTTGCTCGACGAGTGTGTGGTAAGCTGTTGCCGCGCTGAAACGGTAATGCGTATCGCTGCGCGTTTTTTCAACCTGTGCTTCGAGTTTGGTGATCCGGTCAAAGAGGAGCGGCTCGTCTTCTTCCTTTGCCCCTTGAACGGCATCGATAATTGCCAGCAATTCTTGTTCGGCCTGTTGCAATTGTGGGCCCAGTGTACGCGCAACCGGAAAGGCCAACAGCGCCATCATGCGATAGGTATCGATTTCCATAATGCGTTGCACGAGACGACCCAATTGGCGAGGTGTCATTCCGCTATCGTAAACGACTAAACGACCGAATCCATCGTCATGGATTCGGAAATCGGTCAGTGCTAAACCTTTACCGCCCGATGTCATTGAGCCGATCAACGCGTTACCGTTAAAATGCGCGTCAGCAACGGTCTCCATCGCCACGCCGCCTGCGGGCTCGGTCAAAATCACTGCATGATAGGCAGCAATCACCTTACCGGGGAGGGCTGAGAGCCACTCTGCGGGAACCGCCGTAATCGCCGGATTTGAAAACGGTGTTGATTCAGCACCGCTCACAAAAAACTTGTACCGCATAAATTCCGTGTGCCGTTCCCATTTGATACGGAAGGCCCCGAGATCGGCGCTATAATGATTTTGATCGGGGCGAGGCGCAGGCGCACCGAAGCGTGTCACGAGATCATGTAGCGCTTTGATATCAGCCGCGCGGTCGTGATCAGGAATGAGCGCGAGATATGAAAGCCGCACCGGTGGGCGAAGCTGCTCGGGTGGGCGCGCATGCACTTCATCATTGAGCACGCGGCGTAAAGCGTGGTCGGCGGGATTCATGCGGTTCTCCTCGCGGTTTTCGGATCTACATCCGATACGTCCGGAAATGCGGTTGGATTGCTTATAATGCGCGCAGCCGCTGCGGGATCTTCCTCATGGGCAAGGTGACCGAGCCCCTTTTGCGCGATGACCATTGCGTGCGGCACGAGGGCCGCGGCCTCATTCGCCGTTTCGGGAGGAACTGTTTTATCGTTTGTTGCTTTGACCAGCAGAAGCGGCACCGCAAGGCGCTTTAATTTCGCGCGCATGGATGTCAAATCCCACTCCGCCATCATGGCGAGCGTCCCGGTAATATGCGCTTCATTGGTGAACAGGACTTGATAAAGCTCGACGGCTTTATCATTGAGATGTGATCCGGTCGAGTCGAGTAAACGCTCGACCGCTTTACGATCAACAAGCCGCGCGAAAATGCCATTCAAGAAACTGAATGATGCGATCAGTTTTGCAAGCGGTGAGAAAAAATGCCCCACAGGTCCGCCTACCGGAAAAAACGCGCCATTAAAGCTAATGATATTTTTGGGCGTAATGGATTTCTGATCCACCATCTCAATCGCAATGGCTGCACCCGCCGAATGACCGACGACGAGTTCAGGATTAAGACCCATCGTCTTCATGAGAGCGCCAAGTGCGCGGGCCATGCCGTGAAGAGATAAATCAGTGCGTGATGCGCCTTTTGTGAAGGCGTGACCCGGAAGATCGGGTGCAATCACGAGATGATCACGCGCCAAGATCGGCATGAGATCGCGCCAACTATGTGATGATGCGCCCGTGCCATGAATCAACAAAAGCGGCGCGCCGTCGCCCATGATCTGCACATGAAAAGTGAGGTTGCCCACTTTGACAAAGCGGCTCTTGTCTCGATGCGGCCACTCACGCCCGTCACGATCAAATTCAAGCGCGGCACTCATCGCCTCTCTCCTGCCGATTTCATGGCCGCGCCGACGTGGTTGGAGATTGTATGCGATTCAGCGTGAGGCAAAGGCAGATAGAGCGCAGCCAAGGCAGTGGCGAGCACCTTCGCAGCGCCTTCAGGGCGATCAGAGAGATCAATCACGAGACTCTTCACACCGCTGGCCCGCAAGGCTTTCGCGGCGCTTTCCGACTCACCTAAGGCGCGCGCTTTATCAGGCGTGCCGTCGCGCGTGATATTTGCGCGACCATCAGTTAAAAACACGGCGAGTGGCACACCGCCTGTGCGCTTCACTTGATCAGCCAGTGACAAAGTCGTTTCAATTGCAGCCGTTAAAGGTGTTCCGCCGCCGCCCGGCAATTCAGCAAGACTGCGCTTCGCGCGTTGCAGCGAACGCGTCGGATGCAATAAAATTTCAGCGCTCTTGCTACGGAACGCAATCACCGCCACACGGTCGCGGCGCACATAGCAATCGGCGAGAATAAGTTCCACCGCGCCTTTGGCTTCGGCCAATCGCCGAATGGCTGATGAGCCTGACGCGTCAACAACGAAGATGGCCGTCGTCTCGCGGCTTTCTTTGAATCGGCGAACACGAAAATCATCTTTATGGACAAGCACACCGCTACGGTTTGGCTGCGTGCGACGGCGCAGCGTTTGCCAGGGTGCCGCGACACGGAGTGTTTCAACGAGATCAAGACGCGCGCCCGAGCGGGGATCACCACGGCGGGCCCCTAAAGGTCTGCCGCGGGTCTTACCCGCTTTTGCGGCTTTCGCGCCCGTGCCGGAACGGCCCTGGCGTGCAAAGGCCGAAGCATCAAGCTTTGCTAATAGTCCTTCAGGCAGATGCGCTCGAACGGCATCCAAAACACGATCAGCGAGAGCGCCACCTGAATCGGAATCCGTATCAGATGAGTCAGGTTGCGACTCATTGTTTTGATCTTCGGATTGATCTTCTGTTTCGCTCTGTTCAACCGGCATCTGTGTGGCGCGATGCGCAAACACCAGTTGCGCCGCAACGGCAGCATCCGCTTCGTTCACGCTCTTGCGATGATTTAAAGCCGCGTGAAGTTTGGTCACGCGAAACGCAAAAATCAAAGCGCGTGGCGAAGCGATGCCGAGCATCAGTGCGGTTTCCGCCAAAGCCTTCTCGATTTTTTCCGGTAAGGTCACAGCGTCAGCAGCCGCAGTGATATTTTTCGGTAAAGATCCTTCTGCCTTAAGCGCGGCAATGCCTTGATCCGGATTGATACGGAAGGCGAGACGCTCCGCCAAAATAGCCGGAAGCGCCTCATCATCATCGCGGCTTTCGTCGCACGCGATCAAACTGAACGGCGTGTGATGATTGTCGTCCATAGCGAGAGCGATGCGCGCCGCTTTATCGATGCTCAACCGTTCGGCCGACAAGAGAAGCAGGGCGCCGTTTTCTGCTGTAGCCATCAGTCCCCGACTCTTGATGGGCTTTCCGCGCGCGAGCGTTGCCGCAATATCAAGCCCGCCTTCCAATCGATCGACCGACACATGGGACGGGACCGTAATCAAAGGTGTTTGGTCTTGTGTGTAATGTCTGTAGCAAGCGAGAAACGCATCGCGGCCAGGTCCGGGTCCGCTCGCTAGCGCAACACCACCGAGATGGTTCGGATCAGCGGCCAATAATTTGCAAATCAACACGGCGTCACCGGACGCGTCGCGGGGCGCTGCGTCCGTTGGCTTCGTCATCCGAACAGCTCCGTCAAAGCACGATCGATTCGTGTTTGCGATCCTGTTTCATCAAGCGGATTGCGACGCAAGCGATGGCGTAGTGCCGGGCCGGCCATGCGCTTCAAATCATCAAGCGTGACTTGCTTGCGTCCTTCAAAGGCGGTGAGCGCCCGTGCTGCACGCATCAAAGTGAGTTGACCGCGCAAACCATCTGTTTGCAGAGCCAGACACAATGCGGCAGCGCGTTCTAAAATTTCATCGCTGAGAATAACGCTCTCAACTTTCTTACGTGCAGAAACAAGCTTGCGTTGCAGTTCGGCATCTTCGGGCGCCCATTGCGCAGCATAGGCTTCGGGATCCGCTTCATAAGCCAAACGACGTCGTGCAATTTCAACCCATGTCGCGACATCGGTCGGCGTGCGTACGTCCACGGAGAGACCAAAGCGATCAAGCAATTGCGGACGCAATTCGCCTTCTTCCGGATTGCCGCTCCCAATCAGCACGAAACGCGCAGGATGGCGGATGCTCAAGCCTTCGCGTTCGACGACATTTTCGCCAGACGCTGCCACATCGAGCAGAAGATCAACTATGTGATCTTCAAGCAGATTGACTTCATCGACATAGAGATAGCCGCGATTGGCAGCCGCGAGCAGACCGGGCTCAAACGCTTTTTCCCCTGATGCCAAAGCGCGCTCGAGATCAAGCGCGCCCACAACACGATCCTCGGTCGCGCCCAGCGGCAAATCGACAACCGGAATCGGCATTGATTTTGTTTTTGGCTTGGTCTTGTTGCGGCAGGCTTCGCATTGCGCTTGCGTTGACGCAGGATCGCAATGATAGGGACATCCCTCAATCGCTTTCATCGCCGGAAGCAAAGCCGCCAACGCGCGCACGGCCGTTGATTTGCCGGTGCCGCGATCACCAAAGGCGAGCAAGCCGCCAATCATCGGATCAACGGCTGTCAACAGAAGCGCACGCTTCATCTCGTCTTGGCCTGCAATGGCCGAGAAAGGAAATCGAGCCGTCATTGGATTAGGCAACCTTTCGCGCGGCCGTATGATGGCGTTCAATCACGCGCGCGGCAATGGATTGCGCATCGAGTCCCGCATCAGCCAATTGCTCGGCGGGCGATCCATGCGCGATGAAACGATCCGGCAGGATCATCGGTTCAATCTCTGCGCGATCAAGGAGACGCGCACGCGCCAGATGGGTCAGCACCTGAGCAGAGAATCCGCCCATCGAGCCTTCCTCGACGAGAACAACCACACGATGTGACTTCACAAGACGTTCGACCAAATCGGTGTCGATGGGTTTTGCAAAACGCGCATCAGCGATGGTGGGTCGAATTCCCTGTTCACGCAGAAGAGCAGCGGCGCCGATACAGGCTGAAACGCGTGAGCCTAGACCCACCAAAGCAATCTCTTCGCCTTCTTCGAGAATGCGGCCTTTGCCGATATCGAGAAGGTGCGCATCGCTGGCTTGATCTTCACCATGAATATCACCGCGCGGATAACGGAAGGCGATCGGGCCTTCATCATAGGCGGCCGCAGTGGCGACCATGTGGCGCAATTCGAGCGCATCGGATGGCGCCATGACAATCATATTCGGCACAGTACCAAGATAAGCGAGATCGAAAGAACCTGCATGCGTAGCGCCGTCTTGACCAACGAGTCCGGCGCGATCAATTGCAAAGCGAACAGGCAGATTTTGTAACGCGACATCATGAATGACTTGATCATAAGCGCGTTGCAGGAAGGTCGAATAAATTGCGCAAAACGGCTTTAAGCCTTCTGTTGCAAGGCCTGCGGCGAATGTCACGGCATGTTGCTCGGCAATGCCGACATCGAAACAGCGAGTCGGGAATTGCGCGCCGAAGTGATCAAGTCCAGTGCCTGATCCCATCGCCGCCGTGATCGCAACAATCTTTGAATCTTTTGTCGCGGCATCAATCAGTGCTTCTGCGAACACTTTTGTGTAAGTGGGCTTCGTCGCCGGAGCTGCTTTGAATTCAAGCGTTTCCGGATTGAACGGACCAACCGCGTGATATTTTTCTTTATCCGGCTTTGTGAACGGATGACCACGGCCTTTTTCTGTCACGACATGAACAACAACGGGCCCGCAATCACTCTCATCGCGCAACGCGGAGAGTGTTGAAACAAGCCTGTCGAGATCATGGCCGTCAACCGGGCCAATATGGCGGAAACCAAGCGTTTCGAAAAAGCTTGAAGGACCATTTGATCCGCTACGCTTCGGCGATTCACGCAACTCATTGAGATGCGTGGAGAGCGCGCCAACCGCAGGGCCAATCGACATGCAATTGTCATTTACAATCACGATCAGGCGGCTCTTTTCTGCGCCCGCATGATTAAGCGCTTCATAGGCCATGCCGCCTGTAATCGCGCCATCACCAATCACTGCGATGACATGATTGCGTTCGCCTTTGAGATCGCGACCGACAGCCATACCGAGGCCTGCCGAAATCGATGTCGATGAATGCGCGGTGCCAAACGGATCATAAGCGCTTTCGCTGCGCTTGGTGAAACCGTAGAGCCCGCCTTTTTTACGGATTGAGCGCAAAGCGTTCCGGCGACCGGTTAAAAGCTTATGGGGATAGGCTTGGTGGCTCACATCCCAGATCAGGCGGTCTTCGGGCGTGTTGAAGACGTGATGCAGAGCGACGGTCAGTTCGACCACACCGAGCCCTGCACCAAAATGACCGCCGGTCTCAGCGGCAGCTGAGATGATCTCGGCGCGCACTTCGTCGGCCAGCCGATTCAGATCGCGCTTTTCGAGGGCGCGGATATCAGACGGGTCGACCAATCGGTCGAGGACGGGTGTCAACATGTCCATACTATAAACCGTAACATCCAATTGACAGTCTAACAACTCGGGCGAATGCGCTTTTTCCTGCTCCCCGGCATGCGGGCGGTTCGGATCCTATTCCGCCGCCATCAAACCGGCATCCGCCGCATCAAGTCGATGGCGGATTTGGGTCACGATCAGGGATTTGTCAGGGGCGCAATTGTCGTAAGTCAGCGTTTCGCCGGCGCGAACAGGCTTCAAGATTTTAGCCCCCTCAGCGAGGCCGAGCGGCACGGCTTTGGCGGCTTGCGCTTCGGGATGCGTCATCGCCCAAGCGCGATATTCAGTTTCACCAATTTTGCCGAGCGTTTCACCGACAGCGAGAGCGCGTTTGGCGAGCGTTGTTGCCTCAGCGACGGGACGATCCAGCGGCACCATATCCGGCTGACCATAAAGAACGGCCCGTGCGGCCGAGAGCGGCGCTTCCATGCTTGTGAGATGGTAGGGCCGGAACAGGCAGAAATAGGGGCCTTTTCCAACCTTAAGGTCGGCCATGCGCTCAATTATGCGGGGATTATCGGATTCCACCACGCAGAAGACGCCCGGTGCCACGCCTTTGCCGGTCGAATAATCGACACGGCCTTTGCCCGCGAGCACACCGCCGTCGCGCTTGGGGATTAAGATATCCGCGAGCGTTTCACGCGCCGCTGCCGGGCCGTGCATGCCGGGGCGGTCGGGAATAAGGCCTGTCGCATTAGCAATAGCGACCATTTCCACCATGGTTTTCGACCCATCGACGAATTCGACCAGCATACGCGGGTTCATATTCCGCGCGCGGGCCTCTTCCTCATAATCGGCGGGAACGGCGTCATATTTCAGCGGGTTGTTCTTACCCTTGCCGGCGCAGACAATATCGAGCCCTAAAGATTGAGCAAAACCAATGAGTTCGATGGCGGCGGCCGGCTCGTCGCCCGCCGCTCCTGTATAAATAATGCCAGCGGAGCGCGCTTCCGCATGGAGATAACGGCCAATAGTAATGTCGGCTTCGACATTCATCATGACCATGTGTTTGCCATTGCGAATGGCGGACAAGGCGATGGCTGTGCCCGTGTTAGGGTTGCCGGTTGCGTCCAGAATCACATCGACCCGTCCGGCCGCCGTCAGGGCGTCGATATCGTCAGTAATGGGGAGAACGCCCCGCTCGATGGCGGAATCGATGGCTGAGGCTGTCTTGGCAGTCACAACCCGGTCGCGCCGATGGCCAACGCTGACCGCCATTTCGACGGCATTGCCGATGTTGCGAACGGCGATTCCGCCCAATCTCATGCCCGGAATGCGGGCGATCTGGACGGCGAGATCGGTGCCCATTTGCCCGGCACCGACCACGCCGATGGTAACCGGACGACCCTCGGCCTCGCGGCGTGTAAGGTCAGCTAAAAGCGGGGAAACGCGCGCTATCATGTAAATTTCCTCTGACGCTTTATACTGTCAATTAATCCTAACAGTCTTACGCGTGACGCAGAAGGTATGCGCGAAGGGCCTCGCTCGGCAAGCCATGATTTTCGTAAATTAGAGTGCACAAATGTTATCCTTGAGGGCGGGCTAATCCTGTTTTTGGCCTCCGGCGATCGGCCGGAAACGAGGTGGGGAGAGTTTCGGAGGAGGGACTCTTCTAAGGTGAAACCACAGCCAAAATAGGGTAGAAAAATAAAGACGAATCAATGCGTTCCGCACGATTACCCGCCAGGACATCTCCTCAATGACCGACTCAGACCGCCGCGACGAGGCCGCCGAAGCCTATGGAGCCGAATCCATCAAGGTTTTGAAGGGGTTAGACGCTGTTCGCAAACGCCCGGGCATGTATATCGGCGACACCGATGACGGCTCGGGCCTGCATCACATGGTCTATGAGGTTGTCGACAACGCAATCGACGAGGCGCTCGCGGGACATGCCGACCTTGTGACGGTGACGCTCAATGCCGATGGCTCCGTGACGGTCACCGATAATGGCCGCGGTATTCCGACGGATATTCACCCCTCTGAAGGCGTATCCACCGCCGAAGTGATCATGACCCAGCTCCATGCGGGCGGGAAATTCGACCAGAATTCCTACAAAGTTTCCGGCGGTCTGCATGGCGTCGGCGTGTCAGTCGTCAACGCGCTTTCAGAATGGCTGAGGCTTCGTATTCGTCGCGGCGGGCAAGAACACGCGATGAGCTTCACGCATGGTGTTGCTGACGCGCCGTTGAAAGTGATTGGATCGACTGACCAGCGCAATGGCACGGAAGTGACATTCAAGCCGTCGGCTGAAACCTTCACGATGGTCGAGTTTGATTATGCCACGCTTGAGCATCGCTTGCGTGAATTGGCCTTTCTGAATTCAGGCGTACGCATCGTGCTGACGGACGCGCGGCGCGCTGAAACAAAAGTCGAGGATATGGTTTATGAGGGCGGGCTGATTGCGTTTACACGCTATCTCGATCGCGCGAAATCGCCGCTGATCACCGATCCGATTTATGTCACGACCGAGAAGGACGGCATCACCGTAGAAGTCGCGATGTGGTGGAATGATTCCTACCACGAGAATGTGTTGTGTTTCACAAACAACATCCCGCAACGCGATGGCGGCACGCATTTGGCGGGTTTCCGTGGCGCGCTCACACGCCAGGTTACAAATTACGCCGAGCAATCCGGCATCACGAAAAAAGAAAAAGTGACGCTGACGGGCGATGATACGCGTGAAGGCCTCACCGCTATTTTGTCGGTGAAAGTGCCTGATC
>Ga0129333_10003847_pt1 | contig 14068 bp, 10 predicted proteins | sample CPB6_08_DNA_FD_94474 | JGI IMG/M metagenome (GOLD analysis project Ga0129333, IMG submission 94474) | Freshwater to marine salinity gradient microbial communities from Chesapeake Bay, USA - CPBay_Sum_0.6_0.8_DNA | ecosystem: Environmental > Aquatic > Marine > Coastal | place: USA: Chesapeake... | reverse complement strand
ATAATTGGGTTTGAATTCTATTAATAAAAATTCTATAGTGATTTGCAAGATCATCTAAGGTTGCAAATTTTTTATCCATTGGAGTCAATGGATCTGGAGAAGATCCAATAGACTCTTCTTTATCTGGGGGTTCTCTTAAAAGATTTTCCTCCAAATTTTCCTTTAACGATATTTGCTCAGACTTAATCGTTCGCACAAGATCATAAAGATCTTTAATGTCTTCTTTTACGTACCTAATATCTTCATCATAATATTTGACTTCAGGAAGACTAGAAACTTCTTCTTTAAGACTTTCAAAATAATTTAAAAGAACTTGATCTGTTTTAATACTGTTATTATTAAATTCTTTTAGTTTTTCTTCTAAATTATTCTTAAGTGAGTTATACTCATTAGTAATTTGTTTTTTTAACTTTCGATCATCATCTTTAAATTCCTTATGATATTCCCAAATTTTAAGAGATGACTCTCTAAGTTCTTTCCAAATTCTATCTTTTACTTCTTGATATTTTTCATCAAGATTTTGAAGTTTAGTTTCGAATTTAACTTTATTCTCAAAATGTCTAGTTTCGTTTTCTTCTACAACATCTCTAATGTTTATTTCAATTCTTTCACGAATAGTTTCAATAGTATCATTGACCTTAATAAAATCATCATCAATAACACTAAATGTTTTTCCAATCCAAGAAAAATCTGGGACTTCATTTACTTCATTAATCCACTTTGGAAAAACTGGAATTTCAGATCTAACTTTTTCAATCTCTTCTTTAATTGATCTTAGGTCAGCATCATAATATTTTGGTTCGGGAAAATTAGAAACGTCCTCCGCAATATTTCCAATTTTTTCTTCTAATAATGATAATTGATCATCATAGTATTTTACTTCTGGCAAATCTGATATAGATTTGGATATCAGATTTCTCAAATCGTCAATTTGCTCACATACAACTTCAATTTCTTTATCATAATACTTTACTTCAGGAATATTTGGAATTTCTGATCTTACTTGATCTACAATTTCACATAACCTTTCAAGTTCTGAGTCGTAATATTTTATTTCTGGGATTTCTGGAATATCTTGCCTTACATCATTGATAAGACGAATAATCTCAGTAAGATCTACAGATGATCCAGTTTCCTCTGCGACTGGATAATCATCAATTTCCTCTTCAATTTCTTCTTTCTCAATATATTCTTCAACAGAAGGTAACTCCTGCTTCGTTTCTTCAATTAAAAAATCATCTATTGAAGGCAAATTATCATTGCCGATATATTGCTCAATAGAAGGTAATTCATCCTTTGACATCTTATTAGTAACAATAGTACTTTGGGATTTCTCTCCCTTTTTACTATTTATTATCTTCAGTAAGTCCGCTCTTTAATAATTTTGATAATTCTGCTGTAGAACCAACAAAAAGTGCATTAGTAACATTTGTTGGACCTTTAACTTTTTGCTCATCAATATCTTTCAATTTCTTTTGGAGATCTATTAGTTTATCTGTAGCATCAGCAACATTTTTAATCAATTGTCCAGCAACTTCATAAGCCCTTGGCATTTCACTTTCTTGGGCAAGTTCTAGAATACCATTAAGTGCCTCTTGCCCCTTTTCAATTATGGAGTACAAATTTCCTCTAGTATATTCATAGTCTTTCTTAAGATCGTTTGAAATTGATGACGCAATATTTTCTACCTTTTCTTCAATAGTTTCCACCTCACGAGAAACTATATCTCCACTAACATTAAATGCGTCATTCAATTCATCAAATTTTTTAGTCATTTTCATAAGTTTCCATCAAATCCAAAGTCGTCTCCAAATTCAATTAGTAAGTTATCAGCACTAGTTATTAGTTTAACAGAAGATCCTAAAACATGATTAGATACTTGAGTTGAATCAACTCCCCTATCGACTGTTAATTTATTTCCAGATATTGAAGATACTTTAAGTTCTTCATTATCTATAATCAAATAAGAACCAACGGAAATTCCGGATGCATTAACTACTTCAATTATGTTATCGGTACTTGTAACGTCAATACTTAAGTTTGTAATAACATTATTACTGTAACTCTTTGTTGCTCTTGGATCGACAGAATATGATACTTCTCTTCTTGGTGTATTTGTTCTGTCTCCAGCAATATATCCAATAGAAACTTTTTGAACAATATCTTTGGTAACGTCCGAAACGGGTCCAAATAGATATGTTTTTGCAGTAAACCTAAATGTGTAAATTAATGCTCTTCTAGTTGAATAATCACCTTCATAATCGTCTTGCATTGATATTCCTTCTAAAACAATAGGAACATCTCTTTTTTCACCAATTGTTTCCACCAAATCTACACTTAAAGTGTATGCTGGTTGAAAATATGGCAATATTTGCTCTATTATTTGCAGCATATCATCATTGAGTTTTGTCATCACACTCAATTCAAATGACATATTATATGGCACTGGCATATAAGCCTTTCTTGGTTTTGTCTTATCAGTTGTAACTGCAGATAAAAAAGTTTGTGTTGTTGTTACTTTTCTTCCCGGATCATAATTTAATCCCGTAAATTCAAAAGACATTCTTGGCAATGTCATTTGAACTGGAGAATTTAAATTTGGAACTTGCTCTAGTCTAGCAAGAAACTTTTGCGTTGGTCCATATGCTAAAGGAACCTTCATTGAACTTACCACTTCATCAGATGAATTGGTATGCTTTATTGTAATATTATTGAATAAAGAACCAAACGAAACAATAGTTCTTCTAAGTATTTCGTGGTAAAAATATTCAAACATTTTTTCAAAAAAATAGATATATTATTTATGGGTTTCCAAATGGATTGGATTCTGAAAAGTCTATAATTGAATCTGCTTCTAACTCTATTTCGTCATTTTGAGCATATGGATCATTTATATCATCTGTAGTTATTATTCTGACTTTATATGAAGCACCAGATTTAGATCCAACCAAAACGTCTCCTTTGACAAAAGTGCCACTTATGTTAGAAACACCTAGGACATTTGTTGAAGAATCCCAACTCTTGACTAAAGCTGTTGTAGAACTAATACTTCCAGTCACCGTTTCATTTAAAATAAAAACTCCACTTCCAGTTGAGAATGGTGAAGATATTGTAATTGTTGGAGTAGATGTGTATCCAAGACCCGCATTGGTAATATAAATTGATGTAACAACACCCGCATTATTAATATAAGATCGTGCAGTTGCAGTTACACCAGTTCCTGTTGGTGAACTAAATGTCACTGCTGGTGGAGATTCGTAACCAGATCCTCCAGATGTTACTGTTATTATTCCTATTATTCCATTACCAATTGTTGCTGTTGCTGCTGCACCTGCACCACCACCTCCAATGAACGCTACGGATGGTGCAATTGTATATCCATATCCGGGATTGACTATTTCAACACCTTGTACCTTAAAATTTTCTGTATTTCCATTGCAGTCTACAAGTCCACCAATAAGAGTTGCAATACCAACAGCAGTTAGTCCTCCAGTTGGGGCAGAAGAAATTGCAACTCTAGGAGATGAGGTGTATCCATTTCCTCTATTAGTTACGGTAACGAATCTAACACCACCATCAACTATGCTAGTAATAGCAGATGCTGTAGTTCCAGATCCAACCATTGTCAATGATTGAATATAACCTTTATCATCTACATTATCATCAATTTCTTCAATTCCAGTATCTATTACTTCATCCTCATATCTAAAGAGTTCACATCTCAATTCATAAACATAAGTTTTTTGGAGTTGATAAAATGGTTTTTCATGCTCTACAAATTTAATTTCAAAAATTCTATCTCCCAAAGGAAAATAAATTAAATCCCCTTCCTTTGGTCTTGTTGATAATTCAATATTGGGCAAATTTTTAATTAATGGTGAGATATAAGTTTCAAATCTTTCCTTTGATATGATTAAGTTTAAATCATTGAGTGGTTGAACACCAAATTTTGATAATATAGTTCCCTGACCCTCATAACCATCATATGTATCTACATATGCCTCTATAGGATATGCATTATCAAACTTAGATTGAATAACTTCTTTTATAACAGTATTTTTAGTTAAATATTTTCTTGGAATATAATAAATTTCAACTCCATACATGCGAAGTTGTTCATTAATCAGATCTTGAATTAATGATTGTTCAGACTTTGATCCTTGAAGAAAAAATGGATTAAGCATATTACCCAATCATATCGAGTGGTGGAAGTTCATAAGAATTTGACATTTTTTCCATGATCATATCAATTTCTTTTTGGGCATCATCATAAATTTGTCTTCCATTCAACTCAATTCCTCCGGGAAGTTTAACACCCTGAAACTTAATTAGATTTTGTCCCCATTGTCGCTTGATTAATGCTGTTAAATATGGTTTTAAGAAAGAATCATTCCAAACTCTAGAATAATCATTTGGATCCAATGTTCTATAACAGTCAATTATAAGATAATCACCAACAGTTACACTTCCCCAGTCAATATCCAAATATAATCTATCTTGTCTCTTATTAAATCTAATTTGTTTTTGAGTCGTTAATAAAAAATCAATATCTTCAAGATATGTTTTTACCATCGCATATGTTAAAAGTTCGGTTGAACCCCAATAATATATGTCATTAAGGAATAATTGATATTTCACACTGAACATGTTATTAGTTACTGTATTTGATCCATCAAAGTGAAATATTTTTTGAATACCAATTACTGATGGTGGTATTTGTAGATAATTACTACTTTCTTGGTATGAAAATGTAACCGCAGTTCCTGCAATAGTAGTAGACTCTGTTGTTGTTACTATTCCGACAGTTGGTTGAGACCCTCCTGGTGCTCTTCCTCTACTTACGTCATTTTCGGTTACTTTGTATTTTAAATATGTTTGTGCTACACCATCAAAATGCCTTTCTTGAAAAAATTGAACAGCATCATCAACCAGATCCTCTATTTGCTCATCGGCAACATTAATTTCCAGAACTGGTGCCCCCAGTTTTCTTTTGCAATAATCAATAAGCTCTTGTCTAGAAGATGGTTGTGCCATTTATTTTCTAATCCTCCAAGTATTTATGGTGCGGAAGAAATTCCTGGTTTAACTAAAATATTCCCTTCAACTATTCTATAAGTGGTTGATCCTGAACTAACAAGAATATCGTAAACATATCTTCCTTCTTTTAAATTTCTTGTTTGTGTAGATCCTAATGATATATCAAATTTTCCACCGACAGCACTTGTAAAACCAACTGTAAATGATGCTACTGCATAAGATGATGATCCAACAGAAACACTCTTTGCCATCTGAGATGAACCAGTCCAACCGGAGAAATTAAATGCCCCTCCAGATACAGTTTTTACTGTAAAACTATCTTTAAAGTTTGCACCACAATTAATTACGAGATTTACTCCATAAGCAACACCTGAAGTTGGATCGAAGTTGAGAGTATGTGATGCCATTAGAAATTAGAGATTACTTCTTGTTGTTTTAGATATAATTTAATATAAGATTTTGCATAGTTTCTCAAAGTTTCAATATCTTCTATACTATCTATATCTCTAGAAAGTTTTTCATATTCAAAAAGTTTATTCATATTTTCTAATTCAATATTATTTGGATTCATTTATGAAACTCCTCAATAAATTTTTGATTTCATTTAAATCATCTTTGACAATCGCAAGATCACTTTCAATTACTTCAACCCTTTTATTTTCATTTTCCTTTAACTTCTTCAAATTCATATAGTTATTATATTCAGTCATATTAGTATTAAGTATTGCATTAGTTCTTTGATCTCTAATTAAATGAGAATGTCCTTCTACTCTATAAAAATCCATATCAAGCAAGTGCTATAACTCTAAGATCTCTAATTCTTGGTGGGAAAGATTGATTTGTTGACGACCCTATTAACTTAATACTAAAGTATCTAAATTCTGCAAGATTATCGACAGCAAATTCATAATCCTTAAATTCCAAATCATCTGTGTCAAATCCAAGTGTATCAGTTTTTGGAACTTTAGTATTTGAGGTTCCATCACTTAGTGAATCGTCAATAGTTTGTCCCAAATTGTTTACATTACTGTATCCTGGGAAAGGATAGAAGATTGGATCTTCATTAGGATCGTTTTGAATTGAATATAATGCCCTTAAATCACTTGAAGTGTTTACATAAGCAGCAACAATCAATCTAATTGAAGTTGCTGGAGCCTCAAGTCCAATTGATTTTGTGGCATAGACAAATGAGGATGGGTCATTTTCTAGTGAAGCAACTCTTTCATCAGTTGCATAATCAGAAATTCTACTATTAATTCTATTTGATACAAATATCATCCCAGATCTATCCATATCAATCATTGGTGATAGGTATGGATTTGTTGTTGCTAAATCAAAAGATAGTGTGAAAGATTTATTACCAGGTAATGCTGACAGTAAGTTATTTTCATTTTGCTCGGAGCAAACTAATCTGGGAGAATCAAAGAAATTATTTGAATTCAATGAAATTTCTTGGAATCCTTTGTCAACAAAAGAAATTTCAGACCCATCTACACTAGTTCCACTGACAGTTCTTACTCTAGATTTTAAAGTAGTTCCAGTTAATGATTGAGTTTGAACAACTGGTTTTATAATTTCATACTGAATATTTTGAGTTGCTTTAATATCGGCACCACCAGTAGATTTTGTCTGATTTATATAAAGTTTAGGGAATGATGTTCCAACACTTCTATCTACTTGACCATTAGGAAGTGCATCTGTTTTTCCATCTTGAGATGTGTCTATCTTTACATTATAATAATCAAAACCTATTGGATCCGAAACTGTTGCATCTTGTAAAGTGTGTGACTTATTAATTCTTCTCAAAGATATGCCATTTAATTCATATTTCATCACTGCGGACCCTGCCGTGTATGATGCTGAAGATGTTTGATCTATTTGCCTTGTAATATTTGTCAGTGAAGTTGCTGTAGTTCCTTCATATGAAATAATTTCTTGACCAATCAAAACATATCCAGGATTAGTGCTGCCAACACCAACATTTTCAAATGTACTAAAGTTTGTAGTATTATTTACAAGTATTTCTGTAGTTGCAGTTTTAGAATAGTCCGATGTTAATGTTACTTCTTTAATATCACTTCTAACATTGCTTATTATCACACTATTTTCAAGAGCGTGCATACCATGATTCTTGTGATTTACCTTAATATGCAATCCATCACTAATAGTTCTAATTCCATCTGCGGGAATTAAAACTCCACCACCAATTGAGGCATTTAAACTCGTTGTAATTCCGGAACTATTAACGTATTGAATAGTTTTTCCTGCACCGGTTTGAAAATCTCCCTGAACATTGTTGATTACAATTTCATTGGTTCCTGCAATACCAACAAGTGACAATCTAAGATTTCTTCCTAAAGTTTGAGATCCTATCTGAGTTACTGAAAGAACATCTCCTTCAGAATATCCATATCCACCAGAATTGATGGTAGCAGCAATAGCCACTCCATTATTGATTGTTATATTTGCAGTACCATCTCGTCCATTTCCAGTAACACTTGTTAATGCTACTCCGGTATATGTTAATTGACCTGAAGATGGAGTATATCCAATACCAGAATTTGTGATACTTAAGGTTCCTGTTGCTGATCCTGCAGCACCAACATAATTTCCAGTTGCATTTGAACCCAATTGGATAATAGTATTTCCAAATCTTAGTCCAGAATCTTGAACTGTTGTTCCAAGACCAACTCTTATCGTCTTAGAAGTCATTTCAAGAGAATTTGAAAGAAGTGTTGGAATTTGATCATTTCCAACACCCAACTCCGAATTGTAAAAATTAACAGATCCAAAATTTTGAGTGAATTCTGCTCTGTATAGATTAAACTTTAGATCCTCATAACCGTCTTCTGTCCAAGTATCTGCGTTTTGTGATTTGAATAATCCACCAGACAATGGTTGCTTGGAAACTAATACTTGCTGAGACTCTGGAGATTTGGCAGTTTGAACATCAAACTCACCCAATCTAGAAATCCAAACATTATAATTGTTTGAATTTGTCAATAATACTAATGAATGAAATTTTCCACCAGAAAGATAAACTGGTGAATTAAAAGTTATTCTTGTCGGAACTGCCGAACTATCAGATATTTGAACATCTTTAGGATCCAATACTACTTCACTAAAAGGATAAACCTCTTGAGTTGGGATCCCAAGTTGCATGGGCCTCAATTGAATAGTTATTGGAAGAATATCATCCTTGCTGTAGAAAAATAAATCAACTGAAGTAACATAAATTCCACTTTCAGGTTCAACATAAAATGATTGGGCTAATGGATCTATAATTCTCATTTTTTTATTTGTTGACTTATACTTCTAGATACTATATTTATTTGTTTTTTAGACTGTCAACTTCATTTTTTAAGTCTCGAATGGCTTCAATAATTACTGGTATAAGTTGAACATAATCAACAGTCAAATATCCATCACTTCCTCTTGAGACCATCTCAGGAAATTCTTTTTGAACTTCCTGAGCAATTACTCCATAATGAGTTCCTTCAATTCCAGTCAATTCGGTCATTTTTTCATTCCATTCATACTTTTTTCCAGAAACTTTCAATAATTTATCTAACATTATCAAATTTTTACATTTAACAACCTATTTAGTGGATTGTCGATAGATTGGATATTCCTCTTTAAATGAACATCACTTCTACCACGTCCACCACTGGAAGGTGGTGGTGGTGGTGGAGCTGGGGGTGGTGCAGGACGTGCTGCTGGTGGTGGCGGTCCGGCAACAACTCCTCTTGTCCCACCATCTCTAACATATGCTGACGAAGTTGCCATTGCCCAATTATTGGCTGCCGATCCAACAATTTGCGCATTTTGAATCCATGATATGATTGAAGCTTGACTATATCCAGCATCTTGTGCTCTATTAATTTCTGCCATACCAATAGCAGTTTGATATCCTGGAGCATAAATTGCAGTGGAACCATTATTTTCCTGACCACGATAAATTAATTCACCTCCACCACCACCTCCACCTCCATAGTAAACTGGAGTATTATTAGCAATTAGTTTAGTTCCAACTACACTTTCACTAGTTTCACTTATAGATTCACTTTCAAAAGTGCTTTGAGTTTCTATTCTAGAATTTCTTACAGAAATAATATTTTCCTGAACTGTGTTAATTTTACCTTCTGCATAGAATTTTTCCTCTGCAGAGGTTGTATAAGAACCAATAATTTGAGAGTTAATTGAACTACTTGTCAATCTAAGTAGTTTTATTCCAGTTTCAAACTTGGGTCCATAACCATTTAATACTTCCGCAACTCCCGGAGTTACATGTAAACAACCAATTAGAGTTCCTGACGAATCGGTAACTAATCTAATATCAGTTAAAGTTGCCTCAGCTCCACTGGTTGCCCCTATGAGTTTACATCCTTTCTTTAGATATCCATAAAATGCTCCCTGAGGAGTATTTGCCAAACTATAAGTATCAACATTCAACAATGTTGAAGATGCTGAATATGTGTCTGAAATTGTAACGGAGGAATTGTATGGATTATTTGTGTAGACTTCCAATGGTGCATCATATGGACCATATTTATGATTTTGCTTAGAAACTCTAAACTTTCCAATAATGCTCAATGATGAATTTGATGTTGATAAGTCAATTATATTAATAGTTTCTCCAACTACAAATGTTCCAGTAATCATTGAAACTTCAAGAAGTTTTGGAATTACATAGTCTGCCATTGCAACACCATCAAAGAATGGATAAACTCTTGTGAGTGGTTTTAATCTCTTTGCTGTAAATTCAATATTCCTGGATCTCATGTAAGGAATAACAATACTACTTAAAACTTGATCACCAAATGACTGATTATCAAATTGTTCCTTAAGAATTTGTCTAGAACCAGTTCTAGATTTAGTTCCGGTTTTAGTTATTGCCTTAATTGTATCCTCATAAACAAGATAACCTGAAGTTGTTTGTTTAGTATATTCTTTGGAAGTTTCTCCACTCCAAACAGTTGACCAAGAATTCCACGTAACGGGACCGAAACCAGTTTGTCGATCAAATCCTTGCTTTTCTAGTTGGAAAGATGTTTCAATATAATTTCCTTGAACTATAATAATATTATCTTTTAATCTATTTTGTTGAACCCAAACATCAGATGATGGGAATAACTCCATAGTTCCTGGAAAATAATTTAAAGCATATGGAGTTACATTTTGAACTCTTGTAGAATAAATCTGATTAATTTCAATAACTTCTTGATAGTCAAGTGAAATTAATTGGCCAGTTTTTCTAATTCCATTACCATCAAGATCAGTTATATATCTCAAGTCAACATTTGGATTTGCAGTTGTTCCAATTCCAATGAGAGATCTGGATCCAATAAGTAAATCTAACTGTGTTGTATAATGTGTTGGTCTTAATTCTGAATTTTGAATATCTATACTATTTTTTACAACTGTTACTTTCTTTTGGGAAAGTGTAGTGCTAAAATCATCAACAAAAATTCCAGATTTAAATCTATCCAATCCATTTGCATCTTTAATTTGTAAACTATTTGCATCAACTTCAAGTAAAGTGAGAGCAGTATAATACTCAAGATTTTTGATTCTATTTTCAAGACCCTTAATATCACTCATTCTATATCTCTTATGCTCTGCAAGAGAAATACTTATATCATTAACATTGCAAAGGTATGGGGGAAGAACAGCAGTTGCTATTTCTAGAGCATCTTGAATCTGAACTGGAGGATTTGGATTTTCTGATGGTTCTCCTAGTGCTAACTGGAATGTTGCATTTTTATTCAAATAAACTTTATCAATTCTTGGTAGATAAAAATTATAATCTAGTAATATCGATTCATCTGAAGCTAAAACATTTGCTGCAGAATTTCCAACAGCATCAAAAGATCTCGAAAGAAACTCAAATGGTGATCTGGATCCTTCAGTGACCGTATATGGAGAAACTTTTTGCCTAATATCAATAATATCAGTTAGTCTTACTCCATTAATAGTTCCAATATCACAATAATCAAATTGATCATAAGAATTTGCTGTGGTAATGTCTCCATTATCAGAATTTAAGAAACTTGCATATTCAAAAACTACTTTTATCTTTTTGGTTGGTTCTTTTGATTCTTGCTTTCTAGTTATCCTAGAATAGTCGTATATAGTTTCATTTTGGGATGGATTGAATGTGAAGTTTGAGGTTATATTTGAATCTCCACGATCAATTGATGAAATCGTTCCTCGAATTCCAGATTCTTCAAAAGATACCGTTTCTCCAATAATAAACGATGAGTTGTTTAAATAAATTATTCCTGCTTTCAAATCATTTATTTTTTCACAGTAAATTGCAACTGCTTTACTAGTAGATCCTATTATCTTTTCACCAAATAATAAGTCTCCAGTTTTATTTGTTGGTCCACTTAATGTTGAGAAAATAAGACTAGGAAGTTCTGGATCATTATTGTCATTCGATTCAAATACTCCATATAATTTAGTTACATCAGAATAAAGTAAACAAATTTCTTCGTCTTCCACTTTAGTTCCATATGGATATTTTCCATAGGTAAGTCCATTATTCAGTGTAGTTGATCCAATACCAGATCCTACATATTTTGATTTATCTACAATAATTGTTTTTACTCTATTACGAGTTTTGACTTTTGACTTTACATTAATTTTTCTTAGAGTTGCAATCAGTTTTGCTGGACCATTACCAGAAAGACCATTAATAGTAAGTTCTCTAGATCCGGAAGTGAAAACAAATTTACTAGAGTTTAAATCTTCTGTTGTACCATTTTCTCTAATTAAAACATACCTTTCTTCGTCGAAAGGTAAGAAAGTCTGATCAGCACCAGCAGTAATTGTTCCAGTTGAATTTGATGTGATTGTAATATCAAACTGTTTTTTAATAGTGAGATTTGAATCTGTAAGATCAACTGAAGAAACAAAACTATTTGGTAGTCTTGTATAAAGAGTATTATCTTCAGATGATTGAAGACTTGATGATAATAAAGCAAAATCTGTTGGATTAATACTGGATGTTGGCAATGCCCCTTCACAAATTCCAGATACGGTGGTAACTCCAGATATAGTAAGTGAGTTTTGAGATACTGTTTCAATTTTTGCAAAATTAATAACAGTGTTTCCGGGATTAGTAAATGATACTAGATTTCCAACAGTTGCTATTCCTGTAAAAGTAGTATTAGTAGATCTTACAGTGCTAATTCCAGTAACTGTGTTTATTCCTGTTATATTGACAGTTCCAACATTAAAATTAACCTTTTGAATTGTATCTGCAGTAAATGTGTAAGCAGATCCAACAATACCATATAAGGATTTTGCATCATTTGTAGAGAAACTAGTTACTGCAACAGAAATTCTGCTATTTTCAACACCATCAAAGATTAGTTTTTCTCCAATTGAAAACTTCCCTTTTGTGTTGTATGCAGTTAAGATTCCTGAGTTAGATGCATCGAATCTCAAATAACCAATAGCACCACTTGACTTTCCTTTAATATGAATTGGTGTTGTTAACGTAATTGGTTGATTTAAAGATATTTCCGTATAAGTTTGAACATCATATAAAGAAATATCCCATTGATTTAGATTTGCATTTGATGTGTTATAAGAACCAGATTCTAATGCAAAATCAAAAACTCTAGCAATTCCAATTTCTTTGCCAACTTGAGATGTTTGCGAAGTACCTACTCTACTATTTCTCAAACTAACTGTATAATTTGTTGCTAATCCAACAATTGGAGATCCATACACTCTGTTTAGAGTATATGTTGGTCCAGTGATATAGTTAATACTTTGCCCACTTAATAGTTTTGTTGTTCTTGGTTTTGGAAAGTCTAAGTATAATGTACTAATTGTTTCAACACCAAATCCCTGAACATATGCTTTTAATGGCGATATAGCATACGTTCCCAGTTCTTCACTTGGAACGTTATTATTGTAAGTTAATTGATTTGAGTTAAAAATTCCATTATTTGAGAGAAGATCATTTAAGGTTTCCTTTGCAGATACTATCGGAGATTTTACGTAATAATCTCCAGATTCGTCATAAGTTCTTTTAGCAAATTCTTGTTCTAGTAAATTATATTCTGATGACGTTCTTGTTGTTATATCTTGTCCATTTACAATTTCTTTAAGAACGATAAAATTAGTGTCTACTGGACGATCAATTGGAATTTTATCTAGTACTAATTGAATTTTTAATCTATCTGCACCAGGAGCTCCATAATTTGTAAATCCTTTTGCATTATCATACAATGAAGGATCTTCATAAGCATTTACAAAACTTTCAATAACCCTAAATCCAACTTTGTAGTTTGATACATTGTTGTACTGATCAAGCAACATAAAGTCTTGTGGCACATCAATAAAATATCCTCTAGCAAAATATACACCATTTTCTAAGTAAATTGCAGATGATATTATATTGCAATTTTCACTTTTAGTTATTGCGATTCCTTGTCCGGGTTGAATTGAAGGTCCAGGTGCTTCTGGTTCATATATTGTTGTTGGTGGATTTTCTACTTCTAAAACTTCACCATCAAAAAAAGTACTTCTTGTTCCTGTAGATGTGTCTGAAGTTAAATAAGTTACATAAATTGTAGATCTTTGTATTACAGAAGATTTTGATGAAATGCTATATTCCAGTCTAGCTCTAATTCCACTAGTTGCACCTCTTATAATTATTGCATTTCCACTTGAATCGACTGGAGGAAGATATTGCAAGTAATCATCAACATTAACACCAAGATAACTATTTTCTACAATAACACCAGTTAAATTATCATTGTAACTTAAATTGCCACCAAGAACTTTAGCACCTTCTTTAAATACGTGATTGCCAAACTGCTCAACTTGGTTTTGTAATAATGATTGAGAAGTTGTTAACTCTCTTGCCTGAATTGGGTATCCAGGTTTAAAAAGAACTTTGTAATAATTATCTGCACGATCAAAGTCATCAAAATAAGGTGATACGTTGAGATTTGTTTCTTGGGGCATGACTTCTTAGAATTGCAAAATAACTTTGATATCTTCTTTTTGATTT
>Ga0129333_10003846_pt1 | contig 14068 bp, 10 predicted proteins | sample CPB6_08_DNA_FD_94474 | JGI IMG/M metagenome (GOLD analysis project Ga0129333, IMG submission 94474) | Freshwater to marine salinity gradient microbial communities from Chesapeake Bay, USA - CPBay_Sum_0.6_0.8_DNA | ecosystem: Environmental > Aquatic > Marine > Coastal | place: USA: Chesapeake... | reverse complement strand
GAGGAGCGATAGACGGGGTATTACCTACCGCAAACGGAGAGAATAATGTTTCCAACCTTAAAAAAGCGGTAAATGAATATCACAACGGAGAAGGTCCTTATATGGTTGCTGAGTTCTATCCTGGATGGCTGGATCACTGGGCAGAACCGTTTAATAAGATTAGTGCCGAAGCAATTGCCAAGCAAACGGAAGTATATCTTAAGAACGATGTAGATTTTAACTTTTATATGGTGCATGGCGGAACCAATTTTGGGTTTACCAGTGGCGCCAATTATAACGACGATCACGATATACAACCTGATATCACCAGTTATGATTATGATGCACCAATTTCTGAAGCCGGATGGGCAACGCCAAAATATAGGGCAATTAGAAAATTGATGAAGGAATATGTGGCATATGATATTCCTGAAATTCCAAAACAAATTCCGGTGATATCCATTCCAGAAATTAAACTAAATAAAAAGCAAAGTGCACTCGATGTTATCAAAGCATCGAAACCTGTGATAGCTGATGCGCCGATGAGTTTTGAAGCACTTGATCAGGGCTATGGTTATGTGTTGTATCGTAAAAAATTTACACAGCCCATTACCGGGAAGTTGCAAATTCCCGGGTTGCGGGATTATGCCACAATCTATGTGAACGGTAAATATGTAGGGAAACTAAACCGTATGTATAATGAATACGAAATGGATATTAAAATTCCTTTTAACGGAACTTTAGAAATCCTGGTTGAGAACATGGGGCGTATTAATTATGGAGCAAAAATGACCAAAAATAAAAAGGGAATTATTAAAGCGGTAAGTATTAACGATTACGAGATTTCTGGTGGTTGGGAGATGTACAAAGCTCCATTTGATAGTGCGCCAGCGTTAAACAATGAGCAGGAAATCAAAAATGGGTTACCGGTATTGTATTCAGGCAATTTTGATCTAGAAGAAATAGGAGATACATTTTTGGATATGCAAAAGTGGGGTAAAGGAATAGTTTTCGTAAATGGTCATCATCTTGGTCGTTATTGGAAAGTTGGTCCGCAGCAAACACTTTATTTGCCGGGATGCTGGTTAAAAGAGAAAGGAAATACGATTACAATTTTAGAGCAGCTAAATGAAGACCCAAAATCGACAATTTCAGGTTTAGAGAAACCGATTTTGGACAGCTTGTCTCAATAAGTCTTCATGTAAGTTCACTTAAAGTGAATAGTTTGTTTGACAGTGGAAGGAGGACCGCCATCCTCCTTCCTTTTTTTAAAAATGGAATTTAAGATATGCCTGCTTTTTTTTTAAAAAAAGGCTTAGATAAAAATTGAATTTTAAGTAAGTGTAAGTTTGTTTCAATTGTTAGGGAAGAGGAGTAGTTTACCTCTTCCCTTTTTTTACTCGATGATCGAGATGAAATACTGCGTTCCCGTCCTGCTATTGGGATGCCTCGAAATAAAAAATAATGTTATAATAATACCCCATTGTTCTGGGGAAGTTTACTTTTTCTGAATTATGAAAGCGAGATTTGTTGTTTTAGTCGTATTTTTTAGTCTAAAGATAAGTGCGCAGCAAAACGTGAAATTTAAAGTTTTGGATTCTGGTTTTATTTATACGAAAGCTAGTTTTCCTTCTGCTCATGCATCAACTATTGAAGAGTTGGAAAACGGTGATATAATCGCTGCCTGGTTTGGCGGAACGCACGAAAGACATCCCGATGTTAGCATTTATACCAGTATAAAAACAGTATCCGGCTGGTCCTCTCCTAAAAAAGTAGCGACTGGCTATCAAAGCGATACACTAAGTTATCCTACCTGGAATCCCGTGTTGTTTAAAACAAATAATAAACTATTCTTATTCTATAAAATAGGCCCTTCTCCTTCAACCTGGTGGGGTGCTTATAAAATTTCAACAGATCACGGGAAAACCTGGAGTGAGAAAAAAATGCTTCCTGAAGATATTCTTGGACCTATAAAAAATAAGCCAATTCAGCTTAAAGATGGCCGAATTGTAAGTCCGTCTAGCGAAGAACTTCAGGATGGTGAAATTTGGAAGGCACATATGGAAATTTCAGATGATTACGGTAAAACCTGGAGAAAAGTTCCGGTCAACGAGAATTCAGCATATAAAGTTATTCAGCCTAGTATCGTTCAGCTTCAAAACGGAAATTTAAAAGCTTTTTTCAGAAGCGATCAGGATGCAGTTTTAGAAAGCACCAGTATAGATAATGGAGAAACCTGGAGTGATTTCAGTAAATCTGAATTGGCAAACCCCAATTCGGGTATCGATGCTGTAAGTCTTATAAACGGCGGATTCCTGATGGTTTATAATCCTATGGCAAGTGGTGATAATTGGTGGGAAGGTAGAAGTAAGCTTTATCTTGCCTATTCAAAAGACGGTGAACATTGGCAGGATATATTAAAATTAGAAAATCAAGAAAAAGGAGAATACAGCTACCCTGCCATAATTCAGACGGAAAATGGTGAAATTTATATCACCTATACCTATGACAGGGAAAAGATCAAATATTTTAGATTGAAGCGTGCTAGTTAACTATTTTAAAGATTTTCGGGATGGTATAAGGATCAAAGTCCCAGATGAATGGTAAAGCAAAATAAATGATCAGGCTGATGATTAAAATAGATAAGATATTTAACCAAAAGCCTGTTTTCATCATATCGGCAATTTTTAAGTAGCCAGATCCAAATACCACCGCATTAGGCGGTGTGGCAACAGGGAGCATAAAAGCGCAGCTGGCAGCTAAAGTAGCGGCAACCATTAAAAAATAAGGATGCAGGTGTAGTGCTAGCGCCATGGGTGCCAGAATGGGTAATAGCATGGCGGTTGTCGCGAGGTTAGAAGTCACTTCAGTCAAAAAGTTTACAGATGCTACTAAGATCAGGATGAGTAAAAATAACGGTAAATTTTCAAGATTTACCAGTTGCTCGCCAATCCAGTTTGCTAATCCCGTATCGCTAAAAGCTTTTGCTAGTGCCATCCCGCCGCCAAAAAGCAATATAATTCCCCATGGAATTTTTACTGCTTCTTCCCAAGTTAACAGCTGTTTTTGTTTCTCTTTGTTTTTTCCAGACGGAATTAAGAATAATAATATGCCTGCCGTCATGGCAATAATTGTATCATCTATATTCGGTAAAAATTTTTCGAGAATAAATGAACGGGTAATCCAACACACTGCAGTAAATACAAAAACGACAAGAATACGTTTTTCCTGTGTGCTTATTTTACCTAATTCGGTAAGTAATCTTTTAATTTCGGTTTTTCCACCGGGAAATTCCTTTTGTTTAAACGTAAAGGCGATGCTGGTAATATATTTCCAGCAAAAAAATAAAAGCAGAATGGAGATGGGCATTCCCAAAAGCGCCCATTTAACAAAGCTAATTTCAATTCCATATAATTCTTCTACGATCCCGGCGAAAACAAGGTTTGGAGGTGTGCCGATTAAGGTTCCAATTCCTCCAATAGAAGCACTGTAAGCGATAGCTAACATGAGTGCTTTCCCAAAGGTCTTATTTTCGTTTTCACTGGTTTGGGGATTGTCTTTTAGCTGAGAAATTATCGCGGTGCCAATTGGTAACATCATTACAGAGGTTGCGGTATTCGAGATCCACATCGATAAAAATGCGGTAGCCACCATAAATCCAAGAATGATAAACTTGATGTTAGTACCAATTAAATTGATGATGTTTAGGGCAATTCGGCGGTGTAAATTCCATTTTTCAATAGCTACAGCGATAAAAAAACCACCCATGTATAAAAATACATATTTATGGCCGTAAGAAGCAGTAGTGAGTCCAATATCCAAAGCTCCGCTTAAGGGAAAAAGCACTATAGGTAGTAATGCAGTTGCAGCAATAGGGATAATTTCAGTAACCCACCAAATGGCCATCCAAATCGTTATGGCTAATACATGAAAAGCTTCAGGCGTCATTCCTTCGGGTGGCTGTAAAAATTGAAATATTGCAAAAATTAATGGACCGGCAATTAAAATTATGCGTTTAAGACTACTGTTCATTTTTGATTTATTATCGGTGGGAAGATAAATATTTTCTGAACAAGACGATAATCCTATTTATTACTATTAAATTAGTTTTATTACTAAAAAAATAGTTTAAAAATTGCATGGTTAGATTTAATATTAGATATTGTGATAGAAATCAATCAACTATGCTTATGAATAATAAAATTATCATTGCTTTAAGTTTTTTAGTCTTCAATTTTTTTGAGGTTCAGGCTCAAGATGACCTAAATTACCGGGTGACCTACACACTTACTTTTAAACTGGATTCTACCGATCTGGAGTCCAGTAAATCAGAAACTATGTGGCTTTTTGCTAATAATGAATCATCTCTGTTTTTAAGTAAAGGAGCAGCTTTAAAAGACTCTATGTCTGTTAACGTAAACCTTGCCGATATTGGATCTGAACGATGGAAAAGTAAAACGGAGGCCGCGAAGACCGAATTTAATTATCGTGTGTTTAAAGATAAATCAGATAATAAAGTGGGGTACGGAATTAAGTTGATAAGTGATAAACTATATTATTCGCAGCCTATGGATCAATTAAATTGGGAGATACAAGCTGAGACCAAGGAAATCTCAGGGTATCAGGCACAAAAAGCAACTATAAGTTTTGCAGGGCGTGATTATACGGCGTGGTTCACTCCGGAAATTCCGCTTACAGATGGGCCCTATAAATTTTCAGGATTACCCGGATTAATTTTGGAGCTACAGGATAGCGATGCTGAATATGTCTTTGAATTTGCCGGTTTCGAAGAATTATCTACTCCTTTAGCGTATAAAATTTTTCCGGAGGAATATAAGGAAATTAAAAAGAAGGAACTTATGGATTTAGTCGCAACCTATGAAAGTGACCCCATTAGTTATATCAATAATTATGTAGGTGAAGGTGGTAAAGTTATACGGATAGGTTTAGAAGGTGATGATAAAAAGAATTACCTCAAAAAACATAGAGAGCGATTAGCAAAAAAGAATAACCCCATAGAACTAGACTAGATTTTATTTTAAGAATATGTAATACTATTGTCTTAAATTATTAAGAATCGTTTAGCACTTCGAGACTGTTGTTTGTCGAAAAAAATTTGTACGCTGGTATTTATTGCAGATTTTCAATGTTTAATATTGTCAATCTTATGCGCAAAAAGTACATTCTCGTCTATTTTTTATTAGGTTTTATTCAATTTACAGGATTTTCTCAGCAAAATTATGAGCTTAATTCGGGTTGGAAAACACTTTCTATGGAAGAAGTAGCAGCCAGCGGAGAAGAGATCTCCAATACATCTTTTGCTGTAGATAATTGGAAAGATGCTACTGTACCCGGTACAATCCTAACCACGCAACTTAATAATGGTGAAATTCCCGATCCATTTTTTGGGATGAACAACGAAGAAATTCCGGATATCTATGATGTAGGCCGCGATTTTTATACCTATTGGTTTGTAAAGGATTTCGAAGAGAAAGCAAAGAAAGGCGAGCAGGTCTGGTTAAATTTCCGTGGGATAAATTATAGCGTCGATATTTTTCTAAACGGAAAGAAAGTCAACAAGGAAGAATACAAAGGAATGTTTCTTCGGAAGCGTTTTAATATCACAAAATTTCTTGCTAAAAATAGTCAAAATCGCCTTGCAGTGATCGTTTACCCAGCACCGCATGTTGGCAATCCAAATGGTGGCCAGGGTGGTGATGGAACTATCGCACGTGGTGTTGCTCATCAATACGTTGCCGGTTGGGATTGGATTCAGCCAATTCGTGATCGTAATACCGGAATTTGGGACAAAGTAATTATCGAAAAAACAGGTGCAGTAAATCTTAAAAATCCGCATGTGGTGACCAAAGTGCCTGAAAAACGACTTCCGGGAGAAAAACAGAAGCCAGCTAAAATTGCTTTTACTGCCGAAGTTGAAAATCCCACTTCAAAAACGGTTGAAGGAACACTGTCTTTTAAAATTGCAGATCAAATTATCGAAAAGGAAGTAAGCCTGGCGGCGAATACAGAAATGCTGGTAGCACTTCCAGAATTCGAAATTGAAGATCCAAAACTTTGGTGGCCTTCAGGTTATGGCGCACAAAACTTATATGATGCCGAAGTTGAATTCAGTATAAAAAATAAAACTTCAGATAAAGAAAGGCTAAAAGTAGGAATCCGCGAAATCCAAACCGAATGGAATTCGCATACACGCAGTAAGCAGATATTCGTTAACGGTCAGCCTATTTTTATAAAGGGAGGAAACTGGATCATCTCAGATGCGATGCTTCGTTTCACTAAAGAGCGTTATGATGCCGAGATTCGCTTTCACCGTGATATGAATTTAAATCTTATAAGAATTTGGGGAGGAGCATTACCAGAGCGACCAGAATTTTATGAAGCCTGTGATAAATATGGGATGCTAGTGATTCAGGATTTTTGGATGTCTGGTGATTGTAATGGTAGATGGGTAGATCCCAAGAAAAAAGACGATCAGTGGACGCGCAGGCAATACCCAGATGATCACGAGTTGTTTATCGAATCTGCAGCAGATGCGGTAAAATTAATGCGAAATCACGCATCCTTGGCAATTTGGTGTGGTGGTAACGAGATTACGCCACCGCAGGATATTTTGTTTGCCATTAAAGATTCGATCTTGCCAGAGTTAGATGGAACACGCTGGTTTATCGATTACTCCAATTCAGATGAGATGTCTTATAATTTCAAAGGAGGGAACGGTGATGGTCCGTATGGCATTCAGAATATTTCGACTTTTTGGGAAGAGCGTACCTGGCCTTTTAATTCTGAAGTTGGTTCTGTAGGTACGGGGGATGAAGTTAGTTTGAAGCGTTTTCTGCCCAAGGAAAATTATACGGTTCCCATAGAATATGATGGGACTGAAGCCGTAAAAGACCCGGTTTGGACCTATCATAAATATATCGATTATGGTAACTCTTTAGAACCTTATGGCACGCCAGAAGATATGGCTGATTTTGCTGAAAAGGCGCAGCTGGTAAATTACAATCAGTATCGTGCATTAATAGAAGGTTTTAGTGCACATATGTGGGATTGGTATACAGGTTCGATCATCTGGAAAACTCAGAATCCCTGGACGGCACTTCGCGGACAGATGTATGATTACTACCTAGATCCTAATGCCTGTTTATTTGGACTTAGAGAAGGAAGCAAGCCATTGCATATCATGTATAATCCTGTTAGTAGCGATGTTTATATGGTAAATAATGGTTTTAAAGCCGAATATGATTTAATGTTAGGCATTAAACTGTACGATATGGAAGGAAATGAAAAGCCGGTAACCCAGGTCTTTTCTTATATAGAAGGCTCTAGTGCTAAAAAAATATTGTCGCTAAAAAAGCAAATCGATACGCTAGCTTCGGAAAAGGGTTTGTTTTTAAAATTAGATATCAGAAACAAGGATCAGGAAGTTTTAGATGAAAATTTCTATTGGATTCCGGATATTTCAGGAACGTATTCTGGTTTACAGAATTTAGCCAAAACCAAGGTTGAAGCCGAAATTGAAAAAGTCGCTGAGAATAAATTTATGCTGAAAATCACTAATCCTGAAAATAATACAGTTTCTTTCTTTAACCGAATCTCTTTAGAAAATTCGGAAACGGGCGAACGCATTTTACCAACTTTCTACGACGATAACTATTTCTCCATAGTTCCTGGAGCAACCCGGGAAATCATTTTGGAAGCGCCAGGAAATGAAGTGAACGATCTTCAAATTTCCATAGAAGGCTGGAATACAGATCGAATGCTAATTCCGGTAAATTAACTTATTTTTCTAGTTTTATTACTAAAAAACTAGTTGATTTATTGTTTCGTAAGTTTTTTTAAGGCATCTTAGATAAAATTTCTTTTATGAAATCTATCCTGATGCCTTTTTTCCTATGTTTTTCTGTGATATTCTATGCCCAGAAAACCGATATTCAATATTCCTATAAAGCGACTTATAATCTCGAATATCAGGAAGATTCTACCGATCAAAATTCAATAAAATCAGAGACTGTTGTACTTTATTTAGGAGAAGGCGTGTCTCGATATTCCAGTTTGGGTAAGGCAGTTAAAGATTCTTTAACCGAAACTTTAGATCCTTCAAATAAAAGTATGGCTGAGTTTTATCGAATTAGAAGTATAACTCCAGAAACCGATTTTCACTATAAGATCTTCAAAAATCATAATGATAACGAACTTATTTTAGCCGAAAAAGTTTTTAAGGATAAACTGAAATATAAACAGACTTTAAATCTCATGAACTGGGAAATAGAGCAGGAAACTAAAGAAGTTTTAGGATATAAAGTTCAAAAAGCTTCAGGCTCTTTTGCCGGCAGAGAATATGAAGCCTGGTTCTCGCCAGAGCTTCCATTTTCAGATGGGCCATACAAATTTGCTGGTTTGCCTGGACTTATTTTGGAGATTTCAGATCTTCAGGATCACTATCACTTTACTTTCTCAGCATTTCAGGAATTAGAAAAATTAGTATCTAAAACATTGAATTTGGACGATTATAAAGAAGTTTCTCAGCAAGAGCTCGATCAGGTTCGTAATGATTATAAAAGAGATCCACTTACTGCAATGAATAATGCTGGCATCACTATAGAATGGAATGATGAAGCTAAAGCTAAGAGAGAGTTGAGTGAAGCGCATAAAAATCGTAACAATCCAATTGAACTTCAAACAAAATAAATTTTTTAATCGAAAATCATTATGAAATTCAAAATAAGTCTAATGTTGCTCTTCTTTTCTTTTAAGATTTTAGCACAGCAGCAAACACAAGCAAAGTTTAATTATAAAGCCACCTATCAACTCGAGTATCAGGAAGATTCTACCGATGAAAATTCTTTAAAGCCTGAAACTGTTGTGCTTTATTTAGGTGATGGGCGATCAAGATATTCCAGCTTAGGCCAAGCGATGAAAGATTCTTTAGAAAATAAGCCCAATCCTGAATTTGTAAGGATGGACCAGTATAATCAAATGACCGATTTTAAATACACGATCTTTAAAGATTACCAGAATAGTGAACTTGTTTTAGCCGAAAAGGTTTTTCAATACAGTTTTAAATATAAGCAGGATCTAAACCAGATCGATTGGGAAATTCAGTCAGAAACTAAAGAAATATTGGGCTTTAAGGTTCAAAAAGCTACAGGTGCTTTTGCAGGTAGAAATTACATCGCCTGGTTCGCGCCAGAGCTACCATTCTCAGATGGTCCTTATAAGTTTAGTGGTTTGCCGGGACTTATTTTAGAAATTTCGGATTTACAAAATCAATATCGTTTTAGCTTGACAAGATTTCATGAATTAGAAAAACCGGTAAGTAGAATATTGAATTTGGATGATTATAAAGTAGTTTCTCAAAAAGAACTCGACCAGGTTCGTAACGATTATAATCGTGATCCTATTGGAACAATGCAAAAGGCAGGAATTAGATTTGGTTGGAGCGAAGAAGATGAAGCTAAACAAAGAAAGGAGCTAACCAAAAAGTATAAAAGACGAAATAATCCTATTGAGCTCCAGTAATACCATCTTCATCAATCAAAACTCATCATGAAACTAAAACTATTATTCATATTAATATTTTTCTCTTTTAGGATCTCAGCGCAGGGAACTATAAAGGAAAAATTCGATTATGAAGTAATATATAAGCTGTCTTTTAAATTAGATTCTACTCTTGTTAAACCAGAAAGTGAATATATGATGCTTTATATGGGGAAAGACTATTCGTATTATATAAGTAGAGCTCAAAACTTTGCAGATGAAATAAAAGTAAAGGGAAACTCAGGTAGTACATCCAAAAATGCCTTGACTAATTTTCATTATCAAATTTTAAAAGAAATAAAAAGCGATAGGTTGTTTTATATTCATCAAATTGCTTCAGATCGATTTTATTTTGGACAGGATAAGAATATCTTCAATTGGCAAATAGAAACTGAGACCAAAGAAATAAAGGGGTATAAAGTCCAAAAAGCCATTACAAACTTTGCTGGGAGAGATTATGTGGCCTGGTTTACTCCAGATGTTCCAATTTCAGACGGGCCTTATAAATTTAATGGCTTGCCGGGATTAATTCTAGAGATTTCTGACGTTGAAAATGAATGGAATTTTGAGTTTGTCGGTTTAAAAAAACTATCGCCAAAACAGGATTTTAAACTCAAATTTAATCAGCTTATAAAAACAAGTCCGGCAGAGTTAAAAGCAACTAATCTTCGTTATCGTAAGGATCCTTTTATTTATGTAAATAATCCAAACATTACTATTTCGCCAGAAGTTCACCAAAAATACATCGAATCTTTTGCTGAAATGCTGGAGAAAGAAAATAACCCGATAGAACTGGAATAGTATGAAAAAAATACTCTTTACAATACTATCAATATTCGTTGTTTTTGCAGGTTATTCTCAGACTGAAATTACCGGACAGGTTTTCGACGATAATAATGAAAAACTTAGTGGCGCAACGATAATGATTAGTAAAGATTCGGTTTCTTCGATCCTGGCTTATGGAATTTCAGACTCCGATGGTAAATTTAAGATAGCTGTGAAAAGTGATAGTGAATCCTTGTCTTTAAAAGTTTCTTACATTGGTTTTGCTACGTTCGAAAAAACTATTCAGAATAAAGCTCAGCAATTAGAAGTGAAACTTTTGCCTTCTTCAGAAGCCTTGAAAGAAGTCATTGTGAAATCTGAAATTTTACAGCAACGTGGCGATACGCTCAGTTTTTCGGTAGACGCTTTTAAAGATAAAAACGACCGGGTGATTGCTGATATTTTAAAGAAGTTACCGGGAATCGATATTCGACCAAATGGGCAAATCTATTATAAAGATGAGCCAATCCAGAAGTATTATATCGAAGGTTTGGATTTATTAGAAGGTCGTTATAATTTGGCCAATAATAATCTTTCGGCTGATGCAGTTTCTAAAGTCGAGATCCTGGAAAATCATCAGCCTGTAAAAGTTTTGGATAGTCTTGAGTTTTCAGAGCGCGCTTCGATAAATATAAAGCTTAAAAAGGATATTACTGTTAGCGGAACGGCCACCGCCGGGATGGGTGCTGCGCCTTTGCTGTGGCAAACAAAGGTGACTCCAATGATTTTTACTAAAAAGCGACAGGCGATCGTCACCTACCAAAGTAATAATACCGGAAGCGATGTATCTGGCGAGATTCGTAATTTTTCGATCAATTTTTTTGGAGATGAATTTAATATTGATAAAACAGATTGGCTGTCAATTCAAAATGTCTCACCACCCCCATTTTCGGCAGAACGCTGGTTGGATAATAACATACATTTAGGTTCAGCAAACATTTTGCAACGAGTTAAAGAAGATATAGATTTAAAACTGAATATTTCTTATCTGAATGATTATCAGCAGCAGGATGGAAGTACACAAACACGTTATTTTACACCTACAGATACCATTGATATAATCGAAAATACCAGTAATAATATTTTTGTAAGCCAGTTAGAAGGACAACTTACCTTAGAGAAGAATACCGATAAAAATTACCTGAAAGATCAATTAGAGTTTAACGGTTCCTGGAATACAAATCGTGGTTTGATAGATCGCCCCGATGCAAAAATCAAACAACGGCTGGACAATCCTTTTTTCGGAATAAAAAACGATCTGCGCCTGCTTAGAACTATTGGAAAACAATTGATCACTTTTAATTCTAATATCGGTTTTACAGAGACTAATCAGGATCTACTGGTGCAACCAGGACAATTTGAAGTTATCTTTAATAATGGTGATCCTTATGGTGAAATTCAGCAACAGGTTTCTTCAAGGAAGATGTATGCTGATAATTCGGCTGGGTTTACCAAGGCCCTTGGCAAATTTACCATATCACCAAAATTTGGGTTTTCGATCCAAGATCAGCAATTAGATACCGATATTTTTTTGGAAAATGCTGAGGAGGTGTTTGATACCGATTTTAAAAACAGAACCGAGTTTGTAGAATCTTCGGTATATTTTAAAAACTCATTTAGATTTAAAAGTAAGGATGAAACCTGGAATTTAAACTTAAGTACGCCGTTTCAATTTAAAAGTTTTCAGCTTAAAGACCGAAATTTTGAAGAAAAAAGAAGTTTAGATCGATTGGTTTTTGAGCCTAGATTTTCTGTGAATAAAAAGCTTTCAGCCTTTTGGGATGCTAATGCTTCAGCAGGATTAAGCTATGATTTTGGAGAACTTCAGCAGTTATATTATGGATTCTTATTGAATAATTATCGAAATTTAAATCGGTACAACGCGCCAATTTCTGAAGAAACACGACAATATTATAGCGGCGGGATAGCTTATCGAAATCCCTTAAAGCAACTGTTTTTAAACACGTCTTATTCCTATAGTTATTCTGAAAATAACTTGTTATACAGTTCTAATATTGGTGAAAATGGAACAAGGATTTTAGAAGCGGTAGTGCGAGATAATAGCTTCGATAATCATAGCTTTACAGCTGGCGGTAGTAAATATTTTAGAAAATTAAAAACAACATTTAAATTGAACGCTTCCTATAACTTATCAAAACGCCAGCAACTTTTAAACAATACGTTGGCTGAGGTGAATACACAGAGTTTTAATCTGAGAGGGAGTATCGATGCAGAAGTTTCCAGTTGGTTAATTGCGAATTACTCGGGAAATTTTTCGACTTATACTTCGGGTTTTGGAGAGCGTGATTTTCAGCAAATCGAAACGCAGCAACATACCATAGATCTTTATTTTTATCCTAAGGATAATCAGTATTTAAGTGTAAGTAGTGAATATTATGGCAATTCTTTATCTGAAAATGGAGATAATTATTTTGTGAACCTGAGCTATCAGTTTACTTTTGAGAAGCCAAAAATGGATTTAAACATTAATTGGCGAAATATCCTGAATACCGATCAATTTATCAACGCCAGTAACAATCAATATTATTACATACAAAGTAGTTATCGATTACGGCCATCACAGGTTTTAGCAACTTTAAAATTTACCTTTTAGAGAATCATTTATACGTGTGTCTATTAAACCAGCGTTACATCCAGATAATTACTTCCAGGCTTTAATAAGGTAAGGTAGAGAAATATTCCATAAAGCCCTAAAACAAGTTCGTGATGACTATAATTTATGCTGAATCTTTAGCGATCAACTTACACAATGATTAATTTTCTTAGGTTTACACAAAATTATATCCTTTAAGATGACCAGTTTCATAAAAGAAGCCTGTGTAGAATCTCTAGATGAAGCTTTAAAAGCTGAAGAACAGGGCGCAGATCGAATAGAACTATGTGCAGATTTATCGCAGGATGGTATTACCCCGGAAAGGGATGTTATACGAAAAGCTAAAGAACAACTCAGAATTCCTATTAGAGTAATGATTCGTCCGCGCGGAGGCGATTTTGTATATACTGCTTCCGAAGTTAATCAGATGATGCAGGATATCAAATTTTGTAAAGTGATAGGGGTAGAGGGAGTAGTTTTTGGGATTTTAAAGGAAAACAATACATTGGATTTAGGAAAAATTGCTGCACTGGCAGCACATTCAAGTCCGTTAAAAATAGTAATCCATAAAGCGATCGATGAGACCCCTGATATTTTAAAAGCTACTGAAGGATTAACCCATATTAATGGGATATCAACTATTCTTAGTTCTGGTGGGAAAGCAACTGCAAAAGAAGGAATTTCAATTTTAAAAAAGATGATAGTTGTCGCAGGTAATAAGCTGGAAATCATGCCTGCCGGAAGGATAACTATTGGAAATTTAGACGAAATACATAAAAGTATCGGTGCATGTGCTTATCATGGACGCCAAATAGTTGGAGAGTATTAATATTTTTTTATAATTTAGCTAGTCCAAACGTTTTTTATATGGATATGGAACAGAAAGGAAAACCAGAGGCAAAATTAAGAACGGCAGTTTTAATTATTCTGGCAATCGTTGTTTTTCAGATAATTATGGATTGGAGTGATTTTAAGGCTGGCTTTTTAGGTGCTTTTTTGCATTAAATAAAAAGTCTTAAAAAATACTAATATTTCTTCCTTACGAAACTCGTTAATTTCAGTGGGTGTGTTATGTCGGTTTCACTGTAACTG
>Ga0129333_10003845_pt1 | contig 14071 bp, 14 predicted proteins | sample CPB6_08_DNA_FD_94474 | JGI IMG/M metagenome (GOLD analysis project Ga0129333, IMG submission 94474) | Freshwater to marine salinity gradient microbial communities from Chesapeake Bay, USA - CPBay_Sum_0.6_0.8_DNA | ecosystem: Environmental > Aquatic > Marine > Coastal | place: USA: Chesapeake... | reverse complement strand
GAGGAAGGACGTCTCACCGACGCCCAGGGTCGCGTGGTCGACTTCAAGAACACCGTCATCATCATGACGACCAACCTCGGTAGCCGCGACGTGTCCAAGGGCGTCATGCTCGGCTTCGCTCCCGAGAATGACGACCTGTCGGCGTACGAGCGCATGAAGACCAAGGTGCAACAGGAGCTCAAGCAGCACTTCCGCCCTGAGTTCCTCAACCGCATCGATGACACGATCGTCTTCCATCAGCTCAGCAGGGCCGAGATCGTGCAGATCGTCGACCTCATGGTCAACCTGCTCGACGAGCGCCTCAAGGACCGCGACATCTCGCTCGACCTGACGCAGTCCGCGCGCGAGCTCCTTGCCGAGCGCGGCTACGACTCGTCCATGGGCGCCCGGCCGCTGCGCCGCACGATCCAGCGCGAGATCGAGGATCCGCTCAGCGAGAAGATGCTCTTCGGCGAGATCACCCCGGGGTCCATCGTGCTCGTCGACGTGGTCGATGGTGCTGAAGGCAAGGAGTTCACCTTCGTCTCGACACCCAAGGCGGATGTGCCCGACACTCCTCCGATCGAGACAGCCGGCACGGACTGATGCGCGAGGAGGTCGGGGATGCCTAGCGGCGGTCCGCTCATCCCCGGCCTGCGCGAGTACGACGCACCCCGGCGGCGACGTTCACCCGTCTTTTGGATGTGGGCGATCGGGTCGGTGGTCGTGGTGCTCGCCCTCGTCGTCCTCGGTGGTCTCGTCGCCGGCATCGGCCCCCTGCGTGCCCTCGGGACCGAGGAGGCACCTCTCACCCCGGTGAGTTGGCGCGCGACCGATGATCCCAATCTGATCCAGGTCGCCGTGGCACTGCCGGACGCCGGACTGTGCACCGGTGACGAGGTGGTCGTCCGTGCGATCGAGCGGCCCACGCTCATCGAGGTCTCGGCCGTCCGCGCAAGTCCCCGGGGCAGCAACGAGTGCGCGGGCATCGGCATCGCCGGTGATCGCACCTGGGTCGATCTGCGCCTGGACCTGGCGATGGGCACGCGCATGGCCGTGCGCGAGTCCGATCGCGTGCCACTCGAGGCTGAGCCTCCCGGCACCCCGTAACGGCTCCGCGTCCGCACCTTTCAGGTCGGCAGTTGCCAGCGGCCCCGGCTTGCCGGGGCGACCAGGCCATCGGCCACCAGGCTGTCCAGCGCCCGGGCTCGCTGGCGAGCCTCGGGCCAGGCAAGGTCCACCCGCCGCTGGCTCACCGGCGCGCCCGCCTGCCGGAGCACCGCGAGGATCGCCCCGCGGGCCTGGCGATCAGAACCCGCGTAGCCCGCTTGGCGGCGAGGCCGCTCTCCCGGCGGCTTCCCAAGGGCCAGCCAGCGACACGTGCCGCTCACCGGGCACTCCTCGCAGGCGGGGCGACGGGCCGTGCAGACCAGGGCCCCGAGTTCCATGATCGCTGCCATCCACGCCGATGCGGGGCCCGCGCCAGCGGGCTGGATCGAGTCGGCGTACTCCACTTCCGCGCGGGTAATCGACGGAGTGGGAAATTCCTGGCCGAGGTCATGCCGGGCGATGACGCGCCTGACATTGGTGTCGAGCGCGAGCGCGCGCTGCCCGTAGGCGAACGCTCGGACAGCGCCCGACGTGTATTCGCCGACACCGGGCAGGGCGCGCAGGGCGGCGTCGTCGGCCGGCACCAGGTCGGCATGCTCGATCGCGATGCGCTCGGCTGCGGCGTGCAGCCGCAGGGCCCGGCGCGGATAGCCCAACCGGCCCCAGGCGGTGATGGCCTCGCCGGGGGACGATGCGGCCAGATCCGAGGGCGCCGGCCACCGCTTCAGCCAGGTGGTCCAGGCCGGCAGCACCCGATCCACGGGGGTCTGCTGGAGCATGAATTCGGAGACCAGGACCCCCCAGCCCTGGGGATGTGGCCCGGTGACGGGGTTCCGACGCCACGGTAGTGATCTGGCTCGGTGGGTGAACCAGCGCCTGATCACCCGATTTTGCTTGCCCAGGTGGGTGGAAGGACCGGTATCAGCCCGCAAATCAGCCGGCATAGTGGGGGAGCGCCGCGAAGGGCGCGAGGCGGCGGGGTCGGGCATACGCCGATGCTGCCATGGCTGACCGGACAAGGGAGTACGGTGCTGACCCGTGAGTGGGCTCATGTCGCCGATCGGCCCTGAGCCGTCCGGTGTCTACTGGCGGCGACGCGTCATCGTGCTCGTCGTCCTCGTGGCGATCCTCGTGCTGCTGTGGTGGCTGAGCTTCGGGCGTAACTTGGGAGGTTGCGCTGCCCCGGAGCCCGCTCCCACCGACACCCCGACAGCCGCTCCCACGGTTGATCCCACGTCTGCCGCCCCGAGCCCGACGCCTGAGCCCGAGCCGACCAAGGTCACCGACTGCGCTGACGCCGACATCCTGGTCGAGGCCTTTGCCGAGGAGGCCATCTATCCGGTCGGCTCGACCCCGACGCTCACGCTGTCCGTGACCAACATCGGCACCCGCCCCTGCAAGCGCGACGTCGGCCCCGGGGCCAACGAGCTTCAGATCACCCAGGGCGAGGTGACGATCTGGTCCAGCGACGACTGCAATCCCAATGACGACAAGGATGTCGTCACGCTGGATCGCGGTGACGCCTTCGAGACCCAACTGGTCTGGGACGGCTACCTCAGCTCGGCAGGCTGCCCACCGGACCAGCCGATGGCCCAGGCCGGGGAGTACACCGTGGTCGGCCGCAATGGGGAGATCTTCAGCGCCCCCACCGCCCTGCGCCTGGAATAGGCGCCGCCTGTCGGGCTATCCCGGTGAGTCGGTGGAGCGCCCCCTAGCCGGAGTGCCCGGCCAGCCGATCGATCGCGGCGAGCCCGGCATCGAGATGCCGGAGTTCGACGACGCCGTCAACGCGATCCCGCGAGCCCGCGGGGACGAGGATGCGTGTGAAGCCGAGCCGGCGAGCCTCCGCTACGCGCTGAGCGAGAAACGGGACCGGTCGAATGTCGCCCGACAGCGCGACCTCACCGATGGCGAGCACGTCAGCGGGGATCGGCGTCTCGCGCATGCCGGAGTAGATCGCCAGGCAGACCGCCAGGTCGGCAGCGGGATCGGCGATCTGCGCACCGCCGACAGTGGCCACGAAGATGTCGCGCTGCGACAGGCTCTTGGCACCGGCGCGCTCGGTCACAGCAGCGAGGGTGACGATGCGTGTGGTGTCCATGCCCGTCACGGTGCGACGTGGAGCTGGCCCGGTGCCCGCGGCGACGAGTGCTTGGATCTCCGCGAGCAGGGCCCGGCGCCCCTCCATGGTCACCGTGACGCACGTCCCGGCCACGGGCTTGTCGCGGTGTCCGCGGAAGAGCTCTGAGGGGTCCTTGACCTCGGCGAGTCCGCGCTCGGTCTGCTCGAACGCGACGATCTCGTCGGCCGGGCCGTAGCGATTCTTGGTCGCGCGCAGCAGGCGCAGGGCCGTCGTGCGGTCACCGTCGAACGTCAGCACGGTGTCGACGAGGTGCTCAAGCGCACGGGGACCGGCGATGGAGGAGTCCTTGGTCGACTGACCGATGAGGAGCAGTGGGACACCGCGCTGCTTGGCCGTGCGGGTGAGGGCCTGGGTCACCTCGAGTACCTGCGCCACCCCGCCCGCGCGGCCGTCGAGCTCCGGGCTCGCGATGGTCTGCACGGAGTCGATCACGACGAGTGCGGGACGGTGGTGATCGATGAGACCGAGCACCGTGAAGAGATCGCTGTCATCGGCGACGAGGAGGTGCTCCGACATCGCACCGATGCGCCGCGCGCGCAGCGCGATCTGGTCCGCTGACTCCTCGCCCGAGACGTAGAGCACCGCGCCGGTGTGCTTGGCGGTGAAGGCGTGGGCAACAGCGAGGAGGAGAGTCGACTTGCCGACGCCGGGCTCGCCCGCGAGCAGCACGACCTGACCGGCGACCAGGCCGCCGCCGATGACCCGGTCGAATTCACCCGCTCCGGTGGGAGTGCGGCGAACGCGCTCCTCGCCGATGTCGGAGACGGCCTGGGCCGGGCGCACCGCCGCAGCCTTGGTGCCGGCCTTCGTCGCCTTGGAGGTCGGCGTGGGTGCGATCTCGATGACGGTGCCGAACTCCTGGCACTTGGGGCAGCGGCCCACCCAGCGCAAGGACGTGGCACCGCACGCATTGCACTGGTAGCTCACCGACGGCTTGGCCATGGCGAGAGGCTACGGCGTGGGTCAGACGGGGTCGGCGGGGTGCGGGGCGAGAGCCTCGCGCGCCTTGCCACGCGCGTTCATCAGCGCCTTCTCATGGACCTCGCAGTACTCGGCCAGGACGGCGTAGGCCTTCTTGCCCATGAGCTCGACCAATTCGTCGCGGTTGGTGACGTAGACCGGCTCGCTGGCGATGTGGGCCTCGGTGTTGCCGCTGCAGTACCAGTCGAGGTCGTGGCCGCCCGGGCCCCAGCCGCGTCGATCGAATTCCGTGATGCTCACGAGTTGGACGGTGGTGTCGTCGGGGCGCTCGACCTCGTCGTAGGCCCGTCGGATGGGCAACTGCCAGCAGACGTCGGGCTTGGTCTTGACGAAGGACACCCCCTCGCGCTCGGCGAGCCCGTGGAGCGCGCAGCCCTCGCCACCCTCGAAGCCGGGTCGGTTGAGGAAGATGCAGCCACCATCGACGACCCGCGTCTTGCGCTCCCCGTCGCTGGTCTTCACGGTCGCGCCCTTGCGCTGGCCGATGTCGTAGAACTGCCAGTGCTCGGGATCGAGGCGCTTCGCCCACTTGAGCACGCGCTTTTCGTCGTCCTTGTCCGTGAAGTGGGCACCCTGGGTGCAGCAGCCGCTGTCGGGAGCGTTGGCGTAGATGCCCTTGCAGCCGCGGCCGAAGATGCAGGTCCAGCGCGACGTGAGCCAGGTGAGGTCGATGCGATAGCGGCGATGCTTCTTGCCGGGATCGTCGAACTCAACCCAGGCTCGGGGGAAGTCAAGAGGCACCTCAGGCACGTGCTGACCCTAGCGTGCATCGGCGGGTCCATGATCGCGCGGCACCGCGTGGGCGAGTAGCGTGCGACCCGTGCGCCTGGGTGTCCTTGACATCGGTTCCAATACCGTCCACCTGCTTGTGGTCGATGCGCACCAAGGCGCCGCACCGCTCCCGGCCTGGAAGTCCAAGATCGCGCTGCGCCTCGCTGAGCACCTCCGGCCCGATGGTCGCATCGATGATGACGCGGTGGACGATCTCATCGCGTTCGCCCGCCGCGCTCAGGAGACCGCGGACGATCTGGGTGTCACGGAATTCCTCGCCTTCGCCACGTCGGCCATCCGCGAGGCCCCCAATGGCCTCGAGGTCATCACGAAGGTGCGGGAGCGCGCCGGGATTGACGTCGAGGTCCTGAGCGGGCCCGAGGAGGCGCGACTGACCTTCCTGGCCGTGCGTCGCTGGTTCGGCTGGTCTGCCGGTCGCATCCTCGTCCTCGATATCGGCGGCGGGTCGTTGGAACTCGCTTCAGGGGCCGACGAGGAGCCTGATGTCGCCCTCTCCCTGCCCCTCGGCGCAGGCCGGGTCACCCGCGACTACCTCGACGGCGACCCGCCCAAGGACAAGCAGATCCGCGAGGCGCGCAAGGCCGCCCGCGCGGCCATCGGCGAGGTTGTCGGCCAGATCCTGCGGGCAGGGGAGCCACGCATCACGGTCGCGACGTCCAAGACATTTCGTCAACTGGCGCGCATCGCGGGCGCGGCGCCGTCCAGCGAGGGCTTCCATGTGCGACGCACTCTCACGCGAGGGGATGTGCACCTCTGGGTGCCCAAGCTCGCCGAGATGACGTCCGTCGAGCGCACCCGACTGCCGGGCGTCTCGGAGTCGCGGGCTCCCCAGCTCCTCGCCGGTGCCATCGTCGCTGAGGCCGCGATGGACCTACTCGGTGTCGACCAGCTCGAGATCGGACCGTGGGCGCTGCGCGAGGGCGTCATCCTCAGGCGCATCGACGGCTTGGAATCGTGATGCAGACCGTGGAGGTCACCGGTCTGACGTCGGCCGAGGTCGCCGAGCGCGTCGCGCGGGGTCAGACCAACGATGCCCCGGATCCGCACAGCCGCAGTCTCGCGAGCATCATCCGGGCCAACACGCTGACCTGGTTCAACGCCCTCATCGGATCGATGTGGGTCGTCATGTGGTTCGTGGCGCCCTTCCAGGACTCGCTCTTCGGCTTCGTGATCGTCGCCAACTCGCTCATCGGCATCGTGCAGGAGTGGCGCGCGAGTCGGGCGCTCGCGAAGCTGTCGGTCATCGGCGAAGCGCGGCCGATGGTCCGTCGCGATGGAGAGGACGTCGAGGTCCGTCCAGCACAGGTGGTGCTCGACGACATCGTCGTCCTGCGGACGGGAGACCAACTCGTTGTCGACGGTGATGTCATCGCCGCAGAGGGCCTGGAGATCGACGAGAGTCTTCTCACCGGCGAGGCCGACCCCGTGGACAAGGCCACGGGTGACGCGGTGATGTCCGGCTCCTTCGTCGTGGCCGGCAGCGGGATGTACGTCGCGACGCGGGTCGGGCGCGACTCCTTCGCCGCCGGGCTCACAGAGCAGGCCAAGCAGTTCACCCAGACCAAGTCCGAGCTACGCGATGACATCGCGAAGTTCATCCGACTCGCGTCGTTCCTCATCCCACCCGTCGGGATCATCCTGCTCATCTCGCAATTGCGCGCCAACCAGTCGGTGGACGACGCCATCCGAGGCACCATCGCCGGAGTCGTGACGATGGTCCCGGAAGGGCTGGTCCTGCTCACCAGCATCGCCATGGCGGTCGCGGTCGTGCGGCTGGCTCAGCGCAAGGTGCTGGTCCAGGACCTCCCGGCTGTCGAGGTCCTCGCCCGAGTGGACACCGTGTGCGTCGACAAGACCGGCACGCTCACGGAGCCGGGCATGGCGGTGACCGATGTGGAGGTCCTCGATGCCTCCGCCGATGTCGACGCCGCGCTCGCCGCGATGGGTGCGTCCGAGGAGAGCCCCAACCCGACGCTGCAGGCCGTCGCTCAGGCCTACGCCAACCCGACGTGGTCGATGATCGAGGGCATCGCCTTCTCCAGCGCGCGCAAGTGGTCGGCCGCGACCTTCCGCGATCACGGCACGTGGCTGCTCGGTGCGCCGGAAGTGATCCTTGGCGAGCGCGACCCGGACGTGCAGGCCCGAGCCCAGGCACTTGCCGCGCAGGGGTCGCGCGTCCTGCTGCTCGCGCGATCCACCGGTGCTGCACCTGACGCCGATCGTGGACCCGGTGAGGCCACGCCCGCGGCGCTCGTCGTCATCGACCAGCGGCTGCGCTCAGATGCGGCCGAGACGGTCGGCTATTTCCTCGAGCAGGAGGTGGCCGTCAAGGTCATCTCCGGAGACAACCCCGCCACGGTGGGTGCCATCGCGCACCAGGCCGGCATCCCGGGAGCGGCAGATCCGCTCGACGCGCGCCAACTCACTGAGGATCCGGCGCAACTGGCTGAGCCGGTCGACTCCCACTCGGTCTTCGGTCGAGTCACCCCCGCGCAGAAGCAGGCCATGGTGGGCGCTCTGCACCTCAAGGGTCGCACCGTGGCGATGACGGGTGACGGTGTCAACGACGTCCTCGCCTTGAAGCAAGCCGATCTCGGCATCGCCATGGGATCGGGAGCCTCGGCGACCCGGGCTGTAGCGCAACTCGTGCTTCTCGACAACAAGTTCGCGGTCATGCCACACGTCGTCGCCGAGGGCCGGCGCGTGCTCGGCAACATCGAGCGCGTCGCTGATGTCTTCCTCACGAAGACCTTCTACGCGACGATCATCTCGGCGTTCATCGGCCTGTCCGTGCTCTTCACGCTGTCCTCCAATGGGCAACCCCTGGAGTTCCCCTATCTTCCGCGGCACTTCACCCTCATCAGCTCGCTCACCATCGGCATCCCCGGCTTCTTCCTCGCCCTCATGCCCAACACCGAGCGATTCCGTCCCGGCTTCCTCCGCCGCGTCCTGCTCTTCGCGGTTCCGGCCGGGATCATCTGCGCGGCTGCCGGACTGGGCACCTACCTCGTGGTGCTGTCGCTCGGCGAGCCCTTGGCCGATGCTCGGTCGGCTGCGACCATCGCGCTCTTCGTGGTGGCTTTCGCCGTACTCGTGCACTCGGCACGTCCTCTGAACCTCCTTCGGCTCGGAGTCTGTGCGGCCATGCTCATCTCCTTCGTCGTCGTCCTCTTCGTTCCGTGGCTGAGCAACTTCTTCGCCGTGTATGTCCAGCCGGAGCGCGACAGCGCTATCGCGCTGTGCTTCGGGCTCGGGGGTGCAGTGCTCGTCGCGATCGCTGCCCGAATCACGGACGGCTTGCGCCGCGCATGAGGCTCACGAGTTTGCGACACTGATCGCGTGGCCGTAGCCCTCTCCACCTCATCGGTCTTCCCTGACGGCACTGCCAGCGCGTTCGATGTGGCCTCGCGCCTGGGGTACGACGGCGTCGAGGTCATGGTCGGCACCGATGCGGTGAGCCAGGACCCGGTCGCCCTGCAGCGACTGCGCGACCACTACGCCGTCCCTATCCTCGCGGTGCACGCCCCCTGCCTGCTCGTGACGCAGCGCGTCTGGGGCACTGATCCCTGGGGCAAGCTCGTGCGCGCACGTGAGGCTGCGGAGACCCTGGGAGCGTCCACGGTCGTGGTTCATCCGCCGTTTCGTTGGCAGCGCGATTATGCGCGCGGGTTCGTCGAGGGACTGGCTCGCATGGCGGAGGACACCCCTATCCGCTTTGCCGTGGAGAACATGTACCCGTGGCGCGCGGCCTCGCGAGAGATCAAGGCCTACAGCCCGGACTGGGACATCGTGGATGAGGACTACCCGCACACCACGCTCGACCTGTCGCATACGTCGGTGTCCGGGCGTGACGCTCGGGGGATGGTCGACCAGCTGGGATCGCGGCTGTCACATGTGCACCTGGCCGACGGCTCCGGCTCCGCCCGCGATGAGCACCTCATCCCCGGTCGTGGCACCCAGCCGTGTGCGGAGGTTCTTCAGGACCTTGCGCGTAGCGGCTTTGACGGCAACGTCGTCGTCGAGGTGTCTACCCGCCGGGCAGTTGACCGGGCCGAGCGCGAAGCCGACTTGGCAGAGGCGCTGGCCTTTGCTCGGCAGCATCTTGCATCGGCCTAGAGTGGGCGTGATGGCGGACGACAGGCCGGCGGAGCCGGCGCGAGGCAGCGGTGAGCAGGTGCGCGATGCAGCCGTGGCTGCCGCGCGCAACGCCTTCGCCGCAGGCAGTTACGCCCGCACCACCTTCAAGGGACTCGCCGCGGCCGCCGGGGTGGCCCCCGCGGTGCTGCGCAAGTACTACGACTCCAAGGACGCGATCTTCGCCGCAGCGCTCAGACTGCCCACCGATCCCGCCGGGGCGGTACCCGCCCTTCTCGCACCCGGTGTCGAAGGGCTGGGTGAGCGCCTTGTGCGCTTCACGCTCGACACCCTCGACGACCCTCAGGTGCGCGCAGATCTCATGGCGATGCTCCGCCAGGGCGCTTCGGCCGCTGCATTGACGAAGTCGTTGCAGGACTATCTCGACACCACCGTCATCGACCGGGTCGTGGCCGCGGTGGGAGTGCCTGACGCGCGCATGCGCGTTGCGCTCATCTCGAGCTACCTCATCGGCATCGCCGCCGGGCGCTACGTGGTGCGCATCGAGCCCCTTGCCTCGGCCAGCGAGGAGCACGTGGTGCGGCTGGTCGCCCCGACGATCCAGGCACTGCTCGATCCCCGCACCAACCTCGCGACAGCATCAGGGGGCAGCCGATGATCGGGGTGATTGGCGCCGGTGCCATGGGCGAGGTCTTCGTCGCGGGTCTCATCCGCGGTGGCACCGCTCCCGGGCGACTGGTGATCTGCGAGAAGGTCGATGAGCGGGCCCGGGAAGTCGCGGAGCGTCATGGTGTGCGCGTCGTCACGGTGTCGGAAGCGGCCCGCGAGTGCGCGACGATCCTGCTGCTTGTGAAGCCGCAGGATGTGTCAGGCGTGCTCGAGGAATTGGACCACCACCTCGCGGACGGTGCCGTGGTGATCTCGCTCGCCGCCGGTGTGCGCCTGGTCGCGCTCGAGTCCCGGCTGCCCCGAGCTGCCGTCGTCCGCGCGATGCCCAACACCCCTGCCCTCGTAGATCTCGGCATCACCGCGATCTCTCCGGGTGAGTCGTGTTCGCCGGATCAGGTCGACTACGTCGAGAGCCTGCTCTCGGCTGTCGGTCCGGTCGTGCGCGTGCCCGAGGAACTCCAGGACGCCGTCACCGCGACATCGGGATCGGGGCCGGCGTACGTCTTCCGGCTCATCGAGGCCATGGTCGAGGGCTCCGTCGACCTGGGCGTGCCTCCGGACGTGGCCCGGCAACTCGTGGTGCAGACGGTCCTCGGCGCGGCGACGATGGCGGCTCGGCCTGGTGCTGATGCTGCGACGCTGCGCACGCAGGTCACCTCGCCAGGCGGCACGACAGCCGCGGCCCTGGGGGTCTTCGACGAGGGCGACCTCATGGGCCTGGTCGCGGCGGCCATGCGGGCCGCGCGTGATCGCGGGCGGGAACTCGGGCGTGAGTGACGCCGTCGCGGTCGTCTGGGACGAGGCGCTGGCGGCCTACGACTTCGGCCCGGGGCATCCCCTGGCACCCATCAGGGTGCAGTTGGCCATGCGATTGGCCGCGGACTTCGGCCTGCTCGACCGTCTCGATGTCCTGACGCCTGTCACGCCCGCGACGATGGCGGAGATCCTCGCGGTGCATGACCCGGACTACGTCGATGCGGTGAAGCGGGCGTCGGCGGATCCACGCGAGGTCGATGTCGCGCGCGGCATCGGCACCCCGGATGATCCTTCGTTCGCCGGCATGCACGAGGCATCCGCGCTCGTCGCGGGCGCGACACTTGCCGCTGCACACGCCGTGCACTCCGGGCGGGCGCAGCACGCGGTCAACATCGCGGGCGGCCTGCATCACGCAATGCCCAATCGTGCAGCGGGCTTCTGCATCTACAACGACATCGCCGTAGCGATCGCGTGGCTGCTCGAGCAGGGGGTCGACAGGATCGCCTACATCGACGTCGACGTCCACCATGGCGACGGTGTCCAGGCGATGTTCTACGACGACCCCCGCGTCCTCACCATCTCTATCCACGAAAGCCCGGTCTCGCTCTTCCCCGGCACGGGCTTCCCCGACGAGGTCGGGGGTCCGGGAGCCCTCGGTACGGCGGTCAACATCGCCCTGCCGGCCGGGACCGGGGACCAGGGCTGGCTCAGGGCATTCCATGCGGTGGTGCCCGAGGTCCTCGAGGCCTTCGGCCCGAGCGTGATCGTGAGCCAGCACGGGTGCGACTCGCATATCGACGATCCCCTCGCGCATCTCGCGCTCACCATCGACGGACAGCGCATGTCCTACGAGGCAATCCACCGTTGGGCGCACCGATTCTGCGAGGGACGCTGGATCGCTGTCGGCGGCGGTGGATACGAATGGATCGATGTTGTGCCACGCGCGTGGACGCACCTGATCGCGGAAGCCGCGGGTGCTCCGATCGACCCTCACACGCCTACGCCGGAGGACTTCCGTCGCTTCGTCAGCGAGACCATGGGTCGGCCAGCGCCACTGTCGATGACCGACGGCAGCAATCCATGGCCGAAGCCGTTCGATCAGGGCTTCAACCCCGGCGACGCGGTGGATGCTGCAGTACTCGCCACTCGCGTCGCCGTCTTCCCGCACCTCGGACTCGTTGCTGACCCCGATCCATGGTTCTAGGCCATCCCGGGGCGAAGGCTCCCCGGATCGGACACGTCCCAGCTCGGACCGGGCTCTGGCGGACTCCCCCTCGCGGGGGAGGTGCACCCTCCACTAGGCTCGAAATCCGAATTTCGCGTGACGGGTCGGGACGCGGTGCAGTAGCGTCGCGACGTCACGGGAAGGCAGACAGCCGGACCACAGGCCGGGCCCGCCAGGGCGCGGGCTCACGCAGAGGCAAGGAGCAGACATGAGCGGTGGAACTGAGCGCCCCCTGGCGGAGGTGCGTTTCCTCACCGTCGCCGAAGTCGCGGCGCTCATGCGCGTCTCCAAGATGACCGTGTACCGACTCGTCCACGCGGGTGAGTTGCCCGCCGTCCGCGTCGGCCGTTCCTTCCGTGTCCCGGAGCAGGCCGTGCACGACTACCTGCGCACGTCCTACATCGAGGCTGGCTGAGACTGGGCGTAGCGCTGTAGCGCTGACAGAGCCGCCTCACGTGGGCGCGCACGAATCCGATAAGGTCAAGGTCCGGCTGCACGCCGGGATCGTGGCGGACTGAATGAGGTAATCGATGGGCTCCGTGGTCAAGAAGCGCCGCAAGCGCATGGCCAAGAAGAAGCACCGCAAGCTGCTCAAGCGCACGCGCGTCCAGCGCCGCAACAAGAAGTAGTCCGCTGTGGGTCGCGTCGTGCTGGTCACGGGCGCTGCCCGCCACCTCGGTGGCCTCATGGTTCGCTCCCTCGTGAGGGATACCTCCATTGACCGCGTCATTGGCGTCGATGTCGTACCTCCCCGTCGCCCGCTCCTTGGGGCCGACTTCGTCCGCGCGGACATCCGCAGCCCCGTCATCGGCCGCGTCCTGAGCACGCACGAGGTCGACACCGTCGTGCACATGGGAGTCATCGCCACCACTCACCAGGCTGGCGGACGTACTGCCATGAAGGACATCAACGTCATCGGCACCATGCAGTTGCTCGCCGCCTGTCAGAAGTCAGAGTCCGTGAATCGACTCGTGGTGAAGTCAACCTCGTCGGTCTATGGCGCGGGTCCGCGCGATCCCGCGCTCTTCACCGAAGACATGTCTCCCAAGCACCCGCCGACCTCGGGCTGGGCGAAGGATTCGGTCGAGGTCGAAGGCTATGTGCGAGGTTTCGCCCGACGTCGCCCAGACGTGGCCGTGACCATCATGCGCCTCGCCAACGTGATCGGCCCCCGCGTCGAGACCGCCATGACGGCGTACTTCACCCTGCCCGTCATCCCGACCGTGATGGGCTTCGACGCCCGCCTGCAGTTCATCCATGAGGACGACTCCATCTCGGCCCTCCACCGCGCCGTGGGGAGCTCGGTCACCGGGGTCTTCAACATCGCGGGGGAGGGGGTGCTCGCCCTGTCCCAGGCAGTGCGTCGGACCGGCCGGGCGACCGTGCCGGTGCCGGGTGCCCTGCTCGGCATGGTCGGTCGCGCGCTGGCTCCCACACGACTCGTGGACTTCTCCACCGAGCAGATGCGCTTCCTCACCTATGGACGAGCCATCGACACCGAGCGTGCTCGTCGCGAACTCGCCTTCACGGCGAAGCGCACGACGTCGGAGGCCTTCGACGACTTCCTCGCCGGTCACGGCCTCGGCCCGACGCTCATCACGAGTGTGGTGGACGGCGCTGCCGGTGCCGCCCAGACCGTGACGTCTCGAGGTGCATCCCATGCCTGACGCGCGCGTGATCCCGCTGGAGCCTCGGGGCGCGCGCTCGGACGCGGTGCGCGCACATCCACCGTCGGATGGGGGCGTGTGGGACTTCATTCGTCGCCGGCTGACAGGTGAGTACATCGTCGATGACTTCGGCTTCGACGAGGATCTGACCGATCATGTGCTCATCCCCATGATGCGTCCGCTCTTTGAGTCGTGGTTCCGCGTCGATGTCCGCGGCGTCGAGCATGTGCCGGATGTGGGTGGCGCACTCGTCGTGGCCAACCACTCGGGCACGATCGCGTTTGACGCTGTCATGACTCAAGTCGCCCTCCGTGATCGCCACCCAGCGCATCGTCACCTGCGCATGCTCGGGGCCGACCTGGTCTTCCAGACGCCCTTCGTCTCCGAGGTCGCCCGCAAGGCCGGACACACCCTGGCCTGCATGCCCGACGCCGAGCGGCTGCTCGGACGGGGTGAACTCGTCGGGGTCTGGCCGGAGGGCTTCAAGGGGATTGGCAAGCGGTACAGCGAGCGCTACAAGCTGCAGCGATTCGGGCGGGGCGGCTTCGTCTCCGCCGCGCTACGCGCGGGGGTGCCGATCATCCCCACGGCCATCGTGGGCGCGGAGGAGACCTATCCGATGCTCGGGAGCATCACCCCGCTGGCCCGACTACT
>Ga0129333_10003843_pt1 | contig 14073 bp, 10 predicted proteins | sample CPB6_08_DNA_FD_94474 | JGI IMG/M metagenome (GOLD analysis project Ga0129333, IMG submission 94474) | Freshwater to marine salinity gradient microbial communities from Chesapeake Bay, USA - CPBay_Sum_0.6_0.8_DNA | ecosystem: Environmental > Aquatic > Marine > Coastal | place: USA: Chesapeake... | reverse complement strand
CGCGCTTTAGCTGCGGGCTTTAGCTTATGCTGTACGGCAACAAAATGGAAAGGGCTGTAAATGGGTCACTACAAACCTAATTTTAAGGTGCCCCCTGGTTAATCAAAGTATTCAACCCTTAATCCTGTTGGTGGGAAAACTGATAAGCCCCCACGATCGCCAAAGCAATGGCCACCACCAATAATAAAGGGAGGCTATACCAGGGGAATTGATCCATGGGTAAATAAGCTGCCGATCGTAGCCCCACACTGGTATAGGTTAAGGGCAATAAATAGACAATAAACTTAAGCCCCACAGGCAGAGTACTGGGGTCAAAAAAAGTCGCCCCTAAAAAAGACATGGGAATAATCAGAAAGTTATTATAAAGCCCAACACTTTCTAAGGATTTCACACTTAATCCCGTTAACACCCCCAAGCCCGAAAAAACAGCGCAATTTAAAATTAAAATTCCCAAAAACAAGGGATTAATAAAACTCCATAGCTTGCACGTAAATAAAACCGCCACCAAAATCACGGATCCAGAAGTCATCAACCCCCGCACAATTCCCGCCAACATTTTCCCCAAATATAAGGACAGGGGATGCACCGGCAACAACAGAGTTTCTTCAAAGGTTTTGGTAAACAGGCGCTCCCCACAAATGGAAAAAGTCGTCCCCCCGAAACTAATGGCCATGGAAGAGAGAGCCACCATCCCCGGCAAAATAAACTCTAAATAACTGGTGTAATTTTCCCCAATGGCAGAGCCGGGACGAATGGAACTGCCCAACCCCAGGCCAAAAGCCAAAATATAAATCAAGGGGGATACAAGGCCCGATGCCGCCACCTGCACAAGGCGCACCCGCAGATCCAACCAATCTCCCCAGAACACCGTTAGGGCATCCCCGTAGATTTGTTGCGACTGTTGCCAAGGGGTGAGGGAGGGGGTTTGTGTCCACGGGGGAACCAAGGGGGAAGAGTTCATAGGTGGGGCGATCGCGCTAAAAGCGGTAATAACTGAGCAGGCTAAGATGTATCAATTTTAGGTAAATCTAGATAAAACTTAACATCAAACGGGGGGGTCACGCCTCGCGTATACTATCCCCCAGGGTCGCCATGGTTCCTAGCCCCCAGGGTTGTCATAGCCCCCCTAGCTCCCCTAGCCCCCAGTGTTGCCCGTTCTCCCCAGTCCCCTATACTGGTGCTCTGGTGCTAGCCAGACTTGGCTCCCCTAGCCCAGCCCCTAGTCCAATTCCCCTGCATCCTGTCAACCCTAACCCTTGTACTGATAACGTCCGTGCGCAACATCGTCATTGCTGGTAACTGGAAAATGCACAAGACCCAGGCGGAAACCTCGGAGTTTCTACTGGGTTTTCTCCCCCACCTAGAAGACACCCCAGAAGGGCGCGAAGTGGTGCTATGTGCCCCGTTCACTGATTTACATCTGTTATCGAAGAGCTTGCATGGGAGCCGGGTGCGGGTGGGGGCGCAAAATGTCCATTGGGCAGAATCTGGAGCCTACACCGGGGAAATTTCGGCGGCAATGCTCACGGAGCTAAATGTGCGCTATGTGGTGGTGGGCCACAGCGAGCGCCGGGAATATTTTGGGGAAACCGATGAGACAGTGAACCTGCGCTTGCGGGCGGCTCAGGCGGCAGGGTTGCTGCCCATTTTGTGTGTGGGAGAAACCAAGCAGCAGCGGGATCAAGGGCGCATTGAAACGGTGATCTTTGAGCAGTTGGCTAAGGATTTGGTGGGGGTTGACCAAACCCAGTTGGTGATTGCCTATGAGCCGATTTGGGCGATCGGGACGGGGGAAACCTGTGAAGCGGGGGAAGCCAACCGGGTTATTGGCCTAATCCGTAGCAAGCTCCACCATCAGAATGTGCCGATCCAATATGGGGGATCCGTCAAGCCCAGTAATATTGATGAGATCATGGCCCAGCCGGAAATTGATGGGGCTTTGGTGGGGGGAGCAAGCCTAGAACCCTTGGATTTTGCCCGCATTGTTAACTATCAGTAGGACAAGGGAAGGGAGGTAACCCCATGGTCTCGCCCTTGGTCAGTGGCGATCGCCGGTTTGTTTGGGGCGATCGCACCTATGTGATGGGCATCCTCAATGTCACCCCCGACAGTTTTAGTGATGGGGGAGAATTTGCCACGATCGCCCAAGCCCAAGCCCAGGCCCAAGCCCTGATCGCCGGGGGGGTGGATGTGTTGGACCTTGGGGGCCAGTCCACCCGACCGGGGGCGGCGCAAATTTCCCTAGGGGAAGAACTCGATCGGGTGATTCCGGTGGTCCAGACCCTGCGTACCCAGGGGGTCACCCTACCCATTTCTGTGGATACCACGCGCTCAGCGGTGGCGGCGGCGGCCCTGGAGGCGGGAGCGAACTGGATTAATGACATTTCCGGGGGCACCTTTGAGCCAGAGATCCTGGAGGTGGCAGCCCAAACCCAAGCCCCCTTAGTGTTGATGCACCTGCGGGGCACTCCCCAAACCATGCAAACCCTGACGGATTATGGGGATTTGCTGGAGGAGGTGAGCCGATTTTTATTAACCCAAGCGCGGGCAGCGGAACAGGCGGGGGTTCACCGCGATCGTATTATTTTGGATCCTGGCCTGGGCTTTGCGAAAACCGCCGCCCAAAATTTGGAACTGTTGCGCCATCTCCCCCACCTCAAAACCCTGGGCTATCCCCTCTTGGTGGGGCCTTCCCGCAAAAGCTTTTTGGGGCAAATTCTCCAACAACCGGAACCCAAGGAACGGGACTGGGGGACAGCGGCAGCCTGTTGCCAAGCCATTGCCGGGGGAGCGGATGTGGTGCGAGTCCACAATGGGGCGGCTTTGGTGCAGGTGTGCCGGGTGGCCGATGCCCTGTGGCGCAAGCAACCCTAGGCAGTCCCCAGCACCCCTGGGGCGATGGCGGGAGCCTCCGCCTTAAAACTTTTGGAATCTGCTGCTCATTGCATCCTAGGACACCTATATTCACCCTAAGGACTGGTACTCAGCCTCAAGACCCTTTTGCCCTACCCCGCCCCGTGATCCCCATTTGCACCCATGGCTACTGCTGATACTTGCTGCACGATCGTCCCCTATTTCCAGGTTCACCCCGGCCAAATGCCCGCCTTTCGGGAGTTGTGCGATCGCTTTGTGGTCGCCACCCAACAGGAACCCCAATGCCTTTACTATGGCTTCAGTTTCCACGGGGATCAGGTGCATTGTCGGGAAGGCTATGACAACGCCGCTGGGTTACTGGCCCATCTGGAAAATGTGGGGGACTTGCTCCAGGAAGCCCTAAAGATTGCGGAACTGACCCGCTTAGAAATCCACGGCCCAGCGGAAGAACTCGCGCACCTGCGGGAACCCCTTGCCGCTTTTCAACCTCAATTTTTCACCTTGGAATACGGTTTCCGCCGTTAACAGCCACCTTTCTTCTTATTACTACTGGAGTTCCCCATGCGCATTGTCGCCAACGTCACCCAACTCATTGGCAATACCCCCCTGGTACAACTGAACCGCATCCCCCAGGCCGAAGGGTGCAAAGCTCGCCTCGTGGTCAAGCTGGAAAGCATGAACCCCTCCTCCTCCGTGAAGGATCGCATTGGGGTGAGCATGATTGAGGCCGCAGAGCGGGACGGGCTGATCTCCCCCGGCAAAACCGTATTGGTGGAACCCACCTCTGGCAACACAGGCATCGCCCTGGCCATGGCCGCTGCTGCCAAGGGCTACCGGCTGATCCTGACCATGCCAGAAACCATGAGTAGTGAACGCCGCGCCATGTTGCGGGCCTATGGGGCAGAGTTGGAGCTAACCCCAGGGTCTGGGGGGATGGCGGGGTGTATCCAGCGGGCCCAGGAGCTAGTGGCCACCCTGGAAAATGCCTATATGCTCCAACAGTTCCAAAACCCCGCTAACCCTGATATTCACCGCCGCACCACCGCCGAGGAAATTTGGGCGGATACGGAAGGTCAGGCGGATTTTCTGGTGTCTGGGGTAGGCACCGGGGGCACCCTGACGGGGGTCGCTGAAGTGATCAAATCCCGCAAGAGTAGTTTTCGGGTGGTGGCGGTGGAACCGGCCAATAGCCCTGTGTTGTCGGGAGGCAGTCCTGGCCCCCACAAGATCCAAGGCATTGGGGCGGGGTTTGTGCCGGGGGTGTTGCGAACTGAATTGATTGATGAGGTGGTGAAGGTCACGGATGATGAGGCCATGACCTATGCGCGGCGGTTGGCGCGGGAGGAAGGGCTGTTGTCGGGGATTTCCAGCGGGGCGGCCCTCTGTGCGGCGGTGCAGGTGGGACGACGATCGGAGAATGCAGACAAGCTCATTGTGGTGATTCTGCCCAGTTTTGGGGAGCGTTACCTCAGCACAGCCCTCTTCCAGGATCCCAGTTTGACCTAGGGAATTGTGGGTTGCTGGGGGGCACAAGGTCGCGGGTCGTTGCCCCCTGGGGAGGCTCTCAAGAGTTTCCCTGGGAGCATTTCACTTTGCAAGCCCTCACCCTAACTCTCTCTTCCTTTGGGGAGAGGGACTCAGCATTACTCTCTTGATCTTGCCCCCCCTTCGTTCGTTCTGGGACAAGGGGCTGGGGGATGAGAGTCTAATTCCCAAAGTGAAATGCACCCGTTTTCCTAGGGGGTAGGGGGCAAGTTTGAACTGACAAAAGTTCTGCTTTAGCTGGGAAGACTGCGCCCCTACGCGGGTTTAAGCACGAAGCTCGATATCCCCCCCCACCATCAATCCCAAGAAATATGTGAAGCAATTCCGTCCATCTATTAAAATATCTTAAAGAAGCTTTCCCTTGAACCCAGGGTTCAAACCCACAGTCCAAACTCAGAATCTAAACCCAGAGTCCAAACCCAGAGTCTAGCCTCAGGGATTTCTGTTTAGAATCAAGAAAGTTCCTGGGGGTTCAGGCTTGCCCTGGCTCATCCCCAAAACCCAGTAGACCGGGAAACCTCAACAACCCTCAGCAGTGCCAAGACGGGACTCCATGCCCCGCGACAGGCCCGACTACAGCTAGAATTGTCCTTCTGGTTCATGATCCTGACCTACTGAATCCCCAGATGATGGGGAGTTCCAAGCGGTAACTCCCAGTGCTGTGCTGCGTGGTTTCCCTTCCCGCAATCCCCTGGACTTCCAGGGTTAACCTCACCTGTCAACGCGCCATTCCCTTGCGGCTGGTGGCTCCCTGGCTACCCCTCATTTTGTCGCACTTACACCATAGAGCAGTTTATGAAAGATCTCACTCGCTATCGCAACATCGGTATCTTCGCCCACGTGGACGCGGGAAAAACCACCACCACAGAACGGATTCTCAAGCTCACGGGCAAAATTCACAAAATTGGTGAGGTGCATGAAGGGGCGGCCACCACGGACTTTATGGAACAAGAGCAGGAGCGGGGGATCACCATCCAGTCTGCTGCCACCACTTGTTTTTGGAAGGATCACCAGTTCAATATCATTGATACTCCTGGCCACGTAGACTTCACCATTGAGGTGTATCGCTCCCTTAAGGTACTGGATGGAGGCATTGGGGTTTTCTGTGGATCCGGCGGGGTGGAACCCCAGTCAGAAACCAACTGGCGCTATGCCAACGATTCCAAAGTGGCGCGGCTGATCTATGTCAATAAGCTCGATCGCATGGGGGCTGACTTTTTCCGCGTGGTGGATCAGGTGCAAAAGATCCTGGGGGCCAAACCCTTGATCATGACCCTGCCCATTGGGGTAGAAAGCGAATTTGTGGGGGTGGTGGATGTGCTGACCCGGCAGGCATGGGTGTGGGATGATTCTGGGGATCCCATGAATTACACCGTCACCGATGTGCCCGAACATTTGGTGGATGACACGGAAATCTACCGGGAGCAACTCATCGAAACAGCGGTGGAGCAGGATGATCTGCTCATGGAAAGATACCTGGAAGGGGAGGAACTCACCGTTGATGAGATCAAATCCTGCATCCGCAAGGGTACCCGCGACATGGCCTTTTTCCCCACCTATTGCGGTTCTTCCTTTAAAAATAAAGGGGTGCAGTTGGTGCTGGATGGGGTGGTGGACTATTTGCCCAACCCCACGGAAGTGAAGCCCCAGCCGGAGGTGGATCTGGAGGGCCATGAAACGGGGCAATTTGCTCTGGTGGATCCCAGCCGTCCCCTGCGGGCCTTGGCGTTCAAGATTATGGACGATCGCTTTGGGGCCTTGACCTTTACCCGCATTTACTCCGGCACCCTGAACAAAGGGGATACGGTGCTGAATACGGCCACGGGCAAAACCGATCGCATTGGCCGTTTGGTGGAAATGCACGCCAACGATCGCCAGGAAATTGACTCTGCCCAGGCGGGGGACATTGTGGCGATCGTGGGGATGAAAAACGTGCAAACGGGCCACACCCTCTGCGATCCCAAGCAGCCCGCCACCCTAGAACCCATGGTCTTCCCGGATCCGGTGATTTCCATTGCCGTGAAACCCAAGGCCAAAGGGGCAGACGAAAAAATGGGCTTAGCCCTGAGCAAAATGGTGCAGGAGGATCCCTCCTTCCATGTGGAAACCGATGAAGAGAGCGGCGAAACCATCCTCAAGGGGATGGGGGAACTGCACTTGGATATTAAGGTGGACATCCTCAAGCGTACCCATGGGGTTGAGGTGGAAGTGGGCAAACCCCAGGTGGCCTACCGGGAATCCATCACCAAGCGCCTGGAAGATGGCTATGTCCACAAAAAGCAAAGTGGCGGTTCTGGCCAATATGCCAAAATCGACTATGTGGTGGAGCCAGGGGAACCGGGCAGCGGCTTTGTGTTTGAGTCGAAGGTGACCGGGGGTAATGTGCCCAAGGAATTTTGGCCTGCGGTGCAGAAGGGCTTTGCCAGTTGCATCGATCGTGGCCCCTTAGCGGGATTCCCCTGCGTGGATCTCAAGGTGACCCTCACGGACGGAGGTTATCACCCGGTGGACTCTTCCTCGATCGCCTTTGAGGTAGCCGCCAAAGCCGCCTATCGTCAATCCATGCCCAAGGCTGGCCCCCAATTGCTGGAGCCAATCATGAAGGTGGATGTGTTCACCCCCGATGATCATGTGGGGGATGTGATTGGGGATCTCAACCGCCGCCGGGGGATCATCAAGTCCCAGGATCCAGGGGTGACGGGGATTCGCGTCAAGGCAGATGTGCCCTTGAGCGAAATGTTTGGCTACATCGGAGATCTGCGCACCATGACCTCTGGCCGGGGTCAGTTCTCCATGGAGTTTTCCCACTATGCCCCCTGCCCCAGCAATGTGGCGGAGGAAGTGATCAAGGAAGCCAAGGCTCGTCAAGCGGCTCTGGCCTCCTAGGGAATAGGGCCTAAGTCTCTTCCCATGGCCTAACCCTCTAATCAACCGGGGATCCCCACCATAGGATTCCCGGTTTTTTTGGGGTCAACCGCCCCAGAATTTAGACCCTCATTCCCGTCTCTCTCCCTTTTGGGAGAATTTCACTGTGGAACGATCGCCGAGGGTTTGGGGCAATCACGGGGGGATTGGCTCGACCGGATGGGTCAATGGGCCAAAGTGAAATGCCCCCTCCCTTTTGGGCGAGGGATTTAGGGTGAGGGCTTCCCCAGGGGAATGCTCCCCCATGGGTGGCTAAACAGCGAGGAACTGTTGAATCACACTTTGGCTGAGGTTTTCCGTGGGGCCAGAGGCGACAATACCCCCCTTCTGCATGGCGTAATACCAATCCGCTTGGCGCACAAAATGCAAATGCTGCTCCACCAACAGCACCGAAATCCCCGTTGTGGCAATAATTTGTCGCACCGCCGCTTCAATTTCCAAAATAATCGAGGGCTGGATCCCTTCCGTGGGTTCATCCAAAACCAGCAACTTGGGACGGCTAATGATGGCACGGGCGATCGCCAACTGTTGCTGTTGTCCCCCGCTCAAATCCCCCCCCATGCGGGTGAGCATGGTTTTAAGCACTGGGAACAGTTCATAAATATCCTCAGGAACTTCTGAGGGGCGAGGCTGGCCGGGGGGAATGGCCTCTAGCCCTAGCAGGAGATTTTCCTTGACTGTGAGCCGGGGGATAATATCTCGCCCTTGGGGCACATAGCCAATGCCCATCCGGGCCCGCCGATCGGGGGAAAGATTGAGGAGCGATCGGCCTGCCAGCTTAATTTGACCCTGGCGGGGGGGGACTAGACCCATGACCGACTTCAGTAGGGTAGTTTTGCCCACCCCATTGCGACCAATCAAACAAACCATCTGGCCGGGGGGCACACTCATATCCACGCCCCGCAGAATGTGGCTCTCGCCATAGTAAACATTCAAATCGGAGACCTGCAACATGGGCATTTCCGTGGAGTCTGGGGAGAGGGGGGTGGATTGGGCGGCAATCATGGGAGAGGGGGAGTAGGGAGTAGGGAATGGGGAGTAGGGAGGAGTAGGGAGTAGGGAGGAGTAGGGAATAGGGTTAGGTGGGGCGATCGGTGGGGGTGTATTGGGCCTGCCATGTTTGCAGACTGATTTCGGTTTCCTGCTCCAATTGAGTAACCCGATCGGGGGGCAAATCCAACAGATTCAGTAACTCCCGATAGGCCCGCATCTCATATACAGTCACCTTCTGATCCGACTTCATCACCCCGTAACCCAGACGCAAAGCCATTTCTCGCCCTTCCACGGTGATTAATTGGGGCACCAGACGATCGAGGGGAATATGGCGCAACAACAAATTAGGCAACTCTTGGCGCAACTGTTGATGCTGTTCTGGGGTGGTGGTAAACATGGCACAGAGGTAATCCAAAATAGCTTCCACCTCCTCCGGCTCCACGCGCCCATCAGCCCAAGCCATGGAAGCGGCAGTTTGCAATAAAATCACCTGCTCTGAGTTGAGGTTTAACACATAGCTCGTCAGGGTTTCTTGCACTTCTGCTTCAATTTCCTTCACTTCTTCAGGGGTAAGCTCCAATAAACCAATGAGCTTTTGGTAAACCTGATCTTCCGCTTCATTAATTAAATTGGCGCTAATAATTTCATAGCTCAAGGCCAAAACCTGCCGCCGTTCCTGGGGGGTTTTAATTTGGGTCACCAGTTGTTCTAAGGGCAAGCTACGACTGAGATAGTTGGCCAATTCTTCCCGCAGTTCTTTTTGTTGTTCCAGGGTTTTAGCAAAACGGCGGCTCAGGCGAGATAAAATCACTTCCTGTTGCACCGGGGCAAAGTTTTGATCAGCCCAAGCCATGGCCGCTGCAATGTGCAACACTGCCATTTGGGATTCGCTAATGCTGGGACTTTGCCCTAGATAAACTTCAATCACCCTGGGATCAGCCTGCACTTGATCCATGCTGCCTTCACATAGGACACTGCCCTCATGGAGCACCGTGACCTGTTGGGCAATTTGCCGCACAAACTCCATGTCATGCTCAATCACCACGATGGAATGACTTTGGGCCAAGGTTTTTAAGAGTTCCCCTGTGCGATAGGTTTCCTCATCCGTTAACCCTGCCACTGGCTCATCCACTAACAGTAAATCCGGAGCCTGGGCCACCAACATTCCAATTTCCAGCCATTGCTTTTCCCCGTGGGACAACAACCCTGCGGCAACATCTGCTTTGGGGACTAAACCAATGGTGTGGAGCAGTTGGCTCACCGTTTGGCGCTCCTGGGGGGGAGTTTTGCGCAGCAGGGTAGACCACACATCTTTTTTGCGATTGCAAGACAGTTCTAAATTCTCGCGAGGGGTCAAGTTGAGGTAAACCCTGGGAGTTTGGAACTTGCGACCAATGCCAAACTGAGCAATTTGATGTTCGCTATATTGCCTGAGGTTTTTGCCCTTAAAATAAACTTCCCCTAGGGTGGGCTTGACCTTACCCGTAATCACATCCAAAAAGGTGGTTTTTCCGGCTCCATTGGGGCCAATCACCACCCGCAATTCCCCTGGATTCATGGAAAAGTTGAGGTGATTCAGGGCTTTGAAGCCATCAAAGCTAACGGTGAGATCTTTGATTTCTAAAATCTTATCCATGGATGGGGGCGACGGGTTAAGGGTTAGGTGGGTGGGAGGGCTAGGATGGGGGCTTTGGGTAAGCGCACCAGGACATAGGCTCCGGCTTGGGCCAGGGGATCGGGGTTGAGGGTATCCGGGAGCCATTCCTCTAGGCGGCGAGGATGGGTGAGCAGGAGAAAGGTGTCGGTGGGTGCGGTTTGTTGGGCCAGGGATTCCAACAATTTGCCCCGGTTACGATTGAAGATCACGGGATTGCGGGTATAAAAAACGAGGCTGGGTTTTTCTAGCCCCCACATCATGACGGGTTCCTGGGGCTGGCGTTGGCGGATAATTTCTTGGGCAAGGTCTCGTAGGGGTAGCTGGCGGTGGTAGTCCATGAGCATGGCGGTGGGCCACAGGGCTGCAAGGAAGAGAATGGTCACCCCCAGGAGGTTGATGAGCCAGAGGGTATGGGCTTTGCGTTGCATGAGGGCTAGCCCAAGCCCCAGGGCCGTTAGCCCACAAATGAAACTGGTGCGGGCAAGGATGGTGGATTGCTGGAGGGCTTGGGGAAACTGGGGCATGGCGGGATCATAAATCACGTGGGTGATCCAGCCATAGGAGGAGAAAGCGGCGATCGCGATCGCTCCAAAACCTAGGGTATTGATCCAGCCCAGGATTGGCAAGGCACGGAGTCGTTTGGGGGGAGTGGGGCGATCGGAGACCTGGGCAGGGAGTACAGGAGGGTCGGGCTTAAAGTAATCCTGCCAAAAGAGAGCCATCAGGATGGCTGCCGCAGGCATTAGGGGCAAGACGTAGCTGGGGAGCTTGGTGACGGCGATCGTGAAAAAGCCAAAAATCCCCAGGAACCAAAACCCCGCAAACAATCCCAATTGTTGGGATCGATCGTACCTGCGCCACCGCTGCCACTGGTGCAACCGCAACCTTCCCAGGGCCAAGGGCAAATACAAAGACCAGGGGGCAAACCCCACCAACACCACCACAAAGTAAAAATACCAGGGTGCCCAATGGTTATTGACCACCTGGGTAAAGCGCTCCAGGTTATGGTAACCAAAAAAGCTATCCCAATAGGTGCGGCCATGGCGGTGAAGCACCAGCAAAAACCAGGGGATTGCCAGGGCCATGACCAACCCCAAACCCCGCAGGGGAAAGATTTCTGCCCACACCGATCGCCATTGCCCCACATAGAGCAAAAAAGCCCCAATAATCAGCGCCGGTAACACAATGCCCACAGGCCCTTTGGCCAAAATTGCCAGGGCTAGACAACCATAAAAGCCCCAATACCAACGCCGTTGGGTGAGGGAGTGGGTTTCAGCGGCATAGCCCTGGAAAAAGCACAGCAAGCCGCTGTCCATGCAGCCCGTCAGCAGCATATCGGAAACCCCCGTGCGTCCCCAGGCGATCATTTCTGCATTCCAGGCCAGCACCCCAATCCCCATACACACCACCCACCAGGGGGTTAGGGGCTGGGGCTGAATTGAATTGGGGGTGTAGGGGGTGGCGGGGAATCCATCCCCCTGGGGAGCGAGTGGGGTGGGGGAGTTCCCTGGGGTAGTGCCCTGGGGAAAGCGTCCATACACCCGCAAACACTGGGCCATCAGCACAGCCAATACCCCCACGGACAGCACCGAGGGCAACCGCACGGCCCACTCATTGACCCCCACCACCTGATAGGCCAAGGCCATCAGCCAATAGATTAAGGGAGGCTTATCGAAGCGGGTTGCCTCATTAAAATAGGGGGTGATCCAATCGTGCCGCACCAGCATTTGGCGGGCCGCTTCCGCAAAGAGGGGTTCCGTTTCATCCACTAAGCCAATGCTCCCCAAGTGCCATCCATAGGCTAGGCCCAGGCATAGCAGCAGCCATAGCCCAGTCCATTGCCAACCGGCACGGCTCCAGGGAGAGGGGGACAGGGGGGAATGTGGGTTCATGGGACGATGGGGAAAGCTCCCACAGGGGGCAAGCCAGGATCTAGCAAAAGGTTTAGGGATCGCGACGATCGCAAGGACTCAGCGATCGGGGAGGGGGCAGACCATGGCTGGATGTCCCGATGCCAGGGGTGGGGGGCCTAGGGATCCATCCCAGGACTTTATCCCAGGACTCCTATCATGGCATATCCTGCTATGGGCCACGGTCTAGGGACTCTAGGGAAGGGATCATCAGGCGCGTAGCCAGGGTCTCCGGCATTCGAGGCATCTGGATTTATGGATCTTTTTGGGGAGGGTGGCTGAGTTCTTCTTTCTCATAGCGCACCTCTTCGCTCAGTTCCAAGCTGGGGTAGGTGGCCACATAGGCGGGTTTGCCCAGCAGGTGGCGAATCTGATCCAGGGCGCGGTACCGCAACCAGCCCACGATACCATCGGGCAGCACCGTCACCACCCCCAAAAACAAGGCTCCTTGGAAAAAGAGCCACACTTCTGGGAATTTTTCGCTGAGGAGGCTGCGGCCATAGTTGACGGCTACGGCTCCGACGATCGGCCCCACCAGGGTAGCCCGCCCCCCCACGGCCACCCAAATGACCATTTCAATGGAAAAGGCAATGTCCATATATTGGGGGGAGACAATGCCCGATTGCACCGTGTACAAGGCTCCGGCCACTCCGGCGATCGTCCCGGATATCCCAAACACCAGCACCTTAAATAGGGTGGGATCATACCCCGAAAAACGCACCCGGCTTTCATCATCCCGGATGGCCACCAGCAAGCGCCCAAAGCGGCCACTGGTGAGCCAGCGACACAGCAAATAGGTGATCGCCAAAAACAGCACCGTGAGTCCATAGAACTTCACCTGCATGGCGGTGCTGCCCACTTCCTGGCCAAAGAGGGTTTGGGTGGAGGTTTTCAGGCCATTGGTGCCGTTAATGAGCTTTTGTTGCCCATTAAACAGGTTAAAGAACACCACCAGAGCCGCCTGGGTCAAGATGGAAAAGTAAACCCCTCGGATGCGGTTGCGGAAGACCAAATAGCCCAGGAGCGCTGCCACAATCCCCGGAATAATGACGATCGCCGCCAAAGTCAGGGGAAAGGAATAAAACGGCTGCCAAAACAGGGGCAAACGGGTGACCCCATAGAGGGGGAAAAACTCCGGTAATTGCCCCTCTGGCAGTTGCAAATTGAGGTGCATGGCCAGGGCGTAGCCCCCTAGGGCAAAGAAAATCCCATGGCCCAGGCTGAGCAGCCCTGTGAACCCCCAGATCAGATCAATCCCTAAGGCAACGATCGCCAAAGCTAAAAATCGCCCCAGCAAACTCAGGCGAAAATCCGACAACACCAGAGGCAACCCCACCACCAACACTAAGGCTACCCCCCCCACCCATAATCCCTCTTGGATGAGAGCGCGGCGGCTGCGGGTTCCCTTTTGAGGCCCTTGGACTTGCTCCGTCTTACCCGTATTCATAGATCCGCTTGTGTCTCGTTATCTGTGTGAGTGTATGCGTGAGTGTGAGTGTATCTGGATGGGCAACTGGAGGGGTGTGCCTAGGGTCTAGGTCAAGCCCGACACACCCCAGGGCTAAGCGTCCACGGTACGGCCTTTTTGGGGGAACATCCCTGCGGGACGCACCTGGAGAAACCCAATAATCAGGGCAAACACCAACACCTTAGCCATGCTCGTGGTGGCAAAAAAGTTAATGACATCCACCACCGGCTGAAGGGCAGGATTTTGGGCTTGGCTGAGGATCACCCCTAGGGTGCCAGAGCCAACAATATAGGTGATGGTGCCAATGGCGATCGCCGCCACAATGCTCCCCACCAACTTGCCCACCCCTCCGACCACGACCACCATGAAGGCATCCACAATATAGTTGCCCCCCAGGTTCGGCCCCACGGATCCCAGCAGGCTCACGGCGCAACCCGCCACCCCCGCCAGCCCGGAACCCAAGGCAAAGGTTAAGGCATCCACTTGATGGGTGGCAATGCCTAAACAGGCGCTCATGTCTCGGTTTTGGGTGACGGCACGGATGCGCAGACCCCAGGAGGAACCCTGTAAAAACCAGTACACGGCCACCAAACACACCAGGGTGAGGACAATGATAAATAGGCGGCTGTAGGGCAGTTGTAAGGTGCCCAAGGTCATGCCCCCCCGCAGCCACGGGGGAGCGGTGACATCGATGTTGCGGG
>Ga0129333_10003842_pt1 | contig 14079 bp, 13 predicted proteins | sample CPB6_08_DNA_FD_94474 | JGI IMG/M metagenome (GOLD analysis project Ga0129333, IMG submission 94474) | Freshwater to marine salinity gradient microbial communities from Chesapeake Bay, USA - CPBay_Sum_0.6_0.8_DNA | ecosystem: Environmental > Aquatic > Marine > Coastal | place: USA: Chesapeake... | reverse complement strand
TGACCAAGATAAGCATTGACCCAATTAAGACGACGCCCGTAAGCGAGAGCGGCAGCGCCAAGACTGCTACCAGCATCACCAGGATTAGGCATAATCCAAACGTTTTCAAAATATTCTCCTAGATTTCTATTAGCTAAACAATTTAGTGCTACTCCGCCCATATAAACCAAATTGGTACTCCATGCAAAATCTCTTGCGCGGCGCATTATATTGTAGACCAATCGTTCAAGTACTTTTTGACTAGCGGCAGCTAGGTCTGTATCATGTACATTATTTAAAAAAGTTTGTTCAACACCGGCGTGTAAATTTTGCTTAAATGTAGCCTGCCATTCGTTATCCACGAGTGCATCTTGCAAAGCAGTGGCATAACCGTTTCTGCCATATGCACTCATTCCCATTAAAATATATTCATCTTCATTGGGCTTTAAACCTACTCGCTGTGTCATTGCTGAATAAAATAACCCTATACTGTGTGGATAATTTTGACTCCATAGTTTTTTGTACCTGGCAAAACCTTTTTGATCATATTGTGCTGCCCAAATAGTGATAGTATTCCATTCGCCAATGGCATCAATTACAACTACCGTGGCTCGGTCATATGGACTTGTTTGAAATCCCGCCGCAGCATGACTGCAATGATGATCAAAGGATTTTATAGATTTGATGTTAAAATTTGCCAGTAAAGGACCGCCTATATCAGCATCCGATTGCCATGTGTGAGACGTAAAGATTTTTTGATACCATTGTCCAAGTTCTTTTTTTATTACGTCTGTTGTTGTCAATTGGTCAAATTGAATTCCTTCGCCGCTATATAATCTACGAAGTTGTTTTTTCCAGGGTATTTCATAATATGCTACACTGTCAATATCAAACTTAGATATTTCATTCAAGCAATCAGGACTGATGTGTGCATCATTTTTCAATTTACTGTAACGCTCACTGTGAGCAGCAAACACAATATCTCCATTTGTGTCTACTACGCTGACAGCAGCATCATGAAATCCAGCTGAGATTCCTAATATGTTCATATATTTTATTTGCTATTCGTTGATGCCCCAATTCTAACGGATGACCGCCTGAGCCTTTGGGACAGTCGCCTTGAAATTCAAGCAATCCTTCAATTGGCCATCCCACGTAATATTTTGAATCTATGTTGTTCCATAGATGTTTCAAGTCTTCGTAAAAACCATTGTCGTCCTCATAGTACCCTTGCAGTCCAGCTAAATTACAAAACAAATATCGTTGTTGTGTGCTTTTAAAGTAACCTTGTAATGCAAGAACATGTGCATACCATGTTCTGTATCGAAATAAATCATTATAACTGTATTTGTAATAATCTTGCATCCAGGACAATTTACCAATTTTGTTCCAATTGCTATGTGCAGTCACGCTAATAGGCTGATCGTTATACCATACTTCCATTCTACTTGGTTCGGACCATTGTACAATTACTAGATCATATTGCTTGTTGACTGTTTGCTCAATTGTTGTTCTAAATATAAAATCATTACTTGCTCCGCCTTGTGCTTTGTTGTCAACACGAAACCCAATTTTCTCAGCCAACACATACGGCCATGCTGTATGTTCTCTGTCATTTAGTTCTGTACCGTAGGTAAAACTACACCCAATTGTTAGCAGAGTTTTCATTTGTAAATGAAAGGATCGCGTTTGCGTAGTTCTTTTAATTTTTTTCTATATCGTAGTTCTAGCACAATTCTGTTATATAAATTTTTTAACCATGTCATTGAATTTCTCCTGTAATAAAATTGCACCGTCTTGGTGCGCCTGTTCAAGTGGATGAGTAGTGCCCATTGGGTATTTGTTTTCTAACGCCCATTGATAAAAACCTCTTGGCGTTTTTGTTTCATTGGGCTTTGTTCCTGCAGGGAACCAAAACCAATTCTTCATATCAATTTGATTTACTAAACTTTGTATATTATTGTCTGCATTGTCAATGGTATAGTTGAACATGATACTGTTGTCGGCGCATGTAAAAATATAATTGATTTGTTTTGTTTTTAAATAATTTTGGAGGTACACAATTTCTTTAAGACTGCTATATATTTCCCAATATTCGCCGCTGCCAACGTGCCTATAAAACACCTCAGCAAATTCTAAAACTCCACTATTTTTTGCTCGATTAAAAGTTTTGGCGTGATCTCTTAGTACAATATCATTTTTTGTTACAAATTCTTTTTCTATAACATCAGCTGTTTTAGTAGTCCATGGTGTTATTGAATACCATTCTCTTGTGCGCTGTCCGGTATCATAAGTAAATCGAAACTCATATCTACCGGGAAATGTCCAACTAACCAATACAAAGACTTTTTCATATTTATGTGATTCTAGATGTGCAATCATGCGTCTAGCAATACCATCATTACCAATACCAGGCCAAGCTACACAATTGTATTGATAATCTTTACTCAATAATGCAGTAAACGTATTTTCAGACGATTCTAATTCACTACCAAAAATAAAACTATCACCCCCTGCTACTATAATCATATCCTGGTTTCATCATTTCTATTTGCATTTGTTTGTAATTATGATCACTCCAACAATAATCAAAAGTATTTGTTATGCCTTCTACTTCAATTTGATAAATGTCAAGATGATTACTAAGTATTTGATGAATTGTTGGTTCGTGTAGTGTTCCAAAACTGACACTAAGGTTTACTTGACCCAACGGTAAGTGACCTAGACTTAGACTTGGATCATTTTTGTCTTTGTTGTTAGCAGCTAGCCAATCATAAAAATCATCAAGTTGTTCATTGTGCCACTGATGTTCGCCGCCGTAAATTAAATTTTTACCCCATTCTACATCAAACTCGCCGCTGAAATATTCTAGTTCGGTTATTGCTGCACACACCGTATCTGTAAGTTTAGGAGCATTTTCGTCACGCCAAACTTCAAACAAAGTTTTTCCAATTTGTGTCCAATGCATGTATACCCCGCCAAATACACGATTATATCCATTCTCTAAAAATCCTTGTCTATGTTCGCGTTCCAAACTAATTCTATCTGCATGCAAAAAAGTTGTGATTTGACTTGGTCTAATCCATTCTGCTGCGGTAGCCTGCTTGCGTTTGCTTAAACAAAGAGTCTCTATTTCATGACACAAATTGTTAAGTTGTCTAATGGCATATTTGGTATCATAATCTGCATACTTGTAATACAAACTAAGATTATTCACAGTGCCCTGCAGAATTTCAAAGTAGTTGTGCAATCTATTCATCACATCGTGCTTGATGCTTAAACCAAGATTTGATTCGTCCCATCCAATGGGATATTCGTCACCAAATTGTACACTATCTGGCACAAAATAATCTTGTATTACAAAAGAATCTAAGCCCATTGTTTGCCAAATTTTAGTTCTATTAAACATATTGATGCGATATACAGCATCATTTAATTCTTTGCACAAATAATTTAAATTTCTTGGAGTGTGCGGAAATCCCATGAAACAAAAATTTTTTTCCAGAAGTTTATTTTTTATTAGTTCTTTTTGTAAAGCTTGTGCCCAATCCTGAGCTAACTTGGTGTCGTTAAGTTCTATTAGATAGTCCAATGTATCTTTTTTATCCAATGGATTTCTAAGGATTACCTTAACTGATCTTATTCCACCACTCATATACGTCTGATCTCCGTGATAATATTTCTGCCATAGTAATTGATTGATTTCTTATAGCTTCTAATTGTAACATACGAGTCTTGCCTCGCACAAGACCAATGCGGTAAGCTTGTTCGCCATATTGTTCTTGAAAGGTAGGGCGTGTTTTTAACTGAACTAGTGTATCCTTTAATGGACCGGCTACTCCGGCGTTTAATATTTCATCTACCCAAGAATCTAAAATTGATCTAGGTAGGGCTAAAGGTGACATAACTATGTCCGGTGTAAAACTAAAGACAACCTTCGCAAGGATGTCAACGCCCAAATCGTTACCTAACTGCTGTATTTTTTCAACTTCAAACATACCCGGAAGGGTAAGTGTGAAGTCCAATCTCATTTGCCTTCTGTGTTTAGCGACTGCAACTCCTGCCTTAAAGTTTTCAAGCCATGCTTCATAATCAAGGCCTGTTCTGATATATTCTCCAATTGCGCCTGTGCCGTCGATGCTCGCACATATTTGCCAATCGCGCAATTTACAAAGAATATCATGATAAAGATTGCAACCTCTATAATCAATGCGACTAAGATTAGTGTTGTATCTAGCATAAACTTTGTTCCCGTCTCCTAGTTCTATAATACGCTGCATATACCGCCAGTGTTGTTCATACATTAGCGGTTCGCCTCCCACCCAATAGACCTCTTCTACACGGTGGTCCTCTACTGCTGCTGCAAACTCGGATTCAATTTGAGTTGATTGGAACTGTTCAATTTGTTTCTTGATTTCAGGTTTCATCCAATTATTTTTTGGATTAGACCAATCGATCATTTCGTGTTGTCTTTGCTCGCTTTCCCACGAACTTGACAGCATGTCGCCGCACATGCGGCATTTGAAGTTGCAGAAATTACTAAATCTGTAATCCCAGCTAACAGGCTTCATGGTCGTTGAACCCGAAGCGTCGGTTGTTTCTAGTACTTGTTTGTACTTATGAGCAAACAAATTATTAAAATAACTGCGGTAAACGTCGGTATTCAACAGTTTATCATTACATACTGCACACTCGGGTAATGTTTCTCCGGCTAGCATGCGTTTTCGTACGGAGCGCATGTGGTCTCCGTTCCAATGTTCGTCCAGAGTAATAGGTATATACTTGCCAGTCCCGGCACTGGTGTCAATATACTGTTGAAAATTTTGTGCGGGTTCTCTGCTAGCACAGCATAGTCTACGTTCGGTTTGTGGACTCAAATAGGTATGTGTCCAGGGAGCCATACATAATGTTTCAGGTTTCAGCATAATTACGAATTGGATCAACTATTTCTTGTTTAATTCTATACAACACTTGTTGCTGGTCATAGAACAAATTATGATTATGTTCTATTTTTTCCAGAGTAAGATTATCGTAGGGACTTTTAGAAAAATTCTCTATATTTTTTTGTATTACAGATAGTTTTTTATCTATATCTGCTATTTGATCATAAGACTCATCAAACAAATTGTCATATGTCACAAAACCTAAAAAATGTAACCATCTTAAAAGTTTTATTTGTCCCACAATCATAAATGGATGACGAAATGCAAGAGGCTTGAAAGTTTTTTCTGTTATAAACAACGGTTTGTCAGCATCAACTAAGGTTTCAGCAACAATACTATAGCAGGTGTCATTATACCAGTCTGCGTTAAAATGTCTTTGCCATTCTTTATCCTGACTATCGTTGGGCAAGTAACGGCCCATGTCTCTATAACTGTAAAGGAATTTATTCTCGTGTGATAATATAATCTTGTATAATTTATCTCTAAATGATTTTTTTAAATTCATTGGCACAAATGCATCTTTTTCATATTTCTTGTTAGGCACATATGTGTGTAAATTTCTATGACGATACCACAAAGATTCATTGTACCAAAACCAATTTCTATTTGCACATTGATGCCCTACTAGATTGGTTGATTGTATAGGTTCCCATAGATTATCAATCACTATTTTGAATCCATCTAGATATAAATCTTGAAACCATTTTGATTGATTTATACAACCTGTGACAATTATTGTGTCTTTTTTACTGTACTGTTTTCCATCTTGAAAATATATTACGTTGAAATCTTCTAGTGCAGGTTTAATCCATGCTGAACAAAAACTATTCATATCAGTATGGGATACTAACAAATTTAACTTAGACATATCCCATTGCTTTGGCTATTTCGTAATGGGTATTTGAAAAATTTTGTTTTCGATAATTATCAGTTTGTTTCATTTTATACAAAAATTCTGCACCATCAGATCCAGCACCATTTTCTATAAATCTTATAATCCGAACTATTTCTGCTTTATGTTTCTGCGAAAACTGTCCGGACTTTAACTTTTCAATTACTATATTTTTTGAATTCTCAGTGAGACTATCAATGCACATGTGTTTCGGGTCGTGAAGCATATTGAAGTAATGATCATTAAATGATTGAGTATTGACCCAATTACAAAGATCTTCAAGATAATAAACATTTTGAATGTTTATTGTCATACATACTTGTGTTGTAATCTTGTTTGGAAATTTATCCCGCAGCAAGTGAAATTTATTTATATTATTAGTTACTTCATTCCAATCAGCGCCGTATCTTTCATATTCAAAACGAGAGCCTATATTATCAATGCTAAATGCAATATCAACACGTTTAAAATGACTCCATAGCTCGTGTGTGTTAGGCCATTGTGTACCATTGGTGTTATAATGGATATCTATATTTTTGGCATATCCATGATCAACAGCATATTGCAACAAATCAAAATGTTCTTGAATCATGAATGGCTCACCGCCAGTAAATTCAAAATATTTAATATTGGGCAATAATTCTTTGAGATTGTTCCAAAAAGTTTTTGTTTTGCGCGGCCATGCACCCTGTTGCAAAAATTTATATGCAAGGTGTTCTTTTTTATTTTTTAGCTCAGGAATGTATTCAATTTCCTCTTGTGCCCACTTACTACTGGACCACGAACCGCATATTCGGCATTTCAAATTGCAAATGTTTCCTAACTTTAGATCAACAAACCAAAGTTGATCAGGTGTATCGTTAGCATAGTCTACTTGATGTGCAAGTTCTTTTAATCTGATTTTACTGTAAATACGTTTACTGGCTCTGCCAGCATCTTCCTCTTGCCAGCATCTATTACATGTGGCCGGTTTCACTCCGTTGCGAAACTGTTGCCGTAATTGCTGCATGTATTCACTATTATAGATAGTTTGCAAATCAGTAGTATTAAGATCGTATTTGTTACCTTCAGTGTCACAAATTTCGTCTATGGCCAAACAGCAGGGTCTAGCCGTCCCAATTGGACTAGTTTCTATGCTGATCCATGGCAGCATGCAAATAGTTTTAGGTAGGCTCATTTAATATTTTCAGTTCTGGAAAAGTATCCCAAAAATTTTCATTTCTAACTTTGTCAAGTTTACGAATTTCTTCTTGGAATCTTGGAAATAATGCACTGTTATCAATCGCCTTGACAAAATTTAAAACACTTTTAAAACCATTAGTGGCTCTTCTCAAACTGTCTTGTGGTTCTAGCCATGCGATATGTTTTTCATAGGCCGGAATAATATATTCCTCTTTGAACCAGTCTGGGAAAATATCGGCTCGATACCACTCGGGACTGAGACACAAATTTATATTGACATCTCCAGGCTTAATTAAGCCCAGCTCGACCCATTCGCGATGGAAATCCAGTATGTGTAAAATATTCATAGCACTCACTGTTGGGTTGATATGAAAATCCACGTGCGGAACTTCTTTCTGCATTGCTAGTCTATTTTTAATTGCTTGTTCCCAATTGGTTCCTTTTCGCATTAGTTCTGCCCGCGACCCGCTTGCATCTAGACTGGCCCCTAGACTTACACTCTTGAACTGTTTCCAATAATCAAACACATGTTTATCTTTAAATCGTAATTCACTAAAGTTTGAGTTATATAAAAGTCTTACATTAGTTTTGTTGCTTTCAATAAGTTTTTCTAACATGAAGTAATGTTCCTTCATGATTAGTGGTTCTCCTCCGGCAAAATACACTTGTTCAAGATATGGAATATGCGGTAGCATTTGTGTCAACATTGCATCCTCGTCGCCTGCAGTGTACTCGACTCGTTCCATTTCTCTACCCAGCACATCAGGTTTGCGATCGTAAAGTTTAACGTGGTCATTGTACCAATTTGAACTGAAAATAGGACCACATGATCTACAACTGAAATTACAGAGATTGCTAAATCTTACGTCCCAATATCTTATTTTAAATTCTGGGTGATTTCCATCGCTTGCGGTATTATCAACTTCATCAATATTATGACCATAGTTGCGATTGGCATCGTTTCGCATGCTAAAAAATCCATTTTTTTCGTGTTCGTAACACTTAGAACATTCTACACATTCTTTATCCTGTAGCATATTTGTTCTAATTTTTTTATATGGATCCTGATTCCATATTTCATCCATTGTATTTTTTCTTAGATCGCCTACTGGATGCCAATAATCACTTAAACAACACGGATATGCTCTACCATCAGGAAACGCATGAAAGTGAGTCCAAGGTAACATGCAAAATGTTTTGCTCTTTGTGAGACGATGTAATTGTTTTTCAGTAAATTTCTTATCACCGCCATACATGGGCATCAATGATAGATAATCGTAATTTTTTTTAAAAATATGTTCGGTATTTTTTTCTAGCTGTATAATTTCTTGTTTTATAGACTCTTTGGTGATTTCTTTATTAGCTACATAATCATCATAACTAGGCCAATCTTCACCTGCAAATTTATGATAGTAATCTTTTTGTAATTTATTTGTCATAATGTATTGTACCAGTGTTCTAATTTGGTAAAAGTTTGAACAAAATTTTTCTTTCTTCGTTGGTCATACTGCGAATAAAAAGTTTTAAAATCTTTTTGTAGTACCTGCTGTTCGGCTGCTCCTGTGTGCGGAGTTTTTACTACATCTAAATAGTCAATAAGTCTCTGCACATGATTTATTTCGTGTTGATGTAACACATTACTGTTTCTGTTTATGCGTAACCATTCTTCTAATTGATGTTTGTAATGTGTTCTGTATTCATCCGGTAGTACCAATGGACTTTGGAACGACGGAAATCTAACAATATTCAAAGTAAAATTAGGAAAATTTTTGCCGTAGCACATTTTCCATTGCACTAGACAATCTAAGAACTCAGTCAAACTTTCTAAACATAATGCATTGATGGTACACATAATGTGTAATCCGCGTAATTTGTGATCTGCAAAGTTATCACATAACAGTTCTATATTATTAGTCCAATCGTTCCAAACCAATCCGTCTCTAATATATTCTGCATGAGCTCCAACGCTCTCATTACTAGTGTATAGGTCAATGGGTGCGTCCACACTTGAAAACAAACGATCGATATCAACTTGATTTCCTAAATTGCTGTTTATGGCCAAACGTGTTTTTGATTTACCTTTGTTTTTTTGAAACCAGTCGAGCAGTTGCCAAGTGTATCCTGACATGAGTGGTTCCCCGCCTGTGATTCGTAATTCTGCGAGGCTTTGGTGTAAGTCTGACTCCCACCACTTGAAGAAGGCATCAACATAGGGGTTAGTTTCACCAAATTTAAAAAGCTGCGAATTGTCATGGCTATGAGTAAAATGATTCCTACCGTCAGACACCAAATCCAGGTAGGGTCCATTGGTATTGATGTCTTTGACCCAAGTACTACTGAATGCAGGATTGCAATAACTGCAAGCAAACTGACAAGTACGATCAAAACTGATTTCAAGAGTGCGAAGATTGAAATCTTCATTATGGTCTGTCTTGAATGCATAATTTAAGTCCTCCTCTGAGTAGATTTTAGTTTTATAAACTCTGTCACTGATATTGTCTCTACCTATATCTTCTATTTTCCAACAGTATTCACATCCAGACGGTCTTTCTCCTTGTTGCATTTGCATGCGTTCATGTTTTTTCTTTACGGTATTGTGTAAAGCTCGAGGATTCGCCTGTACTTCTTCAATACTGATCTTGTGCGGAAGTGGATGATGACAGCTGGTGGTCATGCCTGACCCCAACCAAATAGTAGCATTGTACCACTTTGCTCCGCAGAATGATTCTGACTTGATGTCTATCACTCTGCGTTTATACTCTAGATCTGTTTCGTTATTCATTGTGGGCATGATATCGGCATTCGTCCCAAAATTCTTTCATTTCAGGAAAAGTATTGAGGAACCAGGTTCCTCTACGTTTGTCGTGTTCGTTGAAGAATCTATAAAAGTCTGCACGTTGCAGTATAACATATTCCTTATCTAATTTGCTACCTTCTTGCATCCAATCTAGTACTCGTTGCATTCTTTGCACTTCGTAGTCTTTGAATCCTTGGAATGGATGTTCGGACGTCTCTAGATTGTCTTGCATCCAATTGACAACATCTTGCAATCGTTTTGCATACACAGGCGGTAGTATTTGTAGGCTTTGCCAAGTGGGTTGTCTGAGAATAGGAGTATCAAACCAAACTCTTTGATATGTGGCGCTGTGATATCTACGTAATGCAAGAATAATTTCCAATTGTTGTCGTAATCCTAACACACTGAGATTATTCATTGTTATAATAAATGTTAGGCTATTACGATTAGGTATATGTCTTAAGAAATATTCAACTCTGGCCAACACTCGATTAAAATCCATACCATGTCTAATATATTCTGCATGTTTAGGTACACCTGAATCTAAACTCACATACTGCATAAAATGTTCGATGTTTGTATTACACAGTTGACTTACATATCCAAAATACTGCTCCCATAATTTTTCTTCTACACTGAAATTGCTGGTCACATCAATATGCAGGTCAGGCTTAGGAAATGCCAACACATAATCAAATACCCGGTACGTATTACGATCCATTAAGGGCTCGCCGCCGGTCATACGGAAGTGTTTTAGTTTTGGATATAAACTTGGCCACCATTCCCAAAAAGCATCCACAAAGGGGTTATGTTCTCTATGAGGTATAGGACGTCGTCGACCAACAAAATGGGAAGGATCATTATGGCTAACGGAGTTGGGATAACCTCCATAACGTCTAATTTCATCATCCCAACTACTACTAAACTGGGGACTACAATAGGAGCACTTGAGATTACAAGCATTATTGAAATTGACTTCCACATAGCTCGGAATTGCATCTTCATCACCTGTTGAATTCGTGATTGTTTCAAAGTGCTCGGCGGCCCAGGGCTCACCCGATCTGTAATGTCTGTCACTTAGGTTTCCTAAATCTTCTTGTGTCCAACAATAACTACATTCTTGCGGGCGTTCATTACGTAGCATAATTTTACGCTGAGCTTTTTTGTGCGGGGTGTTGTGCAAAGCACCAGGATTATCCTTTAGTAGTGTGGCATCTATTTCGTGCAGTGGTGGATGATAACAACTATTTGTGAGCCCAGTTGGTAAGTGTAGACTAACTTGTTGCCACTTGGCCAAGCAAAGACTGGGACCTAATTGGTCCTTCATAGTCTCTGCTGCTGACATAAAATCACTTACCATCCTTCAATCCTGCGAATGACATCGATCTCAGTCATCATAATTTCGCTATTACGTTGTCCTGTGCTATAATGATGCTTAAAGAATTTACTCTGCTCAGGGGTATATGTAACAATGGGCAATCCAAGTCTGGTGGTCAATGAACTTTGTATTCTTTCACATCCTTCATGCGGATCTTCTTTACTAAAACTATTCCACAACATTTCAAGTGTATCAAAGTCTTGTACCTGGTGATGATTCCATCCTTCTAACATTATCATGTAAGTACCTAGTCTTGCACCATACATGGCCCAATAACCATTTTCTACGTCAGCACCAACACTTTGCCAAATACATAAGTGATCGTAGTTTCTTTTATTCACGCCATCTTCAAATTCGCTAAGACTAGGTTTACGTCCTCTATCTAAACACATTTTTACCCCTTCTCGAAATCCGGCACGCCAAGCTTGTTTGGCGCTACCATTAGGATAGGTTGTGCTATAGCAGTTATGCATAGCTGTGTATTTGGGGTCAAAGCAAAATTCAACCGCGGTTTCTTCGTCACCAAGACTGGCTTCGTGTGTACGCATGCGATTCACAAAGTCTCGAGTCCAACAACTTACGCCACCATTACCATAACGCAGTCCGTTGACAACATTACGAGCCTTCCACCTAAAAACGTGGTCACAATTTCTTTCATCCAGCGATAATTGTAGGTTAAAAAATTCTGGATCCGGAATATTGTCTCCGTCAATAAGAACAAAACGGTCTGTGTCGCTGGCGGCTGCGGCTGCTTTATGCGCTGCATCAGACCCTTTAACTCCATCAACTCTCTTTGCCCATGGCACCATGTTTTGAATCCTAATCCAAAATTCTTCTTTTTTAGGTTCGTCATAAGTTAAAAAAATGCAATCTAGGTCTGCTATGTCAATCACTTGAGCTGCTGTAGAATTCTGTGTTGTCATAAGATTCGTTTGCTTCTAATAAAAGTGCTGCATGATTTTTCACTACTCTGTAACCGGTTGTGCTTGGATACAGTTTTACTCTATATCCAGCATCATATACAATTTTTCTTAGCTTTCCATTTATAACTTTATCATATCGAAAATAGTTATTATATGTGTCTTGATCTACAACCACATAGAATTCAGATTCTGGATGATTTATCATGCTACAACCAGTAATAAATCCATTTTTGTTAAAATGAATTCTGTATTCTTTAATTGGTTGCGGGATTTCTTTAATTAAACTGAAAGCTTCAATTAGTTCCGGAGGTATATTCATATCTATTTATTATGGTATCTGTAGGCCAATTTTTAACGTGGTAATGAACAGGATTATACTGATTGAGATTGTTGATTCTGACATAAGGTAAATCAATTTCAGACATAACCAGTTCATTCCAATTAGTTTGAGTGGGCCAATTTTGTATGTGCGGTTTCATGTGTACAAAGTTAAAAAAATCCAGCGTGGGCACAGTGCATTTTTCAATACCAAATATCTTGGCGGCAACCGAATAAATTACATCAGTGCTTGGTTTTTCTTCTCGACAATTTTTTAACACATGGTTCTTTAAAAAATCATAATTTTGGAACAATTGTCTAGCTAATAAGAAAAATTCAGTTGCCTGTTGCGAATATCTAAAATACATTAGTCCATTATACACATTAGGTAAGTCATTATCTAACCAGAATTTTCTATGCTCAGAATCTACAACTATTTTGTCTTCAATATTACGACAATTGTAACTTAAAACTAAATTTCTCAGTCTAAGAGCATACCACCAATGATTTATATCTCTAGTGATGATTATGTCTGATTCTAATTTGATAGTTTCTTTAAAAGGTGTAAGCCAAAATAATTCTGGTTCTACTTCCATTGGCCAATTACTTTCTGGCCCTTGAATAATGTAGTCAAATATTTGTCCTACTTTATCACTAATATTTTTTACACTTTTGTCTATCACTACCGCAGTTTTACATCCGGGCATTACTCTTTTTAAACTTAGTGCCTGTAGGTATGCTAATTCAAAATAATCAATGCCATTTGTATTATAGGCGATAGTCAAAAAACCTTGTTGTTCTTTATGATTAAACATCTTGAATCAATTGTAAAAAATTATCACTTGATAGATACTGTTTGTGCATCACGTGTAAGTTGTGTTTTGGAACAACGTATGCTTTGGTTGTGGTTCTGATTATAAGCATGTTGTCCTTAAGTTCTATTTTTTCTATTTCGTCTGACACAGTCAACATCTTCCATGGAATTAGATTTTTAGATTCTAAACTGTATCCATTTAGAATAATATTTGCAATAGCAAATGCATAATCATTTCTGTATTGAGTAGAATCAATATTATATAAGTTGACGTAATAACCCCAATTTCTTTGTATCCTGCCCACAAGATTAAAAAACAATTTACTTTTATTAGTTTTCCTAAACAATACAACTGTGGCCCAAACATAAGGCAATCCAAGATTTCCCATGCGAGCTTGCATAGTGTCTTGAAAATTATTACTGCTGCCCATAATCAAATAGTCGTAGTTTTGCTCAATCAATTTCAATAAAGATTTGTCAAACACAAGGTAATCTGTATCAATCAACAATGTGTTATCATAAGGACTATGATCAAAAACACTGTGTCTGTGAAAATTACGCCATTCAACTTGTTTCTTTGTTACTACATCGGTGCGTTGATTTCTTCCACTATATTGTATTCTTATAATCTTATCGTATTGAAACTTTGGTTGTGCATGACTGTCTGTAATTAGAGAAACTGGTAAATTCAAAAATTTATTTGCCAATACAGCACATCTATCTGCAATCTCAACGTAATTGACTGTGTCGGTGTTAAATGCAAATAAAACGATGCCTTTAGACTCTACGTTGTTTTTTGAGGTATTCATATTGTTGATGCCATTCATTCATAACAGTCTGATAATGCTGTTGT
>Ga0129333_10003841_pt1 | contig 14082 bp, 24 predicted proteins | sample CPB6_08_DNA_FD_94474 | JGI IMG/M metagenome (GOLD analysis project Ga0129333, IMG submission 94474) | Freshwater to marine salinity gradient microbial communities from Chesapeake Bay, USA - CPBay_Sum_0.6_0.8_DNA | ecosystem: Environmental > Aquatic > Marine > Coastal | place: USA: Chesapeake... | reverse complement strand
TTATATGCAGCACCTGTACCAAGGTCTACCTCATTAATACCATCAGCATCAATAAATACACCATCTGGTACTACTCTTGCCGTAACTTGTTGTAGCTTTAAGTGTGTAAGCTGTATCTGATCTGCAAAAGGAATCATTCTTCTAACAAGAGACTCCATTATTCCTTTATACATTCTAGGTGCAAAAGCAATATAGTTAGGATAAGCCTTTTGACTAGCAGACTTTGGTCTAACCATATTCTTCATCATCTCCCACTTAAGAATAATATTGGTACCAGCTACTAAAATACCTTCGTACCATACATCTCTTACTGCTTCAACCTTTTCATATGGAATACCATCTTCTGTAGGTGGATTAAAGTTTTCGCCTTTTCTGATAATTCTCTCACCACCATTCTCTAACATCTTCTTTTTCCATACAAACTTCTTTGAAGCTTTGTAATTGAAGTAAATAAGAGTGACAACTTCATTAAGAAAGTAATCATCCTGATAGTTTCGTATTATAGGAAAATATGTATACCAAGCAGAGCTTGTGCTTCTTATTTCGTTTAATTGTTCGTCAGTTAAGTTAGGATCAATTTTAAGCAATTCAGTGTAGTGCATTTGCTTTACTTCACCAAAGTAATAACAATCAGAGAAATCATTCTTCTCTGTATAGCTATGTATCCAGTTAGCTGGGTCAACATACTCTACCCTTAATCCATCATTTACTAAGAATGAATGCTTGACAACAGATACACCCAATGTAACAAGATCATAATCTATTAACTTTCTTAGCTCAGGATAGTCATTCATCTCAAGCACTGTATTGATGGCTACCTCACTAGCAATCTCTATACTTGGCTTGTACTTAAGCTGCATATATAGCTCAAGCTCCTCGTCATTTTCTGGTAAGTCTTTTGGATCAACATTAAAAGCATTAACTCCAAACTGCTCTTGAGTCATTGTCAAGAAATCTTTGGCTATCATATCAGCCTCAATCATTTCTTGAAATATGTTCTTCTTCTCGGCAGACGTAACGTCTTGTGCCTCTGTTCTAATTTCAAAAAGTCTGTCAGACATCCCGTTTACAACAACGTCAACAAACTTAGGTATAATAGGCACTGGAGTCCAGTCTAAGTTCATCATAGACATATCTCCGTTTATAGCAAGTTCATCCTTATATTTTTGTACTGGCTGTTGACCTCTAGCATATAAACGTAGTCTGTGGTATTCTCCCCACTGATCATAAAACCTACACGTATTATTTTTTCGCTTGAACCATTCTCCTTCAATGGCCTTACCAACCTTTAAGCCGTACTCATAAGTTTGTTTTTCTTCGTCCGTTACCATTTGGCTAGGAAACGGATTCTGATATATTACAACAGATGGTTTTTCCATTCTATTCTATAATTTTGCTGTGACTGCCCTGATTATTATATCTTACAAATTTAATACTAATTTTTGATTCTTTTCTCTCAGGAACAAACATATGCTTTCTGTTTGCCATAATAGCTAAACCAGAACTAATTGACGCATCGTGTTTTGTCCTGTTTGTTGGGTCAAACCTGGCCCAATCTTCTAGTGTTTTGTTAAAGTACATGGATCCTATTACATCATTATCTCTGTATGTCCCTTCTGTATCAAAACCAACATATTCTTCTATGTATGATTCAATACATGAAGCATGAGCCTGTCTAACGTCTTCACTAGAGTTTGGTATTCCACCTATTTCTATTTCAGTCTTAGATAGTTTGCCCAAGTTCTTATCTGGTCTATTCATCGAGAAAGATCTGTAACCTCTATTCTTAAAATGATACAATAATCTAGCCTTATTATTTTCTGCTAATATAGGCATTCCATAAAAATGACAAGCCATCAATACATCCTCAAAAAATATCTCAGCCGTCTGAGGTCTAGCTATATACTCTAAAAAGAATTCATTTGTTGGACCATCAGACATATGAAACGTTGTCATACCATGGAGAGCACCGTTAGAACCACCTCCTCCAACAACACCCGATATGTCATAAGGGTCACAGCCAAATGCTCCCATGTGTTCGTTTCCAGGATACTTCTTTCCATTCTTTACTATTACGTTATTTCTTAAGTGTGGTTTGGGTATCCAAGATACTAAAAATCTTCCATTCTTGTCTGGAGTCCATATAACCTCGCTATCTTTTTCTCCATTCTTCCAGTGAAAATATCCTCTAGTCAAGAACTTTTCTTTTATCAAAGAATCATTATAATCAATCTGCTGGTATATCTTTGTTAAGTTAAATATAGATTGCTTTGATTCATCTCTAAATGCATGTGACTCTGTTCTTGGAAACTGCCTATAAAATTCATTTAAAGCGTCTGAATCAGACTTTAATGCGTTTACCTCGTTGTTCCACCATGTTATAACCCCTGTGCTTATTGTTTCTCCATCTATACCTTTTATTGGCTTTTCTGGATTATCAAATACTGGCCAACCATACTCGTCTATGTAACCCTCTACGTTCCACTCCATTGGTATAAACAAAGAGTATAAACCACTTTTAGTTTGTTCATTAGCTGATCTTGTAGATGGATTACTATCGTTGTATAGTTTCTTAAAGTTCTCTCCACCTTTTGGCAAAGCATTTGATGTTGATCCCATCATACACTTGCCTATGATTTTAGCACCAAGCCTTAAACACGTCTTGGTAACTCTCCAGTTATTTAGTATATTCTCTGGTTTTTCCCATTTACCACTTTCATCATGAACTAGCAATAATAGTTTCTCACCATCGTAACTGTTGTCGGCAGTATTTTTCCAGTCTATAGTTGTGTCCAGACCTTCGATGTCTTCCGTCTTTTCTTCGTCCATATTCTTCCTAGTAATTTTACTAGCAGGAACCCTAAAAGCCAATTCAGTCTTAGGATTATCCATACCGTCCTGAATAGGTTTGAAAAAAAACGGGTAATTCCTAACGATTGGAACCACCTTGTCCGTAAACATTTTCTTTGCATCGCTACCTGTTTTTGATAATATTCCAATTCGAGAGTCTCTAACTATTGTTCCAGTATTACACGACTCAGCAGAACTCATAAAAGAGAATCCAGAACGCCTGTTCTTTAGGTAACACATACCAAAAGATCTGTTGTCAGCCTTACACGCTTCCCAGTATATATAAAATATTCTGTTAGACTCTCTGAAGTCTGGTAGACCTATATCTATTTTGGTCCACTGTAAATACATGTAGTGCGTTCCTGTAATGTATGTAGGTACATTATTGTTTATAAACCAGAATCCGTTTTCTCTCCTTTCAAATTCTTGTTCTATATAATCTACATACTGTATCTTGAACGCATTATCTTTCCTGTTCCAATCAAATATTGTTTTTATTTTTTGTAGCTCTTTAGGATACTCGTTAGCTACCCACTTTCCTCCTCTATTTTCTACTTTATCTGGAACTAAAGGTAAGGCAATCTTTACTCCGTTTATATTATATATATCTCCTATGGTTCCATCTTTGGAGATAACTACTAGATCATAATCTTTATTATATCCGTACTCCCAGTTCTTTCTTTTATTTTTATTTACAACTGTTGATTTACTTACGTAATCCTCAAGTACTGTATATAGATTATTTTCCATTTTTAATTTTTGCCCTACCTTCAGCAAATCCAGATTTACCAAAATCTACTTGAGCTACAGGCTGCTGTGTGTCTCTATTTTCCTCCTCATCAATCTTACCTAACATATAGAGTGCATCCTCAAATGCTAACCTTTTTGCAGATGCAGCATTCTTTAATTTGTCAGCAGATACATCGTCCTCAGCATGTGTAATTATTGGCTCCCTAAGAACCTTTATAAGTTCATCTACTGCAACTTTTGCTGCCTGTATTAGCTCTATCTTTTTAGACATATATTCTTATTATACATTCTATATAATAAATCATCTTCGATCCTAAACTCGTATTCACTATCTGGAGAAAACGAAATAATATCGCCCTTTGAAACATCTTTTAGTTGTTCGTTAAAATAAACTAGTTCACCCCAAAGTTCCTCCCTAGACCCTGTAGTTGATATTATCTTGTCTTCGTTTGGTATTGGTCTTACAAAACAATATGGATACGGTGCATTCCATTCACCACCCTTTTCTCTATATAAAAAGAGTTGGTCATTTTCTATTATGAAATAATCATCAAACAAATGATGCCAACTGCTCTTTTGATTTCCCTTCATATCATAATAAAACTTAAAAACGTTATGATGAACAATAACTTCATAACCGCTTTTAATTGGACCGTCATAACTTATTGGAACAGATACTACAGTAGCCATTCTATTTGACACTGTATGGTCTTCCTGAGATGAACTTATAATAAAATCAACGTCACCATATTTACGTATATTATCGTAACGCCTTTCATCGTAAGGTTTTATTATAAAATGATGTGGAGACTTCATTAGAAATCTATATTGTACTCAATAGATATAGGCATTGAACTAGAAAAACTTTTCCACTTTACAATTTCCTTGTCCTGATTCAATATGTATATTGATATAGATGAGTCAGATTCCATCAATATAGTGTCAATAGTGCCATTCCCCCTAAGGACATCCTGACCAACAACATAGTGCATAGACTTCATGTAGTCTGGACCTACAGATATCTTTCTAATTATATTCACCTGTTTGAAGATTAATTTTTACATCTCCATATTTGGAAACTAGTTCGTCTTGAAACTGAGACAAATCAAATGCAGCAGTCTCTAGGTTAGCTAGAGAAGACATTTTTTGACTTTTCATTCTTTCAAACGAAACTTCAATGTCAGCGATTTGGAACTTTAGGTCTCTGTAAGTTTGATTCAAAGATCTCAACTTATCTAACTCTTCTTGAGTTAACTTTTTTTCTTTTGCCATTTTATTTAATTTAAAATTATGTCACAAATATAATTAATTTTAGTGACAAATTACAAGGAGATATACCAAGTAGTGTCATCATTGTTGTATTGAAAACAAACTGGAGTATTCAATACTAAAGAAGATGGAGCACCAACGATAGACCCACCAGGAGTAACCCAAGTGGTAGAAGGTCTGTTAGTCGTTGACATAATTACATACTTTAAACCATCAATGTTTGCACTAGCAGTAGGAAGAGTAATAGCAAAACTAGCTCCAGCAGTACCAGTAAAGTATGTATTAATATTTGATATTGTAGCTGTTGTCAAGGTGTTTGTAGTAACAACAGATGGGGACTGAGTTAAGTTAAGTACATCTTGTATCTTAAAGTTTACAGTATCTCCTGTTGAGTTTTGAGTACCAAACAATAAGTCATTTACGCTTGGTGATTCTGCTTGGTAGTTTCCTGTTTTCATCTTCCTTGTCCTTTATATTTTTTCTTATAGTTTTTAGATGCCTTTAAACCTGATGTTTTTGTCTTAGCATGAACACCTGGTCTAGAGACGTACTTCTTCTCGAATGTTTTAACTTCTAATGATTTCTTGCTCATCTGTTTCGAATTGTAAAGTTAAGAAAAGTAATTGAATAAAAATTTCTGTATACATCTATATCAACGCAAAATACACGCACTGGTCCTAATATAAGCCTTATACTAAAGAATCCCCATATTTCCTTTAGCCAGTAACTTTTGAACTTCATAACTCAAGTAAAGTATAAGAGAACTTGTTTCCATGAATTTTAGATGCCTTTTTACAGATTGACATAAATTCATTGAAATCTTTTACTCTCTTGAACACTTGACATCCTTCGCTCCAATTCTCTACCCACGTACTATCCATTCCTGCCTTGTGTATGTTAATACCGAACATGCCAGTGTCTTTTACTTTTTCATCAAACACTAAGTCTTTATTGGCATCTCTCCATACAGTTACGTCACCTAGTCTCTGACACAAAGCCTCATACTTACCCTGATGCTTGTCTATGGCCCAAACTCCTCTGTATTGTCCTGGCACCAATCTAGCTACACCCTTCTTGTTGTGAAATTGTTGAACACCCTTTTTGCCAGGGTCAGTGGTTGCGTTCCAACAATAGAACTGCCAATTACCAGACGCATCTTTAAATGACACTGTAATATAGTCATCAAAAACATTGGTAACCTTGTCAGCCACACTAGGAGCGTTGTTGCGAACTCCAACGATGTTAACATCGTATGACTTGTTAGCATTATCTTCAAACCACTTATATCCCTTTGATTTTACAATGCTTTCTATTTTTTCTCTAGTATACATAATTAATTTTTAAATTCGTTTAAATCATTTTTTGTTCTAGTTAAAAAATCCTTAAATAATTTTAAAACATTCTTACCAGTTACATCCTCAAAGCTTTCATTAATGCTTTTTATCTCAATAAAAACACAAAAGAATGTAAATGCTTTGGTTAATATTAAATCAACGCTTATAAAAATACCCAATATATCTGCTAGTACATACGTCTCTAAAAAGAAAATAACAAATATAGCACCAGCATAAAGAAGACTTTTAGATACGGTATGTGTTAGTCTATAAGATCTAAAACTTCTCCATCCATAAAGCTTAACGCTTCTCCATATACCAAAAAATAAATCAAGAATAATAAACAATACTGTAATAGAAACTAAAGGTTTGACTGGTGATATTATAGACATAAACGACATCAAAAAAAGAGATAGCTTCGTTTTCATAATTTTAATAGTTGTGACTTAATGACTCTGTACGTTATATAAATTAAAATTATGATTAAAAATATTCCTCCAGACCAAGCTAGAAAATTAATAAATGACGGAACGTACTTTATCTTTTCTGGCTTTAGCGTTCTTGTTATGGTCTGAGTTTTGTATATAGTGTTTCCCTTTATAACCTTATATATAGTGTCAGTCTTAGCTATAACTTTATACTTGTTGTCAAATACCCTTGATTGCAACTTAAGTATAGTGCCATCTTTCTCGGCTAATCTTGATGCGTATACATTGCCTAAAGAATCACAAAATAGTGTATCTTCTATAAAAACAGTTTCACCTGGAACTTTTATAGTCGTATCGCGATACGCGATAACTGTAACTGTGCTGTCGTTTTTAGGACATAGAGGGCAATACTTTGCTAATTTTTTCTCTATTGAACACGAGTAAAAGCTTAATAATAAAAGGAATGCAGATACATACTTCATACCTACAAAGGTAATTATTTTAATTTATATGAAAATTAAGCATATTGTAACACTCTGAAAAAGTCTACTAAACATGTTTCACTACTACTAGCCGACTGAACAGTAAACAATAAGTATTGATCTACTGCTTTATTAAGATTATATCCATTTAAAGCTACGCCTGTAAATTCATTAGAATTTGAATTCATCCATGAAAATCCATTGTTTCTGCACGTTATTGTTTTCTCACATTTTATTGAATATTGAGTACCTCCTCCATTTATTGTGGCTATACCCGATATTAATGTAGCACCAGTCATGCTGTTACTTGTATTTATATACAATCTAGTATACATTTGTCCCGTATTACCAACTATTCTAACAAGTCTCCACTGTATCTCAAGCAATGTGTCGTTGGTTAGTGTGTTGGCTGGTATTCTTAATGCTTTTGATATAGTAACGGCTGTAGAAACGCTCAATGAACCTGTAGATGCTGAATGGCCTAAATACTTAGGCATAATACTCAAATCACCCGACCCCACTAATGAATTGCCATTTATAGTTTTAATATTTGTTGCACTAACTAATGTCGGCTGTATTCCAGCGTTTGACAATGATTTATTCTGCCAAAGATCTGTAGATAAATCATATTGTATTATGTCATTATCAGCAAGGCCAGATATTTGTACGTCATGTAACTCTTCAAGTTCGTAACCATTCTGCACCCTAACATACATCCTTCCAGCACTACCATTGTTTGCCGTAGTAACAAAACCAAGATACACTAAGTGATTAGGTGCTGATGGTTTTACGTTAGTTATTGACCCTGCCGTTGGACCTAAATATACAGGGTCACCATCTGCCCACATAGATGTAGGAAGAATGCTAAGTCCATCTAGCTGACCATTAAGTATAATAAACCCCCTCTGATTTGCTCCAATTGACGCAGATAAAACAAGCCCAACCGTTTGAGCTGATGTGGAATCAGTAGTGTTGTATGCCAGCTTTACCTTTAGTCTGTCTCCCTGACCGCCAAATGCGTATACTGGCTGACCCTTTGTTATAGTTATTAGTTCATCATTTGTAACGTATGCTAATAATGTATTGGGAGAAGTACCTATTACTTGAAATGCTAATAGTATTGAGTTGTAAACACATATCATTTCAGATCCATCTTCAATGTCTCCGCCTATGACCTGACCATCATTGTTCCTATAAAGTGGAATTGCACCTAGACCATTTATGTCTAAAGTGGCTCCCGTTGTGTTTCCATTAGTAAATCTAATTAGATATGCGTCACCATCGTTGTAAGATGTTACGCCTGATATTGTAGTTGTATATGTGTCTACCCCACTTGCAGTTCCTTTTGGAAAGCCTCCACCACCACCAGTTATTACTTTTGGCTTACCATCAGCACCATTTACCTGAAGACCTTTTGGTCCAAATATATATCCACTAGCATCAGTTACTTGCATCTCAAGAAAGATAAGTTTGGACCTTCTTCTCCGCTTATTATAAATGTTGTATTAGCGTCAGTTGATGTAGCTAGTATCTGGTCACCAGCATATAGTATATAAACCATATCATCAGTAATAGTGTCACCATGATTTAATGATAATGAATATATATCTACAGTAGATGCAGTTGAAGCTACATACTTCTGTACAAGAACATCATAATTAGTTACGGAGTTTGAGAATCTTATATAATTTATAGCACAAACATTTTGAGACCTACACTCGTATAGTATTGTGCTAGTTAAGCCAACCGTTCCTTCGTTACTAATAAGAGCCATTACGTTATTATTATTTAGTTTTACTTTTTAGCTTTGTATAATTAACGTATTAGATATAAAATTATATGTAGTTGATTGATCAATAACTATTTCTAAATCTGCATACCATGTACCGTTAGGTGGATATTCAAACATCCATTGTAATCCATCAGAAATGAATGGATTTTCAGTTTGCATTCTATCATCCAGGTAAAGAGTGCCCTTCATTGATAATGGAACAACGCCATTTTTTAATAAAAAATATAGATATACATTAGGCTCTAATAATGGATCATAAGTTAAAATAGGTAATACTTGTAAAATAGATGGTTCATTATTATTAACATCATTAGATGAAGATCCAATACCAGTTGATACACCTACAAAAGTACCCATCTTACCAAAGAGCTATAATGTCAGTAGCTGATGTAGTAGAAGAAAATACTCTAATAACTTGAACAGGTAAAAAAGAACCTGCTGCAACATTAGTAAATGTAACGTCATCACCACCTGCCGTTAAAACTCTAATTATACCTCCAGATCCAGAGTATAGAATACAAGGCCATACTTCAGTTGGATATCCAACATAAGGAATGTTAACATTGTCGTTTGGGGTAACTGGAGCTGCTCTTTCTACCTGTAATTTTTGATATGCCATCTTTTTTTATTTTTTTGTGCTTTTACCATTAGCTCCGTTCCTAGCTCTATTCCTAGTTGGAGACTCAAGTACAAATTTACCATTTTTTTTCATACTAACATCAGAACCTCCCTTGCCATCAATTCCTCTTTTTCTTCTCTCCTTAGTGTGCTCTGCTCTGTAGTTCTTTTCAGACTCGCTTTTATTAAGCTCCCTCTGATACTCTCTCCTTTTCTCCGCTGCTTTCGGGTTGCTTGCGTAGTACTTGGATGTCTTGCTCTGTCCCATAGAATATCTTATTAATTAATAGGTTTGGGTTGTTTAGTTTTTCCTTTCTTTCATTGCATCCGCAGTCTTCAGTTATACTTTCAACTATTGACTTTATACCTGTAACTTCAGCAACTGCTGCAACCGTATCGCCAAAACCTTTGTGTTTTTTAATGATTATCATAAGTATTAAAACTAGATTCAGACTTAATCTTCTTACCTCCAGAACTTAATCTACGAGATTTTTTTTCTGATTTCCAATTTAAATCACTATCTCTCTTTACAACCTGTTTCTCAACATATTTTTCTCTAGGAGATCCTTTCGATTTAAACGTAATATCTTTTTCTTTTGAAACACCCTTACCAGTTAAACGATTAAACTTTTCAACCTCAATATGTCTACCTTCTGGAGTTTTAGTTACTTGTATATTTACTTTTATATTGTTTCCTCTTATTCTCTTGTCAACCTCAATACGTCTACCCTCTGGAGTTCTAGTTACCTGTCTATTTACTTTTATACTGTTTCCTATTATTCTCTTTTTATCAGACTTTAATTGATCAGGTTGAGTTGTCATTCCTGTCAATCGGGCAATATCTGAATTTTTAAATGGTATATTGTTCATCATTTTCTGTACTTTGCAGTTTTTTCAGCTATTCTTTTTGGTTGCTTTACAACGCTACCAGTTCCTCCTCCCTGTCTCTTAGCTCTCGTAGTAGCAGCATACTCAGATGAACTTAATGACTCAATTGCCTTCTTTGGTAGATAACGCTCACCAGTTTCTTTGCTTGGCTTGCCACTTTTTGTTGTCCACTCTTGCTTTGTCCACTTAGATAGACTGTTTGACTCGGACTTCTTTCCTGCATATTTACCCCCTGCCTCTTTATACTTAGCTACAGCTATCTGTGCCTTTCTTGCAGACCACTGACCTGGGTTCCCACCCTTGCTTCCAGACTTAACGCTAGAAACAATACGACTCCATAACTCTGGATTTTTCTTTTTGGCTACAGACATTTTATGATCCTTTAACCCATTTCTTGCTTGGAGATGCGGTCTTGCTTGGTGACCACTTTACCTTGTCTGCCCAGTATGCAGCACTCATCTTACCTTTTGCAATGTTCTTTGCGTGACGGCTCTTGAATGCCTCACGCTGACCTGCTGTCTGATTGGTCTTAACTCCCTGCTGTCCAAATCTAATGGTTCTCACCTCATCACCCTGCTTTGCCACAACAATGTGACTCTTTGTTGGGTGACTTGGAGTTCTTTTAGGTTTATTAAAACCTTCAACACCAGCTCTTTCTAGCCTTGGGTCTTTCATTTCTTATAAGGATTTTCTTTGTGCCATTTTCTAGTTGCAGCTATACCTTGTTTAACTGTTTTAGCTTTTGCTACTTTGGTTAAGTTAATGGTGTCCCACTTTCCTTTATCTTTTGTTGTGTGACTAACCATTATATCACCTGGATTACCTTCTCCTATTTTATTAGTTTTTTTGTAAATCCTATGCTTTTCTCCATCAGCAACAATAGTAGCCATACTATTTTTTCTTTGGCATTTTTTTCATAGCGGCCTTCATGCCATACTCCTTAATCATTTCTTTTTTAGACTCAGACTTTTCGTGCTTCATCTTGGCAGATTTGCTAGCGTATTTCTCGCCAGTCTTTTTTTCAGTTACCATCTTTTTCATTATCTAGGATTTATTTTGTTATCTCTAACTACTCTTTTGACAGGCTGTCCTTCTTTGTTGTATCTAGTTCTCTCCATTCTACTTCCTCCACCAGGCATGTTGTATCTTTCTGTCTCAACCATTCCACCACCAATAGTAGGTCTCTCAGTCATGGTACCCTGAATCTCTTGTCCATCAAACTCACTTGATATATCATATCTTCTTCTTTTAAGAACATCAATGGCTTTATTCTTAAATGGTATATTATTATAGTCTTGAATACCATCTTGCATGGATCCTTCTTTAATTGGAGGAAGGACTGAACGTAATTGCCTATTCTTAGGAATAGGACTATTTAATAAACCTGGATTAAACTTCTGTACTTTTGCATCGTACTTGTCAAGGTAATTCATTCCAGTAGCATTAAAAACTGGTTCAAATAATGCATCATAATTAGGCTTAACCTTTTTTCGATTTTTATCTGGACCTGTAGTTTGAGATGTGGTTCTATTTTTCATAACTTTGTTTTTTATGATACAAATATAATAAAAAATGAAAATAATAAAAAGAAGAAGAAAACGTGTCGATAAAATATACTATGGTAGGGACACCAAGTTCGACTTTTTAAAGAACTGGGGTATAGTTAGAAAGTGGGCTAGATTTCAATATGGACTTAGGTCATCTGCCGATATAGACATGCTTCTATTTCTTTACTCAGAAAAGATATTTACTAGATCAAGGTTTAAAGAGTACTCAGCATTTATGAGCTGGGATAAAAATAAGTTTGATAGACTATTGAGAGAAGGCTTTATTGTTATATGGAGAAAAAGAAAATACGGAGAGAGCAACCTGTATGAACTATCGTTTCAGTCAAAGAAGATGATTGCCAGTATGTATAGAAAGCTAATTGGGCTAGAACCCTTTCCTGAAACTCCGAGACGTAATAAGGTATTTAAACCAAACGGCTCATACTCAGAGAGGATGCTAGCCCAAGCTATAAGAAAGTTTAACTCTGACTTTAAAGAACGCAAACAACATCCTTCTCCTGAAGGACAGTAAACCTGTTGCTGTCTATTACAACGTCATAAGAGTGAACCTTATCGAACATTATCTTGTCACCGATTGATATTCCAACAACGTTTATTCCTGGCTCTACAACAATTCCGTAGTGATACCTCATGTCTTGATACTCCTCACCACTTAGTATTAGGCCACTCTTGGCTGTCTTCTGTTCTACAACCTTCTCTATCAATAGAAATTTATTTAGGACTTTCATCTGCTCTAATGTTTGTTATAATTGCGTTAGTACTCATAATTGTTGTGGCAACAGATACAGCGTTAAGCAGTGCGTTCTTTGTAACCTTAGTAGGGTCAATAATTCCCATCTTAATCATGTCACCAAAACGCTCACCCTTTACATCGTATCCATGTCCCTTATCAAATATACCCATGGCTATCTCGGTTGGCTTCTTACCAGCGTTAATGAGTATCTGATCAAATGGAGCCAGTAGTGCGTCATGCATAATCCTTGCAGCAACATCAAACTCATCGTAAATCATTGCAGCACACTCAGACAGTGCGACACCACCACCAGGTAGAATACCATCCTCAAGTGCGGCCATAACAGCGTACACAGCGTCATCAATCCTGTCTCTCTTCTCCTTCTGCTCAATGTCACTCTGTGCACCTACATATATAACACCAACACCGCCAGATATATTGGCTATCCTCTCTCTAATAAAGTCTTTCTCTTCTTTGTTGTCTGTCTGATCAACCATTGCCTTGAGGTCAGCAATATGCCTGTCAATGTCATCCTTAAAGTCTGCGTGGTGCATAAACACTGTAACGTCTTTCTTGACAATTATTTTTGATGCCTTGCCCAAGTCAGACAATCCTATTATTGATAGGTCATCACCAGTGTCCTCGCTAAAGTATGTGCCTCCAAGAGCTACAGCTAAGTCTTTCAACAAGTCCTTCTGTCTGTATCCAAAAGAAGGAGGTATGATATTGCATGCCTTAATCTTTCCTTGGTAAACATTAACGTTTAGTGTCTGTAGTGCGTTTGGACCTAGATTACCAATGATTAATAACGACTTGCCCTGAGATACAATAGGAGCCAACACCTTCTCTAAGTTAGAGATATTGTTTATCTCGTGATCACAAATCAATACATACGGATTATCAAGTACACACTCTTGCTTCTTTTGATCCGTGACAAAGTATGGAGATGTGTACCCCCTCTCTATCCTCATTCCATTTATAATCTCAACCCTTGTCTCAGAGTTCATGCTGTTCTCAACAGTAACAAGTGGCACCCAAGAAAATGCATCTCCAATCATCTTGCCAAGCTCATTGTCATTGTTAGCTGATATAGTGGCTACGTCATACAGCCTCCTGCCGTTAACTTTCTTAGACATCTTGTCAAGCTTCGCCACAACCTTCTTGGATAAAGACGATATTCCACGTATCACCTCAGTTACATTGTGCTCAGGTGTTAAATACTTGTCAGCTGCGTCAATAATTGCCTCTGCAAGTACAATTGATGTCGTTGTACCATCACCAGCAACAGTTGCCGTCTTGTCAGCAGCCTGTCTCATCATCATAACGGCTAGGTTCTCGGTAGGATCATACAAATTGATAGACTTTGCTAC
>Ga0129333_10003840_pt1 | contig 14084 bp, 11 predicted proteins | sample CPB6_08_DNA_FD_94474 | JGI IMG/M metagenome (GOLD analysis project Ga0129333, IMG submission 94474) | Freshwater to marine salinity gradient microbial communities from Chesapeake Bay, USA - CPBay_Sum_0.6_0.8_DNA | ecosystem: Environmental > Aquatic > Marine > Coastal | place: USA: Chesapeake... | reverse complement strand
GGATCCCATGATTCGAAGTACGACCAGTGTGCGATTTCGAGTGCGCGACCACCGAGTTCCTTGTCGGTGGGAAACATGAAGAAGAACAACTTCTCCATCGGCAAACCCGAGGCCTTCAACACCTTGTCCTGTCCGCCTTCGAGATAGATCTTGCGCATGAAGTCGATGTCGTAAATCGCCTTGTTCTTGAGCGCAGTCGAGCCGCCGTATTCGACTTCGCCGTCTTCTCCGTAGAAGATCAGTGAAATTCCGAGATTGACGGCCATGCGGATGGGTGCAGCCTGCATTGCCATCAACCATCCGAAATAGGGAAACCCAGTGAGGATGAAACCCTCACGGTTGAGGATGCGCATCACTTTGGGATCCGCGTTCACCTGCAAATGGTTGTACCCAGAATCGATGAAGTTCTTCAGGTTGCGATTACCGATCTCGAGTGGCAATGCAGGGGTGACCGTGATGGCAACTGGATTCATGCCGTACACGTTCTGGACGTTGTAGGAAACGTAACTGCCGTCTTTGCCACCGCTCACCGTGGTGACGCAATCGAATCGCCCATCAGTCGACTTGTGCTTGGCGAGCAACTCGTGGAGTTCGCGCTTGCGCGAGTCCCAATCGAGTGTCTTCTTTTCCTCCATCCACTGACATGCATTGCACCAGCCTCGGTGGTCGAACGAGACACGTGGCCTTGTCGACATGTTGAGGCAGTTCGTGCACCAGAAAACTTCGCTCACTCGTTCACCCATTCGTGTGTTGACCGTATTCGAGGCTACTTGCCGAGCCAATTGGCTCGGTGATTACGCGCCGCTCAAAAGTCTTTCTGCGATTGCGAGGTCCTCCATTGTGTCCACATCTACCGAGCGTTCGCGAGGCATGACGTACGCGAGCGTGTCGTCGTCGACAAAGAGTTGAGAGGTACGGAACCACGATGAGTTCACTACGTAGAGGGCGCCATTGATCTCGTAGCACTTCGGCAATTCCTGGCGAGTAGCGGCTTGCAGTTTCGGAAGAATTCGTTTCAGCTTGTCGCCATTGTCGATCGTGAACATCCAGTACGGACTGGTTGAAACCTCGCACACCGACATCACCGAGTTGGCGTTCTTTTCTTCGAGCAAGGCGATTGCAGCATCGATGTCGGTAGCCAGTCGAAGTGGCGAAGTGGGCTGCAATAACACCACTACGTCACATGGTGGGGAATGTTCGAGCGCATGCATGACGACTGGCCACATCGCCGTGTCGTCGGCTGCGAGTTCACTTGGGCGTTCGATAGTCCTCACACCGTCGACTTCTTGGGCGTGACGAAGGATGGCTTGATCATCAGAGGTCACGACAACTTCGTCGACGGTCTTTGCTGCGAGAGCTTGATCGATCGTGCGGTGGAGGAGTGATCGACCAACGATCACTTTCATGTTCTTCCCAGGGATTCCTTTCGAACCTCCGCGCGCGGGTACTAAAGCGAGAACCCGCTTGTTGCCAATCATGTGGTTAGGCGTTCCATTCAACTTGGGCACGTTCGAACTCTTCGAGGCGTCCAATGTCGATCCAGTACTCATGCAACGGGAACGCGATCACCTTCTTGTTCTGCTCGATCAATCCATTGAACAAGGTGGGCATGTCGAGGTATTCCTCTTTTGCGATGTCGTTGATCACCGCTGGGTTGATGACATAGATCCCGGCGTTGACGAGGAAAGCCTGCTTCGGTTTTTCGGCGATCCTGCTGATCGAAACGTTGTCGGTAGTGACCACTCCGTAGGGGAGGTCAAAGTATGTTTCGCGCACCACCATTGTCGCGTCAGCACGGTTGTGATTGTGGAACTCGAGTAGCGCATCACCGGACATTTTCGTGAGCAAGTCACCGTTCATCACGATCACTGGCAAGTCGTTATCTGCAGGCAGCAATGAAAGAGCGCCTGCCGTACCGAGTGGTTTCGATTCGTGGAGATAGGTGATGTTGACTCCAAAATCAGCACCGTCGCCAAAGTGTCCTTGGACAACATCGGAACGGAAGTTGACCGAGAGAAAGATGTTGCGGAATCCCTGCTGGGAAAACGCAGAGACAATCGTTTCGAGAATCGGCTTGTCACCCACCGTGAGCATTGGCTTCGGGAAGTTCTCCGTCAAAGGGTGGAGGCGTTTACCGAGACCTCCTGCCATGATCACGACGGGGTTTGGTCGATCTTCTTCGCCAACGAGTTGATCGATCGTTGCGACGCCCTGCACTGAGCCGTCGCTGTCGATCAGCGGAATGAAGTGGAAGCCTTCCTGTCGCATCTTGGTGCGGATGGCCGATGCAGGGGTATGTGCGTCCATTGTCACCGGTGTGGCATTCATCGCCTTGGTGATCGGCACGGACAAGTCCATTCCCTGGAGCAGTGCTCGACGAATATCACCGTCGGTCAGCACTCCGGCTAAACGGTCGCCACTCCGCACGACCACGGCAATCTGCCATCCCGTATTACTCATCTGAGCCACCGCGTCGCGCAGCGAGGCGGAGTCGGAAATCAGCGCATCACGCCAATTCTTCATCGTGGCGAGTCTACGACCTTCGCAGGAACACCCATCACTGTGCGATTCGCATCGACGTCGCTGGTGACCACTGCACCGGCCGCGATCGTTGCACCGTCACCGATCTTCACGTTGGGCAGAACCGTTGCTCCTGCGCCAATGAAAACTCGTGCACCGACTTTGACTCCTCCGCACAACGTCACTCGTGGCGACAAGTAGGAGTGCTCACCGATGACACAGTCGTGCTCAATGATTGACCCGGTGTAGAGCACCGTGTTCGCACCAACGAATGCCGAGTGATTGATGATGCATCCCGCAAGAACTTGTGCGGTGGCGTGGATCCTGGTGGCAGTTCCGATGATCGCTGTCGCATGGGTGCACCCGATGACTCGCTGATCGGCGAGCGAACCAAAGATCCGTTCGCGCAGCGCAACGTCTTTCGTTGCGCCAATACCCAAGCAAACCAGAGTGGATGGATTGTTGATCAGCCAGGAATCATCTCCGAGCACGGGGAAACCGCCCACGTCTGAGCCAATCGGAACCGAGGGATCAACGAACCCACGTACCTGCACTCCTCGGGAGACCAGTGCATCAGCGACCACCCTCGCATGACCACCCGCACCGACGATCACGACCTCACTCATATCTGTTCGTCCTCCTCGTAGGCACGTGCGGCTTCGGTATCGAGCAACTCGAAGAATTCGATTGGTTGGCGCCCCGTGCCGGGTCGCTTGAACGTCAGATTTTCCGTGGTGAACTTCTCACCTTTGGCGATCCGACGAGCAGCAACGATGCTCTTGCGCGCAATGTCGATGTTCTTCTTTTCCGACGAGCTCGGCGCTTTCACGCCATCGCCCATCGAACTAGTCACGTCACGAATCGCCTGGACGTATGACTTCAACTCGTCCGGCTCCAGGGAAGCGCGGTGATCAGGGCCTAGTTGCTTTTTGTCCATGGTGAAGTGCTTCTCGATCATGGTTGCGCCAAGCGCCACCGCAGTGATCGCGGCTGTAGAGCCGAGTGTGTGATCGGAGTAGCCGACAGCGAGACCAAAGGCATCACGAATGGCGATCATCGCTCGGAGGTTGGCCTCTCCGATTGGCGCGGGGTATTCGGTGGTGCACTGCAAGACGGTCACTCGGCCGACCAATAATGAGCGCTCGACGTCACTGAGCGGCGAAGCGAGTTCCGCTCGGCTTGGAAGTCGACCAACAGTCGACGAATCAAAGGAAAAGGCGAGCACCTTGAGGGCCAACTCGATTTCTTTCATGGTGCACATTCCTGTCGACAGGATCACGTCTTTCGCCCGACGACCGATGTCGAGCACAAAGGGAAGGTTGGTCACCTCACCCGAAGGAATCTTGATGGTCGACATCCCGAGCGCATTGGTCAGCAGTTCGAGACTCTCATGATCGAACGGAGTGGAGAGAAAACGGATGTTGCGTGAGGCGCAGTGTTGGGCGATCGCCACATGCGCGTCCGCCGAAAGCTCGAGCGACTCGATCATCTCGCGTTGGCTTTGAGTGCTACCGGTGGCGGCCACCTGGTATTCGGCTTTCGGTGCAGCCTCTTGGATCATTGCTTTGGCTTTGAACGTCTGGAACTTCACTGCATCGGCACCGCCTGCTGCCGCCACGTCCACCATGTCGATTGCAGTCGACAGTGAACCATTGTGGTTCACCCCGGCTTCAGCGATCACATAGACACTCACGACAACTTCCTGTTCACGAAGTGCTTCTTGGTGATTCCGCGCAAGTCGACTTGCTTGAGCACATCTTTGATCCGTCGCGAGGCATCTCCAACACCATAAAGCGAGGGATTCTCGGGAAGATTCGCCCGAAAAGCCGGATCAATCGCTTTGCGCAGTGCATTGGCTATCGCATCCTTCGTTGGTGCGCAGTCGATGACCGAAGCTGCGCGCAGTCGACCCTTCTGTCGATCGCCGACGTTCACCGTCGACACACGCAATGCGGGCGCTTCGATCAAGCCGCTCGAAGAGTTGCCCACCACGGCGTCGGCAATCTTGAGGAGGCCGAGGTATCGCGATTGTCCGAGCGAGGCAACGATGAATCGTTTCGATTCATCCGCTCTCACGAACTCCTTAATTTCGCTCGACAAATGATCGTGTCCCGGATCGGCGTTGACTCCGGTAAAAACGATCGATGCACCAGCGATCTCTCCGAGTGCAGCGAGCAGAGCCCGAAGTCCACTGATTCCCTCGTCAGACTCGAGTGTCTCCGGGTGGTAGGTCACGGCGAACAATGGGGAGGTGAGAGTTGCGCCGATCGCCTTTTCCAGTTCGGAACGATCGGCGATCTGGGACCGTGTGAGGTGGTCAAGTCCCGGCGCACCAAAATTGAATACGTGCTCGTCGCTCTCGCCAAGTTGGCGAACGCGCCACGCGTATTCGTCGGCAGCAACGAAATGCAAGTGCGCCATCTTGGTCACGGCATGTCGAATGGCCTCATCAAATGCGCCTTCGGTCGTTTCTCCGCCGTGGAGGTGTGCGAGGGGGATGCCAAGCATCAAACATGCTTGTGCGGCTGCCAACACTTCGTACCGATCGCCGAGCACTACCACCACATCGGGCTTGAGGCGCTCGAACGCGTGAGCAAGACCACTCGTGGACTTGGCGAGGGAGTCGGCAACAGCGAGCGGAGAGTCGTCACTCAGGTCGAAGGCGACCCGCTCTGCAATCGGTAAGCCATCTCGCTCGATCTGCTCGACGGTGTTTCCCCACTTAGGAGAAAGATGAGCGCCTGTCACCACGAGCTGAAGTTCGAGTGCCGGGTCGGCATCGATTTCTTTCAGCAACCAGAACAGGTGGCCGTAGTCGGCGCGCGTGCCGGTCATCACGCAAACTCGTCGCGGTGAAGCCACGGGACAAGGCTATTGGCGGAGTTGAGCCCTTACCGCCTCTATCACCGTGTTCAACTCGGCATTGGTGATTCCCGTGCTGCACGGAAGTGTGACGATGCGTTGCCAGATATCGTCGGAGACATCAAGTGACGCACGAGGCACGTCCATGTAGGGAAGTTGCAAGTGCATGGGCTTCCATGTCGGTCGCGCATCGATCGACTGTTCCTGCAGTGCGGAGCGCACGCGAGTAGCGGTACCTGCATCGACGACGAATCCGGAGAACCAGCAGGCGCTCTCAGTACCCGCAGCGCGAGGGAACAATTCGACGCCAGGAAGTTCGGCGAAGGCCGAATCGTAGGTATCACGAATCATTCGCTTCTTGGCGACGAAGGCGTCGAGCTGTTCCATCTGTGCACAGCCGACTGCTGCCTGCAGATTGGTCATGCGGTAGTTGAACCCGACCACGTCATGGTCGTAGTTGGCGCCCACGCGCGCAGTGGTGGTGAGATGACGCAACTTTTTCATGAGGTCTTCGTCGTCACCGGTAACCGCACCACCGCCACCAGCAGTCACCGTCTTGTTTCCGTTGAAGGAAAACATCGTGAGGTCTGCGCCGAGCTCGCCAATTTTGCGTGAATGCGAAGTTGCGCCAAGTGCCGCGGCAGCGTCGGCCAGCACGGGAAGCGAATAACGCTTGGCAACGGCAACAATCGCGTCCATATCTGCCGGTGTGCCGAACGTGTGCACCGGAATGATTGCGGCGACACGCTTGCCGGTACCTCGATGCACGAGCGTGCCGCGTTTCACCTTCGTGTTGCGCTCGAGCTCATTCGTCAATTGATTGGCGTCGAGTGTCCATGACTCACGCGCTACGTCCATCAGCCATGGTGTTGCGCCAGCGTGCGAAACGGCATTGGCAGTCGCGATGAAGGTGAAGGAAGGAATGATCACGAGGTCGTCGCGGTCGACGCCGAGTGCGATGAGGGCGGCATGAAGTCCGGTAGTTCCCGCACTTGCTGCAACACAGTGTTTCGAACCTGCTGCAGTAGCAACCATCTGCTCAAACCGACCGACGAAGGGCCCCACGGTGGACACGAACGTGGAGTCGACGCACTCCTGCAGATACTTGGCTTCGTTACCCGACAGTTGCGGTACCGCGAGAGGGATCATTGCGCGCTGAGACCTGTTCCGCTGAACACGTTTTCGCGGTACCACTCGAAGGTGCGGCGCACTCCCTCTTCGAGCGACACCTTTCCAACGACTCCTGTGAGCGAGGTGAGCAGCGACACATCAGGACAGCGTCGGGCGGGCGAGCCCGGAGTCTCTGGTGCGGGCGTGATCGTGAGCTGACGTCCCACCACTCCCGTGATCGTTCGCGCCAGTTCGCCAATTTCCACTTCGGGTGTGGAGTTGCCGATATTCAACGTCTTGCCAATGGTGTTCGGCGAAGCCATGATCCCCCGGAACATGGCGATGGCGTCGCTGACGTAACAGAACGTTCGCCGATGGTGCACGCTCGCCACCACCAACGAGTCGCCGTCCTTTGCGGTGTAGGCCTTGTGCAGCAATTCGGGAATGACATGCGACATGCCCATGCGGGGTCCATAGATGTTGTGCAGGCGAACCGAAGTGGCGGGCAGGCCCGAGTGGTTGAACAACGCTTCGCCGTACGCCTTCGACAGGAGATAGGAGGTGCGAGGAGCACCCAAATCGGTGAGCGCGATGGGCGTTGTTTCAGGTGTGGGCACTTGCATCGATGGCAAGTGGACGAGCGATCCCGCATAAATCTCCGAGGTGGAGGAAAAGATCGCCTGCTTCAAGTTGCGCTGACGGCGAGCAGCCTCGATGACGTTCATCGTCATCACTGCGTTGTCGGCAAGAACCGAATACGGACGCTCCAGTACGTGGCGAACGCCGATGATCGCAGCCAGATGAAATACGAAGTCGTGGTCGTCACTCACACTTTGGGCAAAGGTCGGTGACAGTAAATCGGCATCGACGATGTTGGAGCGTCCGGCAACCTCCTCGAATGCCGCGTCCTTCACGCCGCGTTGGAAGTTGTCGACGATTGTGACGGTGGCACCGTCGTCAAGGAGTGACTTGGCGAGATGCGTTCCCACGAAGCCTGCGCCACCGGTAATCAACACCTTCATGCGCCAGCTCCGTCGCTCACGAGACCACGACCAACCTTATGGACGCCACATCCCGCCGCAGCGAATGCACCGAGCTGCTCGGCACTCAGGCAATCGTTTGCATCCACGATGAGAGGAGTTTTGCCACCGAGCCAGGCGTGCGGTTCGATTGCGCGGAACTCTCGATGAGGCACGGCAAACACCACGGCATGTACGTCCGGGCACTGGTGCATCTCGTTGAGCACCGGCCTATCGAGTTCGTCCCAGTGCTGTACGAGTGGATCGAAACAGTGAATGGTTGCTCCCTCTCGCTCGGCTGACTCGACGAACGTTTGCGATGGCGAATACCTGGTGTCTGCGACGTCTTGGCGGTAGGAGATACCTGCCAGCGCGATCGACTTGCCGTGCAATCCGCCGAGGTTCGCATCGATCAGCCGAAGTGGGTGAAGTGGCATGTCACGGTTGATTCGCATCGCGAGTTCGCTCATCGGGAAGTCCTGATTGCCAAGCCCGAGCACTTCTCGTGCGGCAATTGCAGCGAATTCGGGGTCCTTGGTCAGGCAATACCCGCCGACGCCGAAGCCAGGTTGCCGGATGTTGTTGTGCGTGGGGCGAACACGGATTGCATCGATCACTTCGTACAAATCGACATTGGCTTTTTCGGCGAAGCGACCCCATTCGTCGATGAAGGCGATGTTGGTGGCACGGTAGGCGTTCTCCAGCACCTTCGCCGTTTCTGAGGCGGTGGGCGAAGAAAGTCGCTTGAGCGGGTAATTGGCAGTGTCGATCACCTTGGTGAGGAACTCCTCGCATCGTCGAGCACTGTCGTCGTCGATTCCGGAGTATGCACGCCAGAAGGAAGTAATCGACTCGAGATAGTGCTCACCTGGCATCACACGTTCATATGAATGAGCGAGTGCAAAGGGTTGGATACCGCGTCGCTCAGCCGACTGGCGAAGGATCGGCAACACCACGTTCTCGCAAGTTCCTGGTGGCACCGTCGTTTCCACCACTACGAGCGCACCGGGCTTGGCGTGTTCTCCGATGGTCGCAATCGCACGCTCGAAGGGAGTGAGCACCAGCTTTGGTGTGGGTTGGTCGAAGTCGATGTCGAGTGGAACGTCCACGACCACGATGTCGGCACGTTTCATCACTGTCGAGTCGCTGGTCGCCTTGAAGTTGCCGCGGTGCGCCGCGCGACGAGTTTCCTCGATGAGCGAGGAGTCGGTGGAGGCAAAAGGAAACTCGCCTCTGTTGAGCGAATCGATTCGTGCTTTGCCTTGTTCGTTTGGCAAATCGATTCCGATCACCTCGAAAGCGGGCGCACCGAGATTGCCGACTGCTCGGGCACAGGCGATTGCCATGGCCGAACCGACAAAGCCGAGGCCCTGTACGCAGACGACAGTGTTCATCGCGAGCACTCCATCAATCCCCACCCATCTCCGTCAATCAAGGAGAGCCGTGACTGCGCCGAAGAGGTAGGCCACGAGTACCGAGATGACCAGGGCAAACAACATGCCGACGACAACGGCGCCAAATCCGAGTTGTCCGGCGGCAGTCGCTCGGCGCTTGTTGTCCGGCTCGCGAAACAGTGGAGTAGGCCTCACCAATACGCGTAGGGGAATTCGGTCTTCATTGCTGGCAGGCTTGTTGCGCCAGATCGCCCACAACGCCACCGCGGCCAATAGTGCAACGAGTGGGGCGCGAGTGACAACATCGATCGTGGTTACAGAAACGAGAGAAACGATGGACGACACGACCACGGCATCGACAAGCGTACCGTTGCCACCGCCGGCGATTGCCGTGAATCGGCATCGTCGTTTGTGGTGGGCATTGCCGTTGCTCACCATTGCGTGGCTCGTACTCGTGTCTGTGGTCGCTGCATCGGTGGTGCGACTCCGCTTGTGGGAGGTTGCTCCAGGCACCGCGGAAGATGTGAGCTCTCGACTCGAGCTAGATGATGAGGCGCGTGCACAGGTGACGCAGTACCCCGCAGAGAATCCTCTGCTGTTCGTCACTGCCTACGGCAACAAATTGAGCGCATTGGATGCATTGGCTGGTGCAATTGATGACGACGTAGATGTCCAAACCTTTGAGGAGCGTTTTGGTGACATCACGCCAAGCGAGCAACGCCGACTCGGATATCAGTCGATGACGACTTCGAAGCAGATCGCTGAGTTCGTTGCATTTAATCGACTCGGTCTCGACGCAGAAATTGTTTTTGGTGATGTGATTGTCGAAGAGTTGGTGTGTGAGGACGCGCCACGTGAGTTGAGTGCATGCAAAATGCTCAACCCCGGCGACACTTTGGTTTCATTCAATGGAATCGAGATCGAATCGCTTGATCGATTGTCCAGTGCGCTCGGTTCATTCAAACCGGGCGATGTAGTGACGCTGCAGATCATTCCGCATACCAAGTCCAATGTGGAACAGCGTCAGGTGGAATTGATTCAAAGTCCAGATGACCCGGAGCGAACGATCATTGGTTTCATCCCTGCAGATACCCGAACGGTGAACCTGCCATTCGAGGTGGACATTGACACGGACTCGATCGGTGGCCCATCGGCCGGTCTTGCCTTCACCCTTGCGCTGCTCGACGACCTCACGCCTGGTTCGTTGACGGGAGACGTCAAGGTGGCCGTGACGGGAACAATCTCTGAGGACGAATCCGTTGGAGCAATCGGAGCATTAAGGCAAAAGGCAGTCGCCGCAAAACGTGCAGGTGCAGAAGTGTTCCTGGTGCCTTCGACACAGTCGCCAGAGGAGCTCGCTGATGCGCGCAAAGTTGCCGGCAACAAGATGACCATCATCACGGTTGCCAACCTCGAGGAAGCCCTTGCTGCACTTGAGAAATTGGGCGGTAGCGGTTTGACGAATGCCGCGATCGAACTGTAGGGGCGGCGTACTCTTGATTTCGTGGCAATTTCCTTTTCGCGACCTGATCCGTCGTCGCCCGCGGCCGTAGGTTCGGCCCAGTTCGACGTCGTTCGTCGGGGTTTCAGCCAGGAGGAAGTGCGCGATTTCTTGAGGATGGTGTCGGCCGAGATGAGCCGACTCCAGGAGCGCGAACGGTTCCTCGAAAGCGAGTTGCGCGCCATGCAGACGCGCGGCATGAGTTCGCCCGGTGCGCTTGACGAGGAAACAGTGACCTCGCTCCTCGGCGAGGAGACCGCACGGGTGTTGAGCGTTGCCCGTGAAGCTGCCCAACAAATGCGACTGCGTGCAGCAGAAACCGCAGAGAGATTGGTGCGCGAAGCCAGCGCCGACGCGTCGCGCATCCGTCAGGAAGCTGAACTCGAGTCAGCCCGTAAGCGTGCCGATGCCTCGGTCGACGTGGAAAACGAGATCGAGTTGGCCAAACAACAGGGTCGTGAAATGGTCATTGAAGCGCGCGAGTACCGCGAGCGGGTCCTCGCAGAACTTGCCCGTCGTCGCGAACTTGCGCGCGAACAGATCGAGATGTTGATTCATGCCCGTGACCGCTTGGTCAAGGCATTCGAACGAGCGCGTGTCGCCGCCAATGATGTGGTTGGTGACTTGGATGAGTTCGAGGAACTTTCCGAGGAAGTGGCTCGCGCGTCGCAGATGCAGACTCCTGGGCAGGGGCCAGTGTTTTTCGATCACACGAAGGTTCCCGATGCGATTCCGCAGAAGACAGACGAGCCAACTGAGGCGCAGCACGATGATGTCGATGCAGTCATAATCGTCGAAGAGATTGTCGATGATGCCGAGGTCATTGAAGTCGTCATCGAGGTGGAAAAGGTCGAAGACCAGGCCATCCAACAGGTTGAAGTCGATGAACCAGTCATCGCTGAGACGACAGAAGAGACTGCACAAAAAGCAGGGCACCCGTCGGTAGAACCGGCGGGCGCGGAGCACATCGCCGAAGTGGTGCAGTTGTTCGGCCGACGAGAGACCCCGACGCGCGAAAGCGAGTCAGCGACGAAGCAGCCTGCACCTTCGGCACCGATTGACAAGCAGACAGAAGTAGTGCCCAGTAAGCCGTCGCCGAGTGCATCGAAGAAGTCTTCGGTTGACGATCTCTTTGCCCGGCTGAAGCAGTCGAGCCCGGCCAAGGTGGCCGAGTCGGTGAAGAACGACACCAAGTCACCCAAAGCAGAGAAGCAACCCGAGAAGCCGAAGGCGTCGGCTTCCAAGTCCGATGTTTCGAAGGTCAACCCGGTCGTGCCGAAGGTGAACAAGGAATTGTTCCTTAAGCGTGATGAAACGCTCGCTCCGCAAATCGTTTCTCTCACGCGGAAGTTCAAGCGCGTGCTTGCCGATGAAGAAAATGCAATCCTCAATTACCTGCAGGGCAAGAAGAGTGTGGTGGCACTCGAGAAGATGGTTTCTGATGCCGCTACTCAGGTACAGGCACATGTCGAGGTGGTGTCCGACGAGATGCACAACGTGGCGCTGTCGGGTGCGAAAAGTGTTGCTCCGGGATTGAAGGCCGATCTTCGCAAGCAGGTGACGAAGTCGGCAGTAATGCAAACAATCTCCAAGTCGATCGACGAAACGATTGTTCGACCGATTCGTGATCGTTTGCAGCGTTGTGTTGAGCAAAGCAATGGTGATCGCGAGGAAATGGGATCTCTCGTGCGCAGTGCATACCGCGAATGGAAGATGCAGAAGCTCGACTCCTTGGTTGCCGACATGGCGTGCCTCGCGTACAGCCGTGGCGCGTACCTTGCCCTTCCCACCGGCACCCCGGTGTGCTGGATGGTGGACCCGAACGGCCCTCAGTGCGCCGATGCGGAGGACAATGCTCTCGCCGGCGACACGCCCCTCGGATCGCCATTCCCGACGGGACACGAGCACCCCATCGCTCACGCGGGGTGCCGATGCCTAGTCGCGCCGCACCGCGACTAACCTCGCCCGCGTGCGGAACCCCTCCGATCTGCCTCCTCGTCAACCACGTCAACCCCGATCAGGTGGTGGTTTTCGCGTGAACAGACCCTCGCGTGGACGTCTGATTGTCACGATTGTCGTCGGCGCGATCGTTGCCTTGTTCATTTCGGGACGCAGCATCGCGAGTTTCTACGTGGACGTGCTGTGGCACGACTCTGTTGGCTTCTCGGGAACCTTCTGGGAGATTCTGTGGACTCGGGTTGGTCTTGCTGCTGCATTCGTTGTTCTCTTCGCTGTACTACTCATCGGCAACATGTGGATCGCCGATCGAGTTGCACCGTCGTCAATCCCACCTTCACCTGAGGAACGTGCGTTGGCGGGCTATCGCCAATTGGTGGGCAAGTTCCGCTGGATGTTGCGGATTGCCATTGGAGCCCTGCTTGGTTTCATGGTGGGAGCTCCAGCGATCACCCAATGGCAGGAGTGGATGCTCTTCGTGAACCATCAGTCCTTCGGTATCGAGGATCCGCTGTTTGGACAGGATGTTTCCTTTTATGTGTTCCGACTGCCGTTTGCCTTTTTCGTCGTCAACTGGCTGTTCGGTGCGCTAATTCTGATTGCGATGGTGGTGGCGGCTACGCACTACCTCAACGGTGGTATCCGCTTGCAGAACGTGGGCAGGCGAGTGACGCCCCAAGCAAAGGTTCACCTCTCGGTTCTCTTTGCTGCGCTTGCCGTGGTTCGTGCAGCGGGGTATTGGTTGTCGCGATTCTCACTTACTGGCTCGACACGTGGTGTTGTCCAAGGTGCGACCTACACGGACGTCAATGCGCAGTTGCCTGCCATCAACTTGATGATTCTCGTCTCGCTCGCTGTCGCCTTGCTCTTCCTTTCCAACGTGTGGCTAAAGGGTTGGCGTATTCCGGTGATGGCCACCTTCATGTGGGTGGTCGTGGCGATTGCTGCCGGAACCATTTATCCCGCGATCGTGCAGCGGTTCTCGGTGCAGCCGAACGTGAGCACCAAGGAGTTGCCCTTCATCGAACGAAACCTCGAGGCCACCAAGACTGCGATGAACCTCGGCGGAGTGGAGACTGTCCCCGTCAATTTTGGTTCCATCTCGGTTGACGAGGTATCCGCCAATGAGGCGCCTTTGCGCGACGTACGCCAACTCGATCCGACAGAAATGCGCGATCGCTTCGCTTTGGATCAGGGGCTCTCGTCGTTCTACGCAATTCGTGACCTCGATGTCGATCGTTACGCGATCGATGGCCGTGAACAACAGGTGATGGTCGCGGCGCGTGAACTGAATACCGCGGGCATCCCGAATCGCACCTGGGTGTCCAGGCACCTCATTTATACGCACGGCTGCGGGTTGGTGGTGGCGCCCGCGAGTCGTGTAACCACCGATGGCCGCCCTCTGTATGTGGATTTGGGCGAAGAGCGTCCGCAGTTGTACGTCGGAGATCAGATTGCTGACTACGCCGTGTTGCGCACGAGCCAAGCCGAGCAGGCGTGCCCGGACACTACCGAGACCACATATGACGGTGACGGCGGCGTAGGGCTCACGGGTCCGGTGCGCCGTGCTGCATTTGCATTGAACTTTGGTGAGTTCAACTTGTTCGGCTCGGGTTTGATCAATTCCGAGTCACGCATCTTGTGGGTGCGCAACGTCCGAGAACGTGCCGAAAAGATTGCGCCATTCCTGCGCTTTGACGCCGATCCGTATCCCGCGGTGGT